>Ga0181566_10000449_pt1 | contig 32095 bp, 19 predicted proteins | sample 101ome_15_FD_133762 | JGI IMG/M metagenome (GOLD analysis project Ga0181566, IMG submission 133762) | Coastal salt marsh microbial communities from the Groves Creek Marsh, Skidaway Island, Georgia - 101402AT metaG (megahit assembly) | ecosystem: Environmental > Aquatic > Marine > Intertidal...
GGCCGCTTGAGAGTGCCAAAAAGATCGATATGTATTCTCATATCTGGGGAGAGCTTGATCTGCCAACAGAATTTGAATGGCAGGAAGCTAAAAATAGTAATTTGAAGATTCCCAAAGATGTTTATTCACCCATGCACCTGACTTGGGAAGATACCGATTTAGGTTGGTACTTTGAGGGCAGTGGTATGGCGGTTAACCCCTGGTCCAATCGGTTTAAAGACGTACCGCTCGACCAGCGCACCAAAAACGACTTGATCTGGATGGAGCTATTTCGACAGCCCCAAGAACGTGAAGACTGGGCGCAGTGGCTCGATTCGATGACCTACAAAGAATTTATGAAAAACGAAATGGGCATCGACAATGATTTTATTGACGCTTACCTAAACCCGTTTGCGGCGGCAATGGGTTGCGGCCTGGGGACAGATGTCATCTCCGCCTATCAGGCGTTCAATTTTATTCAGCCTGGGGTTAATCAGTATGGACGTCAATTTGGCATTGGCGACCCAACCGACTACGTTTACCTGGCAAGTTTTCCGGGAGGCAACACCGGCATTCTGCGCCATCTGGTACACCGGATAATTCCGAACGCCTTTGGGGATGCCAAATCACTTACCGAAATCATCTCTAACCCGGTTAATTTCGCGGCGTTAGATGCTGCCAATCAGCCCGCGCGAATCCGTTTGAGTGCCTTGGTCGTTAATGTGCGTCACGACGGTGCCGCTGACACGGCGAGTAATGTATGGGTGACCTACCTCAAAGATGGTCGGATGCTCAAGGTGGCCGCCGATCGTGTTGTTATGGCGGGTCAGCAGCATATGAACAAGCGCGTGGTTTCAGATTTGCCACCTGCCTACCGAGAAGCGATGAACCAATTTGCTCATTCACCCATGCTGACAATTAATGTCGCACTGCGTAATTGGAAGTTCATGGACAACATGGGCGTCGCCTCCGTACGGTGGTTTGGTGACAACATGGGGGGCTGGTTTACCACCCTCCGTCGGCAGATGATTTTAGATGGTAAGGAGCCAATGCCATTGGATCCTAACAAGCCAACCGTGTTGACGCTGTACAACTCCTTTGGTAGCCCGGGCTTACCAGTCGCCGAGCAAGCTGTTGCCGCGCGCATGCGCTTATTCTCACTCAGTTACGCCGACGTAGAGGCGGAAATTCGCCAGCAATTCACCAAAATGTTCGGACCGGGTGGTTTTAATGCCGACCGCGACATCGCAGGGATCACGCTCAATCGTCAGGGACATGCTTACCTGGTAACGCCACCGGGATTCTTTTTTGGCAAGGATGGAAATCCACCCCCAAGCGACATTATCAGACAACCCCATGGTCGTATCGCTTTTGCCCATGCAGAACTTATGGGGTACCAGATGTGGGAAGGTGCGGTTCATGAAGGGGAGCGCGCCGCAGTACAGATGCTCGCTATCTGATCTGTCTCAACCCTGGCAGGTGAACTCTGGATCGGTCTGGCCACAACCACGACCGATCCTAGCCAGGCATTTTGGGTAGGTGCGAGTGCGGAAGCCAAGACCTTGGCCAAGTCCTTCTCGACACGGTATTAACGCCTCCCACACGTGTGCGAAACGAGCGTCGCAAGATGTAAATACTCGGCAGATACCGGAGACTTAAAAACAGGGTGACAGAATGCCGAATCAGAGAGTTGACAGCCAGCCTGGAGTTTTGCAAACTTCGCGGCCTTCGAAGAGCGTCCTCATGGCTACGTAGCTCAGCTGGTTAGAGCACAGCATTCATAATGCTGGGGTCGGTGGTTCAAGTCCACCCGTAGCTACCACATCCCTTGTGGCTCTCCCCATTTAAAGACTCTCCCCATTTAGCGGCCCCCTCACTTAACCGGGGGAATTACCGGTTCTCATTAAACCCCGCTGATGATGAAGAGCCCTGGGGTGCTTTGCCTCTTTTCGGTGGTAAGGAATCCGGTTCAACAGCACTCAGCCAGCAAGGAAACCACTGAGAAATCCGTTGATATGGAGTTGTTCATGCCTGGTTTCGAGGGTGAGCGAAAAAGATCCACAAGACCACCAATGCGAGCACTAACCTTAGGCATTGTCCGAGCCTGCATCTATGATCTCATGCGCAACGCACAGGGTGTGCTTACTCGTCTAGACTTTGAAGAGGCTCCAACAACAGCAAATATAATGAATTGGGGGAGAGCATAAACGAAAGGTCGAAATTAGCATCAAAACGCTCCTCCGATTCGGCTACCATTGTTAGGTCAGCCATCGCGGGGTTTGCCCAATAATTGCTCGTTTCAGCATCAATCCTGTAAATCCTTTTCCTTACTTTGCCTTGCTGCAAACCCTGAGGCATGTTGAGCAGTTTTAACTGAGTATCAAATTCCACCTGCTTCACGTGCTGATAATTCCACAACATCACGGCTATTCCGGTGTTGTCTTTCGAGGCAATACCATAAATACCTCGACCGTCCTTCAGCGAATCAGATACCGCTTTCACTTTGGTCGTTTTCATTTTTGACTGCATCAAGAGCATATTGCCATAAGGCGAGAGCGTTCGGCGAAGGGGGCCCTCTGCGGTGTGTGTAATGAGCTGGTCTTTACGACCCTGTGTCTCATGCCTAACAACCCAATTAAACGGATACATTGCGGCTTGTTGAGCCCACCAATAGTGTTGCGACGCCATACCGGCCGCTTGACGCAGATAGTCATTCTTACTTGGGTCTGGCTCATCGTAAGAGGGTCCCGGGTAAATACCCGTTTCCGTTACAAAGACCGGAATGTCTTCAGGTAAACTCCGTTCCGACAACCACTGATTAAGCGTCTCGCGCTGACTACTGAGTACACTTGGATCGGGTTTGTTGGGTGTATATTCTTTAAAAGAATCACTGAACTGCCCGTAACCGTGATACGAAATAAAATCGAGTCGCTTGGCAGGATTCGAGTCTGCCGTATAGCCATCTAAAAACGCAGTGAGCCACGTCTCGTTCATTCCGGTCAGTGCCGGGCCTCCAACCTGAATCGGCCGCGTCAGCCCCAGTTCTTCGTTTACAAAAGCGACCGCTTGATAAAACGGAACGTAATAAGAATAGACATCAGCGGGTTCCAATACAGGACTTTTGCGGCGGTAGATTTGGGAGCCATGGTATTCCCAGTCGGGTTCATTGGTCGCTTCAATGTAAACAACCTTTGGAAACCGTTTTTTCAACTCGGTTATCGCAAGTTTGAGTACAGGCAGCGCGTCCGACGCAGGTTTGCGCTCGTGTATTATCGCCTTTGGCGTTAAGTGCACAACGAGTGCCTCAGTCGTTCGACTGATATCATCTAACCACGCTTCGATAGACTGAAAGTCACAAGACAGCGTCTCGACGCTGCAGAGCGTATCAAGCGAAAATCCCACCCTCACCATGGTGCTACTCAAGCCGATCTCATTCAAGAAATCCACATCATCCGCGCGCAAATCGGGAGCAGGGTCGCCATTATCCCAAGTGTTAAATTGCTCTGTTCGAAGTAAGGGGCCCTGCTCTTCACCCAGATCAACCGTAACGTGCGCTTTCTGAATATCGGCTGTGAGCTCAACGATTTGCGCGCTCAAGCTTGAGCCCGGCTCAACTTTTTGCGCACCGGTCTGCCCCGACTGAAGGAACAGACAAAAGACGACGATCATAACGAATGGGGCTTTTATTCCAGTCCGTATATTTCCTGTCGCCTGCCACTTAGTTTCGCTTTTCTTTATTGATTCCATAAACCTGCATATCACGTTTACGCCTTTCGATTCGCCTCTGAGCCATGGTTCAAAGAAGGAAGCGAATTGCACTTATCTTTTGGTTATCGCCAAATTCCGATGCGCTTAAAAACTTGTCCTTTCTACCCTAGTTCGATCACTTCATACTCTTCTAGCCTGGGGAGAACCAACGAAGCATATGCTCCTTGTTGTTTTAGCAAGAGATTCTGACCGCTGCGCAACGCGCGAGCGCGAGAAAAGTGCCCACGAATACGAATCTCAATATCCGCAAAAGGAATGGGATCAAAGTATGCCGTATTGGTGTGCCCGGAGAGATTGTTCAAATGAAGAAGCTGCCGGCTACCTTGGCGCATCAAACTCATCGCAACGGATGGATGGGCATCCGTAACAAGGTCTCTGCCGCCAGGGATAAGCTTGTCGATGAGACTGGTTAGAATACCACGGTGGCTTTCCATGCCATGACGGTAGTACAGCCCAGCCGCGTCCCAGGGTAACCACATCACCCGTCCGAGCCCGATTTCTCTGGCTACCAATCCGGGCTTTCCTGAATCCTGCCAGCCCAAACCTACAAATTCAGGCGGTGCGTACAGTGAAGGAGGCACAAAACTGAGGGCAGCAGGACCGCCTGCATCAAGCTCAAGGTAGTCCCCATGCAGCATCGCGACATCCACATCGATCAGGCTATTAAATAATGTTTTGTCGTGAATCTGGAAATAGGCCCCATCTGGATTCTGCCAGCGCCGAACGATAGGCGCGATCTCGAACTCCGGTTCCCATGAGCTCGCGATGAGAACATTACCCCCCCTCTTTATAAACCCTTCAAGCGCCTTGGGTATCGGCCCGGTCGTTATCACCAAATCAAGGTCTCGTTCACCAATCCACTGCGAATGCGTCATCGCAGCGAAAGGGATGTGAATCTCGGATAGCAGTTTAAACATACCGCGATACGCATTGGTTGAACCTTCGAATCCCGCACCCGACTGGCCGCCCTGCTGAGTCGCAAGAAGCCCCACTCGCGCCTCATTTTTCTGGTCGAAGTAGTACATCTCATGCTCTTTGAGCCACCGATAAATAGGGGCCGCGGCTGATACTCCTGAACGATTCTTCAGATCGCCCAAGGTCCCATTCAAGCTCATCGCGGCGAAGCCGCCATTCGCCACGCTTTGCCAAATGCGTGATGCGATCTCTGCTCGAGGCACTGAAGAAAAGCGCCAAGCAAAATCGAGAAACTGCATGGACTGACACATGACCTCGGCTTGAGGATAGGAATTGCGCCACTTGTTAACATTGTCGCTTGCTGCATACGGCCACAGAGGAAGTGGACGATCAATACCGGTACTGGATTCCCCGTAAACGATATCGGTAATGGAAGGCGTACCGCCAACCAAGGCGGCCTCAGGCCTTCTCGCTCGCATCAAGCCAATAATTTTTTCTGAGAATACCCGGCCACATTCGCGCATGAAAATACGGTAGTCGGCATCGGGGGCCAGCGGTAATTCACGGCCGTATTTTTGCAAATAGAGCCGTTCACAATTACTGCAATTGCAAATACCCAAGTAGGTACCTGCATAATCTTTCGTCGGGTTCAGAAAGTTGTTGAAGAAACAACCGTCAACCTCATACTTAGCGAGGGCCTCTGCCAGTATTTCAAGCGCTTTTTCTTGAATCCAGCCGCCATTGATACACACTTGATACAGCCCGTTGTAAATCGCTGGCGATCCATCTGCTTTGGTGAAGAACCAATCTGGGTGTGCATCGTAAACCTCTTTTCGGGCCTTACTAAAATCCCATCGGCTTACGATCCTAATATCGTGCTTATGAGCCTCGGCTAGAATTTCACCAAATGTGTCCTGACCCGCCGGCATGTATTCACTGACGTGTGCGAACTCAATATCAGTTGGATAATACGCTGTTATACCACCTGCGTTCACGAGCGCGGTATTCACATCATGAGCAAGTAACTCTTGTACGTATTTTTTTGGATCAAGCGCTGCATCCGGCTCACGCAAGTTGGTTTGCAACCATCTTATTGCACGGCCCCTCCACCACGGCTTCTTACCTTCCGAAGTTGATGCAAGAGCAATAGGGTAGAAAGTCGGATTCGCCGTAGTCACCACACCCGAAAGTGCGCCCGCTTTAATAAAATCTCGTCGGTTCATACACGTTTCTCTTATTTTTCACGGCCACTGCTACGACAGCACACTGAAATAAAGCTGAATTAAAACGCCAAATTACCACCCAACTGGACAATATACAGCCGTTGTGTGCTAAGTCAGCCGCAGGTCTTATGTGAGCGCCAAAAACTTTGCAAGTGGATAAGGTCTACAAAACCACCAATGCGAGCACTAACCTTAGACATTGTCAGAGCCTGCATCCATGATCTCACGCCGCCACGACCCCTTTTATCGACCACCTGTTACCACCGACACCCCTTTTATACTTCTCATACCTGAAATGAGTTGGCTCCATACGTCATGGCAAGCGATATGCCATCACGGCGTCGCTGACCTCGGTACCGAACATGTTGTGCCCTCCCGCGGGGACCACCACATATTGTCGGCCCTGATACCAATAAGTCTGAGGTTGCAAGTTAGCGGGCGCAGGCAACCGTGCTTTCCATAGCACCTCGCCGGTGCTCAGGTCAAAGGCACGGAAGGTATCGTCGAGGGAGTATCCAATAAAAACCAGACCACCCGCGGTAACCAGTGGGGCACCAACGCCGGGGGTTCCCAACTCCCACGGAATCGGAAACGGCGCCAGTTCAGACACATCGCCCAGCGGCACCTGCCACAAAATAGCCTTCGTACGCATGTCTACAGCGGTCAACCGCGCCCACGGCGGTTCGCTACACGGCGCTCCCAACGGCGACATCAGCGGCTCGGCTCGGGTTCGGTAGGGGGAACCTGCATTGGCAAATTCCATTGCGCCGCTGATATCAATCGACGCGTCGTCACCCGTCGCCGGCTGATCAGCCGGGATGTTGGTCACTACCATGGCAATATAATTGCTGCTCGCCACCATTACGTTGGAGTTGGGGTCCCAGGCACCACCCCCCCAATCGGTTCCTCCCGATGCCGAGGGCAACAAAATGGTGCCGCGTTCGCCAACCGGGGTATAAATGGGACCCGACGTAAACTCACGCGCGCGCTGTAGCAGCATTAAAAAAATCGCATGACTTATAAAGGAATACAACAGCGTTGTTTAATGACTAGGCAGATCACGTAAGATGATGCTCATCACCACTGACGGCAAAGAAGCCGTCAAGCGCACAAAAAATACACGGCTCGTCGCATCACACTAGGTACCTCACGCTAGAGGCCTCACGACAGGCGCCTCACGATTGAGCACCCTCATTACCCATCGAGTGCAGATAATGGCTTGCAGGGCAACCGCCAACACCGCAATCCACCAAACCCACTCAATGACGTAACCCTCCAACTGCCGAATCCATAAGATGGACAAGACCACGGCAGCTGCTCTTACTGTTGCCGCCACCAGTGCCGGCCACGTGTTACCAATTCCCTGAAAAACCGCGCCAGCCGATATCACAAACGCCGTGGTCAAAAAGTTCCAGCTCACCATTCGCAGAAACTGAATGCCCACGCCTATGACGTCTTGCTCACTCGTAAACCAGCGCATCATTGACGGTGCGAACAGCCAGCATCCTAAACCCAGAACGCCCATAACCCCCAGCGAAAGTCCGAGCAACCAATGATAAGTCTGGCGAATCCTCAGCCTTTCGCCCGCACCACGATTCTGGCCAACAATTGCTGGGGCCGCAAACGACAGCGCCAATGCCGGCATGAAAAATACCTGCATGACCCGCTGGGCAATGCCATAACCTGCTTGCGAATGAGCGCCGAATCCGCTGATGGCCCAGTAAACCACGGACATAAATCCAAACATCATCATAAACTCAGCGCCGGAGGGAAAACCGATGGACAGGATCCGCCGCCAAACGCTGAAATCCACGGCAACGCCAAGCCGGATACTCAGGTAACGCGCTTTGACAAAGAAATAATAGGTCATCAGAAGCGTCGCAACCAATGCAGACAGTGAACTGGATAATCCAGCTCCCATCACGCCCATTGGCTTACCGGTTACCCATCCCGAGACCAGAATCGGTGTTAAGACGATATTTAGCAACACGCCCACCAGCTGCACTACGGTAGCGGGCTTCACCACACCTGTTCCGCGTAGCGCAGAAGACATGAGGTTCATGGCAAACTGCAGTGCTAGATGAGGCAGGAACCAGTGCAAATAAATGCCCCCCAAGCGTTCTGTCTCTGGCGCGGCACTCAGGGCCCCCACAAAGGCCGGCGCCAACAGGTAACCCAACACAAGCGTTAACACCATCAAGAGTGTGCTGATCTGCAAACCTTGGTTAAACACATGATTTGCCTGTTCCTGATCCTTTCGGCCGGTGGCTTGGGAGATGAGAGCAGTGACGCCGATACTGAGAATCTGCGCAAGGGCAATGGTGAGCAACATAAGATTGCCGGTGATACTGACACCGGCTACGGCATCGCTACCTAATTGGGACACAAAGTAGAGGTCCACCATCACGTAAATGGTCTGAAACACCAAACCAATGCCCATGGGAATGGCAAGCGCTATTAGGTGGCGAGGCACAGAGCCTATAGTTAAGTCTCTCATAGTTAGCGGTTCATCCGACCAGATCGACGCAGTAACGGTACTGGTCAAAGTGCGGGTAAGAATGGACCCTAGTACGGGTCTATGCAAGGCGGTGGCCACGAATAAGGGTTGGGCAACACATGCTTACGCACGTGACAGCTCGCCGAACCCGTTAGTCACGCAGTAATCAATAAGCAGGCATCTGATTTTTAGTTGACCTTTATGCTGAGTAGCTTATCCTGCCGCGCCTGCCGTCTAAATGCTAACGGGATGACCTGTGAACACCCTGATCAAACCTTCTGCTAAACCTAGCAATGCACACTTTTCCTCGGGACCTTGCGCTAAGCGCCCTGGGTATCGGCTTCAATCACTCGATACAAAGACACTTGGGCGATCCCACCGCTCCTCGGTTGGCAAATCGGCGTTGCGTTCGGTATGTGATGAAACCAAACGTTTGTTGGGCTTGCCAGATGATTACCTCGTTGGGGTAGTGCCTGCATCGGATACTGGCGCGTTCGAGATGGCGATGTGGTCGATGCTTGGCGTACGAGGCATTGACGTATTTGGCTGGGAATCTTTCGGCAAAGGCTGGGTCAGCGATATCGTCAATGACCTGAAACTAAACAATGTAAACAGCTATGAGGCGGACTACGGACTGCTGCCTGATCTGTCGCTGGCCAATGGCAACAACGATATTGTATTCACTTGGAACGGTACCACCTCGGGGGTAAAGGTACCCAATGGAGAATGGATACCTGCCGACCGAGAGGGATTAACCTTTTGTGACGCCACTTCTGCGGTCTTTGCCATGGAAATGCCGTGGCCAAAGCTCGATGTCACCACCTATAGCTGGCAGAAGGTTTTAGGCGGAGAAGGCGCGCACGGGATGATAATTTTGAGCCCCCGCGCTGTCGAGCGATTGGAATCCTATACACCGCCTTGGCCATTACCTAAGATTTTTAAACTCACAAAAAAGGGCAAGCTGATTGAGGGCATTTTCCGTGGCGAGACCATAAATACGCCCAGCATGCTTTGTGTGGCAGATTACTTAGATGCCCTAGAGTGGATTGATTCGATTGGCGGCCTTAGTGGCGCGATCGCTCGCTCCAAAGCCAATCTTGCAACGATCCAAGAATTTGTAAATGACACCCCGTGGCTAAGCTTCCTGGCTCAAGACCCAAGCACAGTGTCTAACACGAGTGTGTGTCTCTCTGTCGATGCGAGCCCAGAGCAGGTTAAAGACATGGTTAAACGACTTGAAACCGAATGTGTGGCGTTTGATATCGGCGCTTACAGAGACGCGCCCCCCGGATTACGCATCTGGTGCGGTGCCACCGTCCAACAGGAAGACGTTGCATTACTCATCGAGTGGCTCGAGTGGGCCTACATGACTGTCGTGAGTGGGAAATAAAAATGTTTAATATACGAACATACAACGCAATATCCCCCACAGGCTTGTCACGGTTTGACCCAGCCAGATACACAGTCTCCTCGGAAAGCCAGAACCCAGTAGGTGTTTTGCTCAGGAGTTACAAGTTAACAGCGGCAGAGCTACCTGCAAGCGTCACTGCTGTTGCTCGTGCGGGAGCGGGCACAAACAATATTCCCACGTCAGAACTCACCCAGCGGGGGATAGTCGTCTTCAATACCCCCGGCGCCAACGCCAACGCCGTCAAAGAACTCATTTGCGCGGGCCTAATGATGTCATCACGAGATATTTTTGGGGGCTTAAAGTTTGTTGATGGTCTGGCTAATGAATCGCTTGCCGACCTTGACCCGCTTTTGGAGTCAAAAAAGAAACGCTTTGCCGGTGGTGAAATTTCAGGCAAGACACTCGGCATTGTGGGCCTGGGTGCTATCGGGTCTCTGGTGGCAAATATGGCACTCGACCTTGGTATGCGTGTTGTTGGCTACGATCCAGCAATTTCGGTCGAAGCCGCGTGGCGGCTATCGAGCCGTGTTGAAAAGATGCCCAGTCTCGATGCGCTACTCAAGGAATCTGACTACATCACACTACATGTACCGGCGATAGAAGCCACCAAAGGCATGATCAATTCAGAGTCGATATCGCGTATGAAGCACGGCGTGAGGCTCTTGAACTTTGCTCGCAAAGAAATAGTCAATGCAGGCGATGTTATTGAAGCTCTGGACACTGGCATGATGAGCAGCTATGTCACAGACTTCCCCACGCCAGAGCTGATTGGTCACGCCAAGGTGCTGCCAATGCCACACATTGGCGCAAGCACAAGTGAGGCAGAGGACAATTGTGCCGTGATGGCGGCGGCTCAGCTCATGGATTTTCTAGAGCATGGCAACATTAAGAATTCGGTAAATTTTCCGGATACGGCAATGGCCCGTGGCTCAGATTTCCGATTGACGTTCTCAAACTCCAATGTCCCCAACGTATTGAGCGCGGTGCTGAGCAAGATATCTGCCACGGGGGCCAATGTGGTTGATCTGGTGAACCAAAGCCGCAACGAGATCGCCTATAACATTATGGACATTGACCAGCCGGTGGGTGACGAGCTCATCGCTACCATTGCCAATCTCGATGGCGTGATAAAAGTACGGCGAATTTAGCGACTACCGGCGTGTGAAGTGAAACACTGAGTAATTATGCGAGGTTGCCAGCCTTGCGCTGGTCAATCATGCTGACAGAACCCATCGAGTAATGGTGAATTAATCGCGCCCATTACCGCCAACGCATTTCACATGATCAGGAAGGCACGACACGTTCCGGTTGAAGCTATTTTTCGTTTACCTAGCGATTAAAAAAACACCCCAAATCAATCCAAGAACACAAAACAAGGCACCGCTAATGAAAAGCCTTCTACCCAAAGAGCCCCGCGCACGAAAAGCACTCCTCAATGCTTTTGCCTGGGGGGTTGCGATACTGACTCTCTCGCTCATACTCTCAGACTCTGAGCACCGACACTGGGTATTTATGTCAATGATCATAGGTTGGACGATATCCAATATGGTCATTCAACGCTGCAGCAAAATGGACACTTAGATCAGGACTCGCTCTCAAGCAGAAAACGCCAACCAAGTACGCGTGATAGAACGATATGACGGCGGACTACTACGCCCCATACATAATACGTCCCTCGACAACACGCCCCTCGATAAAAAGTCAAACTGGAATATACTCAAACCAGAAGAGTGGTGACGGGGGTGAAGAAGGTCCATGAGAGGCAAAACCAACCACTTCTTAGGAGAGGTTATGAACGTCAGATCGCTTCTACGCGCTTCACTATTACGGGCGCTTGTTTTATCGACAATGGCATTGGTGGGAGTCGTTGGTTGTGAACAGCTCGGCGATAACCAACACAGCAGTCGTGTAGAGAACACGTCCGCGCTTGCAGGGGAATGGCTTACCGGCGGCGGCGATGAAACACAAAGCTATTACTCCCCACTCGCACACATAAACCGCGACAACGTTACGCAGTTGGGCTATGCCTGGCATCATGATTTGCCAGCCGAACACGGGTTTGAAGCAACGCCACTCATGGTCGATGGGGTGCTCTATGGCAGTGGTCCCACGGGCACTGCGTTTGCGGTAGACGCAGTCACCGGCCAAGCGTTATGGCGATTCGAGCCTGATATCGACCTTGGGTTCATGCGTAAGGTCTGCTGTGGTGTGGTTAACCGAGGCCTGGCAATTCGGGGAGAGACTCTTTACGTTGCGGCGCTAGATGGCTACCTCTACGCTCTAGATATTCTCTCGGGTACGGTTAGGTGGCGCGCCGATACATTTATCGACCGAGAAAGGGGCTACACCATTACCGGCGCGCCCTATTTGGCAGATGATGTGGTGGTGGTTGGCAACGCCGGCGCCGAATTTGATGCTAGGGGCTATATAACAGCCTACGATATTATCACCGGTGAACAGCGGTGGCGTTTCTTTACCGTCCCTGCCAGCGCTACCGGGCCTCACGAACACCCCGAACTGGAATTGGCAGCAAAGACCTGGGATCCAAACAGCCTGTGGGATGTAGGACTGGGTGGAACAGTGTGGGATGCCATGGTCTACGACGCCGAACTGAATCTGCTCTACGTGGGTACCGGTAATGCGGCGCCCTACCCGCGCAAACTCCGCAGCCCTAACGGTGGCGATAATCTGTATTTGGCGTCTATTCTCGCGATCGACCCGGACACGGGTCGGCTCGTCTGGCACTACCAAACAACACCCGGAGATAACTGGGACTTTACTGCCACCCAAAAAATGATCCTGGCCGATTTAGAGATCGAAGGCGTCTCACGACAAGTGATTATGCAAGCGCCCAAAAATGGCTTTTTCTATGTGCTCGATCGCAAAACCGGTGAATTCATCTCGGCAGAGCCTTACGCTGCAGTCAATTGGGCCAGCCATATTGACCCAGAGACGGGACGACCCGTGGAGACCGACCAAGCTGAATATTTCTATGAACCCAAGCTGATCTTCCCAGGGCCTCAAGGCGCACACAATTGGCAGCCCATGTCCTACAACCCCACTACCGGGCTTGTGTACATTCCGGTGAAAGAAGCCGGTGTCATTTGGACGATGCCAGAGGAGCCCTTCGTTTATCAAAAAGGTGGCTTGAACTCTCATTCGCAATACCTGTTCACCACGCCTGGGGAATGGGGTCTCGACAGCCCCTTAGCCAAAACACTGCCACCCATAGAGGTACTTGGCGTAGGACAGCCCGACACCACGATTCGCGGATTTTTGCGCGCCTGGGATCCGGTCACCCAAACCCTCGCGTGGGAGCAAGAAACCTCTGGACCTTGGGCCGGCACCATGAATGCCTTTTGGAATGGTGGAGGAATCCTTAGCACGGGTGGCGGCTTGGTGTTTCAGGGTCGAGGCACCGGCTATTTAGTTGTAATTGATGCCAGTACCGGCGAGGAACTGCATCGAATCTATGTGGGACTCAGTATGATGGCAGCGCCCATGACCTATGCCATCGATGGTGAACAGTATGTAGCCATCCTGACCGGCACCGGAGGCGGTAACGGTAACGACTACGCTAGGGGCATGGCTGCCTATGACTATGGCAATGCCGGACGACTTGTCAGCTTTAAACTGGGCGGCGGTAAAGTCCCTCTACGGCCCAAAATCATGCGCGACGAGGGTGGGTTAACTGCCCCCACGGTGGCCCGTACCGGTACCCCCGAGGCAATTGACCGAGGCGAAGAGCTCTATCGTCGTAACTGCGCTAAATGTCACTCCAACATTGATGGCCGAGGATCCGGTATACCCGATCTTCGCCTCATGTCGGCGCAGACCCACGAAGCATTCAATCAAATTGTTCTCGGAGGCATGCTGGCTGAGCGAGGCATGGGGAGTTTCGCCGATTTGCTCACTGAAGAGCAGGTTGAAGATCTTCATGCCTATCTCATCGAAGCGTCATGGCAACACTACGAGCGCGCAGCGGGCACTGGAGAATGGCATCAGCCGAACTGAGGGATCGACTCAGCTAGAATATGCGCGATGGTGACATGGGTACGTCGCCATCTGCACGACGACGGAGTTTACAAAGCTTGTCCTAACGGCTTTGTCCATACAGTACCGTTGTCTTACTCACTGGCAGAGTTTGAGGTCTGTTCGCCCTGAACTCTGTACTCTCCCCCGCGGACCCAGCGCTGAAAATCCTCCAGTACCATATATAACGCCGGTATCAGCAGCAGTGTGACGGTGGTAGCAAAAACCACCCCAAACCCCAGCGAAATCGCCAGAGGAACAAACAACAAGGTATCAAAATCCCGGTTAACCATCATGGGCACCAAACCGATAAAAGTGGTCAATGACGTCAGCACAATGGGCCTAAAACGGGTAACACCGGCCGCAATCACCGCCTCCTCAGCAGTCATACCACCCTGTCGGCGTTGGCGATTCACATAGTCAACTAGCACCAAACTGGCATTTACCACCACACCCGATAAGGCAACGATGCCCAAAATTGAAAAAAACACTAAATCCTCACGCATAATGAAATGCCCCAAAATGGCACCAAGCAGCCCAAAGGGAATACTCGCCATCACCACCAGTGGCTGAAGGTAGGATTTCAAGGGAATCGCGAGCAAAGCATATATAACAAGCAGGGCGACCATAGACATACGAATCAGTCCGCTTAGCGCCTCGGCTCGCTGCTCGGCCTCGCCGGCTAAGTGAAACTCTACACCAGGGTGTCTAGAGAGAATTTCGGGTATCTGGTTAGCAGCAATCGACGAGTAAAGTGCCTCAGGCGAAATAAGGCTGCGGTCTGTGGTCGCTGTAATATTAACAACTCGCGCCCCATCAACACGCCGGATAGCGGAATAACCGCGCCCAAGAACAACATCTGCGACACTGAGCACAGGCACCTGGAAACCGTCCAAAAGTCGGATACGCATAGTCTCAAAGTGACTTAATGCATCGCGTTCACTCTCGGGGTAGCGCACCATAACCCTAACATCATCTCGCCCACGCTGAACCCGCTGCGCCTCTGCACCATAAAACGCTTGGCGCACCTGACGGCCCAACTCCGCTTGAGTAAGGCCCAGACTTTTGCCGTTGTCATTGATGGCTAGCGTGAGTTCCTGTTTTCCAGATCGGTAGGAGTCGGAAATGTCCAGTACACCATCAAAAGAGGCGAGCAGATCACCCACCTCGGTAGCGGCACTCGCCAACGCCTGATCATTCTTGCCGCGCAACTCAATATTAATATCCGCACCCATCGACAGAGCCGCCGCAGTGAAGCTCAGCTCAACCACATCGGGAATGGCACCCGTGTACTCGCGCCAACGATTAACGGCCTCGATTGGCGTCAAGCCACCGCGCTCACTGACAGGACGTAGCGCCAATGAAACCTCGGCAATATGCGCGCCACTGCTACCTGCGCCCAGTGATCGACTACTTCTGGAAATGACTTGGCCAATCGAGGTAAAGCGGGCTAAAGCAGCAGGCAAGCCATCTTCTGTCGTGGCGTCCAAATCGGCACTCAAACGGTCTGCAGCTGCCTCAAGACGCGCAGTCGCTTCAAGTGTGGTAGCGAGGGGTGTGCCTTCGGGAAGTTCAATACGAGCATAAAGGTCGTCACCGGTGACGGCGGGGAAGAATTGAAAAATAACACGTTCGCTAACAATCATAGCCAGCACAAGAATCATTGCGCCTGCACCACAGGCCACCGTGACATAACGGGCACGCACCGCCGCGGTTACGCGGTTTCGGTAACTATTTTGAGCAAAATGCTCCAATGCACCGGAGATTTTCTCCTGGAACTGCTCCCAGCGGCTACCCAACGAGGATTGCCCGCGCGCCTTGCGCCTGTGCGCCAGATGCGAAGGTAAAATAAGCTGGGACTCGATGAGGCTAAACACTAAACACAGCATCACCGTGACGCCTATAGCACTGAGCATTTTACCAAGGTCGCTCTCCACAGAAACTACTGGGATAAACGCCGCAATCGTGGTGAGTACGCCAAAAAAAACGGGCACGGCAACCTCGGTCGTGCCTTTAATCGCCGCCGTTCGACCGTCGGGCTCAATAAGCTCGTAAGCGTAGACACGCTCGCCAATCACAATGGCGTCGTCAACGAGAATCCCAAGAGAAAGCAAAAAACCCACCAACGATACGGTGCTAATACTCAAGTCAAACGTGGGGAAAAGTGCCAGTGCGCCGAAAATCGAAACGGGAATGCCAGCACTCACCCAAAGTGCTAGGCGCGTCTTTAAAAAAAACGTTAATAACAGAATAACGAGTAGCAACCCGCCAAAGGCATTGTTCAAGAGGGCTTGCAGGCGATGCAGCAAATCATCGGCTTCATTCCGCCAAATCATAACGTTCAAGCCGGGCGGAAGGCTGGCCTGTTTTGCCTCAACGTAGGCGATAACGGCGTCGGCAACCTCGAGCGTATCTTCCTCACCAAAACGCGAGACCTGCAGCATCATTGCCTGATTACCGTTAAGTGCTGCACGCATATCCCTGTTTTCAAACCCTTCAGAGATGGTCGCAATATCGGCAAGAGTAACTATGGTCCCGTCTTCTCGAACAATGATAGGAATGTTGGCAAATTGCGTGGCTTGGTATCGCTGGCCCGTAGCACGCAGGAGAATTTCGCCACCATCGGTTTTTAAGGAACCCCCTGGAACATCGATACTGCTGTCACGGATCGCATCCGCTACAGTTTGCAAACTGAGTCCATACTGCCTCAGCGTACGCTCGGAAATCTCCACAGAGATTTCGTCGTCGCGGACATACATTGGCGCAACATGACTGATTTCAGGCAGTTCAAGCAGCTCTTCTCGAACTTGCTCGGTTAAATCCTTCAGTGTGTGCTCATCGGTAGGACCAGAAATCAGAATCTGATTAACCATGGTGCGCAATGTCATTTGCGATACGATGGGCCGCTCTGTATTGGCGGGTAGCGTGGTGATTGCGTTCACCTGCGCTTTTACCTCGTCAAGCGCCTTGCCGATATCAGTAGAAATTTCTAGTTCAATTGAAACGCCACATAAACCTTCAGCGGCAGTGGTATTGATTTTATCGATACCCTCAATACCCTCGACTGCCTCTTCGATTCGGGTGCAAACACCTGACTCAACTTCTGAAGGCGCCGCACCCAAATAAGGCACAGTAATCGTAATTATCTGCACCTCCACATCGGGGAATTCCTCTTTGTGCACCTCTTGCAATCCCATGATGCCAGTCATAATTAATATGAACATCAGTAGATTGGCAGCAACTGGGTTGTCGATGAACCATGTGATGAGACGTTCCATTAAGACACCTCAGTTCTGCACAACTACAGGCATACCATCAACGGCGAACTGAATCGCAGAGATGACGACCTGTTCGCCAGCGCTGAGCCCGTCACTGACAAGTGCAACGGTGTCTTCGAAACGAAAAATCGTGACAGTGCGAAAATGAAGCCTGTTGTCAGGGGCAATAACCAACACCTGATTGTTAGCACGGAGTGCCATCCGCGGGAGTTTGATCAATTCGGGGACCGTATTGCCGGTAATTTCAGCATTGACAAAAAGGCCCACGGGAAGTGGATCAGCATTGTGGTTTTCGTCGTTTTTTACCCGAGCCACCAAATGAACAAGACGACTGCGTTGATCTATTTCACCCTCGGCTCGCACAATCTTTCCAAACCATCGCCGCTCTTCGCCGGCAAAGTTCGCATACAGCTCAACCGTGGGCGAGGAGTGCTCCTCGTAAACTCCACTAGAAATAATGGCTGGGTCAAGAAACCTCAACTGCGAGTCCGCAATAGGTAACCGTACCTCAACGGCATCTGTGGCATACAAAACACCCAGTTGCCCGCCGCGCATCACCACCTGTCCAATATCGACATTCTCACTGCGTACACGGCCCGTAAAGGGCGCTTTAATCTCTGTGCGCTCAAGGTTTCGCTGGGCTTGCTCGAGCCCGGCCTGGGCGGCCAATAGCGTTGCATTGGTAATATCTAGGTTGCGCTTTGCTTGTTGCAACTGCGCATCACTGGCAAGTTGTTTTTCATAAACCGATGTCAATCGCTCATATTCAGCCTTTGCGAACACTTGTTCGGCCGTCGCTCGAGCGAGTGTTGATTGAGCACTGCTTAAGGCATTTTGATAATCACGAGTATCAATTCGAATAAGCGTATCCCCATGATTGAAACGCCCGCCCGAAATCATCATGGGAGAGATCCAGCTCACCATGCCAGAAACCTCCGCTATCAATACTGAGCTGGAACGTGGCTCAACAGTGCCCTGAGACGCAATGTGCAAGGTGTAAGACGTGGGTTCAGCGATTAGAGTGCGCACTGTTGTAGGCAGGGGCAAGGGAGGGCTTCCCTTAACCTGAGACTTAGTAACAATCAGCAGTGCCGCCACCATCAGCGCTACCGCCACAATGAATAGAGGTAGCCGTGGGCCACTGCCAAGTACCCCCAGCTGGGAGCGAGGATTGGACTGCTTTGAAACTTTCATCCACTCAATCTCTGTGTAACACCACTGGGACCACAATCCGGTGCGGCGTTTTTACCCGAAGATGATATTGCCACCCTAAAACGCTAGGGCGCCAACGGGCTAAACCTCCGTAGTGTCGCCTAATGTCGCCCAACAACACAACCTTATATTCAACAGTTGTGTACAAAAGGCAAGGACAGGAATCGAGTAAAAACGACAGTTTCAAAAGGCAGCACACCGACCCTTGAATACCCACTGAAAAACAACATGCAACGTTATTGAGTTGTGCCTCAGCGCATGTAGCTAAGCCTCTTTTGGAGATTTATTTTAACGTGCTGGGGGTATGGAGGAATGTGTGAAGTCATGGCATGGTATCGATCTGTTTGGTGGCAGCCTCCGGCAACGAGGTACTGCTAGTCCAGCGGCAAATAAAAAACTTTGGAGCAGCACCATGAATATAAAATCTTTTCCCAAATCTTCGTTGGCAATTGCGTGTGCCATCAGTCTTTTTCCCTCTGCCCTGCAAGCGCAAACAGGTGGTGTGCTAGAGGAAGTCATTGTCACTGCCACTAAGCGCGCTCAGTCTCTGCAAGAGGTAGGCATGTCGATCACGGCCATTTCCGAGCGCGATATTGAAGATATGGGTATCGACAGCTACTTAGATTTTGCTGTCCGCGTACCCAATCTTGGTACGGCTTTCCAATCAGATGGTCGTTTCGATGCAAACTCACCGTCGCTTCGGGGTATTTTTGGTAGCGGCGACAAATCTTCGTCGGCAACCACGGGTTTTTACATCGACGATGTACCCGTTACCGCAGCATTACAACCGCGAGTCCTAGATCTAGAGCGAATCGAGGTTTTGCGCGGCCCTCAGGGCTCTCTGTACGGTGCGCGCTCAATGGGTGGCACCATTCGACTCATTACCCAACAACCTAGTCTTGAAGAGACCTCGGGATCTATTCACTCCTCAGTGTCCTCCGTTGAAGACGGCGGCACCAACTACGCCGTCGATGGCAATATCAATATGCCGCTTGTCGAGGGCAAAGTTGGTTTGCGCGTGGCTGCTTATTACGGATCAATCTCTGGCATTTACGACCGTGTTTACGAACCCAACTGGCTAAACTACCAAACCGGCGAAATAGTCACTGGCACAACACCCGCGTTTCCGACCAACAAAGATACCGATGACGAAGAATACATGGGCGGCCAAATTGCCCTCAAGATTATGTTGACCGACGATTTATCCATTACGCCCAAGTACATGTATCAGCGCATTGAAGCCGACGGCCTGCCCTTTGCTGACGTAGACGCAGAGAACATGGAAACCCGGCGATTCTTCGACTCAGAAGAGCCAGGCGAAGACGAGTGGTGGATAGCCAGCGTACTGGTCAACTGGTCAGTCGGCGCGGGTGACATTACGTCCACAACAGCCTACTACGAACGAGATACGAGCGAGTTCGAGGAAGAGCATACCTTCTTAGACTTTATTTACGGGGCCGCGGTGGGCGTTCCAATCACCCCCATCGAGTCAACATTGGAAACCACTTCTGCGTATCAAAACTTCACGCACGAAACACGCTTCACAAGCAGTTCTGACGGCCCCTTAAACTATACGGTTGGGTTATTCTATGGTGACAGCGAGTTCGTCAGGGGATACCCGCCGGCATTACAACCCGGCGTGAATGACGCGCTCAACGCCTTTATAGGCGCCCCCGCCGATATTGTACCCGGCGACCTTATTTTCATTACTGATCAACCGGAACAAGTTGAAGAACTCGCCATTTTTGGTGAGCTCACCTGGGATGTCACCGAGCAGCTAGCGCTGACTGCCGGTGGACGCTGGTATGACACGTCGGTGTCATTCAGCTCAGTCTCCGATGGTTTCGCCAACGGCGGGCCCAGTGAGTTTTCGGGCAAACAAAGTGAGAGTGGCTTTAACCCTAAAGTCATGGCCTCTTTTGACGCCAGCGACAGTGTCAATCTTTACGCCAGTGCCTCAAAGGGTTTCCGTATCGGCGGCGTCAACGGTCAGATTTCACCCACCTTATGCGGTGATGAACTTGACCGCGTTGGTCTCGATCCAGACTCCCTCCGAACCTACGACTCCGACGAACTTTGGAGCTACGAAGTGGGTGTTAAATCACGTTTGGCCAATAATCGCGTCACCCTAAACGCGGCGGCTTTTTACATTGATTGGCAGGACTCTTTACAGGTGCAGCGCCTCGCCTGTGGCTTCCAAGTCGATGCCAACATTGGCGATGTTGAGAGCACCGGTTTTGAAGTCGAATTATCGGCGGTTCCTTTTGATGGACTCACCATTGATCTGGGCGTGGGTTATACCAATACCGAAGTTGCCAACGCCGCGGGCGATGGCTTCCCCGGTTACCAAAAAGGTCAAGAGCTTCATGGCGTGCCTAACTTAACCGCCGCCGGTTCTGTGCAATACGTATTCCCTGCATTCGCAGGCTGGGATGGTCGAGTGCGTCTAGATGGCAACTACTATGGCGAGAGCACCAGCTTCAATAACGGCGCCATTGTCGATCGCGATAGCTGGCAGGCACTGAACCTGCGCGCAGGTGTGCAGAACGACACCTGGGACATTACGGCATTTGCCGACAATCTAACCGATGAGCGGGCTAACCTAGCCGACAACCGGTCGATTGCTGCTGAAATGCCAGGACGTCCGCGCATTGTGACCAATCGTCCGCGCACCATAGGAGTAGAAGCGCGGTACCGCTTCTAATAGGTATGTAGTAGGGGGCGCGCTTGCGCCCCTTTTCCGGAGGTTGTTATGCAGTTCTTCCAATGGCTTAAGTTGCGTCAGCTTTGTCACCTTGCAGCGGGCACTCTCTTGTTTGCATGCAATTTGGGGCATGCAGACGGGGTCGATTACGGCAATAACGCCGATGCAGGTCAATATGTGAGCGCCAACGGCATACAAATGTACGTTGAGCAATACGGTACGGGCGACCCGTTGGTGCTAATCCACGGCAGCGGCCAAAGCATTGTTGATATGGCCGCACAAATCAGCTTCTTCGCACAGCGCTACCGGGTCATTGTGGCTGACAGCCGAGCGCATGGGAAATCTGGCATGACCGAACAACAGATGACCTATCGGCAGATGGCAGCTGATTGGGTGGCTCTTATCGATCACCTAGGTTTGAACCCGGTTAAGCTCATCGGCTGGAGTGATGGCGGTAATATCGGCCTGGAAATAGCCCGAGCCTACCCAGAGAAAGTTGACCGTCTCGCGGTTATGGGTGCCAACCTGGCACCGAGTCGCGATGCGGTGCAGGATTGGGCCGTGCAATGGGTGAAAGATGTATCGGCGGAGATCGACGCTAAACTGGCGTCAGGCGACGTCAGTCAAGAAACGCGCGCCATGCAGCAGCAGTTCTATTTGCTGCGCGAGCTACCTGATATGTCAAAAGCCGAATTGGCGAGCATTGAGACCCCAGTACTTGTCATGGCCGGTGATCGCGACATTATTCGCGATGAGCACACAGTCATGATGTATCAAACACTTCCCAATGCACATTTGGCGATCTTTCCCGGACAGACACATTTTACCCCGGCAACAGACCCGGCACTCTTTAATAGTACGGTAGATCGATTTTTCGCCAACCCCTATTCACGACCGGATTCCAAAACATTCGTTCTCGGCGATCACTGATATAAATCACCAGCCACTTCGGGCACTTAACTACTTCTCATTTTTCAAAGCGGCTGGAAAACGTGCTACAGCAGTGCAAGTAAAGCAAACAAGAGAAAACCGCCGCCAGCAGCAACGGCGGTTGGCTTCTTTAGTCGTGGCGAAGACAGCCCTAACCATAGGCCGCTCACGATAATAAACAACATACCCGCGGCAAAGATCTGCTGATAAATGCGGTAGCTGTTTGGCCCGTGCCCCATATGGAGCTCCATCATGCTCTTTTGTAGCGATGGAGCCACGTAGTCAATTTCCACGCCATCGCCAACGATCTGAAGCTGGTAGAAGGGCCGGCTGGTGGGACGGGTTTGCAGGATATCTCCTCGGTCTTTCACGTAATCAAAGTCGAAGCCCGAGACCCCGGCCTGCGCTAAAACTGCCAGTACATTGGCTTTCGAGGGATCTGTTAGCTGTTGCGCCGCTTCGGGCAATACGGCGACCCGTGTTGCCTCAACCGAGCCTTTAATGCCTAATAAGTACAAACCTCCCGACGTAGCCACCAAAATGACGGCGACGCTAAAAAAAGCAGATAAATAAAGGTGGATTTGTATAAAAAGTGCACGACCCATCTGAGCTCCCCAAAGCGGTTAGAGACAACTATCAACCAGACGCTATTCTATACCCACTGGGTGTGTTGAGACGACTATGAGCGAACAATTACAAAACGTGCAAACACCTCTATTTGTTGGGCCTAACGGTGAGTACGCTAACGATCTCGGCACGCTCTGGCAGCACCTAATGACCACGACCATGGCTCGACGAGCAGCGCGGTTCAGCAACGATCCGTTATGGTCGCCTACCGATCATGGTGAAAATGAGCCGCTCTACACTTCGGTTGAAGCCGCTCTTGCCGAATTACTCACCCTACTAAGAGATGAAATACCGACCTTCAACCCGCGCTACCTCGGCCACATGGTGTCTGATATTTCGATACCCGGACTACTAGGCCACGTTGCCATGCTCTTTGAGAACGCTAATTTAGCGTCTCGAGAAGCCGCTATGGTGGCTTCCAAAATTGAAACCCAAGCCATTAATCACCTTGGCAATATGGTGGGTTTGGACCCTACCCCCACCCGCGGACATTTCACGTCAGGGGGTACACTTGCGAATTTTGAAGCCGTTTGGCGCGCTCGCTATCGTCTCGATCACTGGCTTGCTATGGCTGGCTTTCTTCGATCCAATCGACTCTCGAACGAAAGTCTTATCAGCCTTGCTCACTGTGGCTGGAGTCAATTTACCCAACTCAAAGATCAAATAGGCTTTACCGATGATGATCTAGCGCCCTATAGCGCTGTTATACAAGGGCCACTGGCGGTAGATCGACAGTTGCGAGAAAAGCTGGGCGAGCCATGGCCCGAGCCAGTCATACTGGTGCCCGGCAACAAGCATTACTCGTGGCCAAAGGCAGCAAATGTCTTTGGTATGGGCTCGGCCGCCGTATGGCCCTGTGAACTCGATGCACAGGGCCGACTGAATCCACAATCAGTGGCAGCACAAATAGAGAGAGCAATAGAGCAAAGTCGACCTATCATGATGGTGGTATCAGTGGCCGGAACTACCGAGCTGGGTATGATTGACCCTATCGATAAAGTGAACGACATACTCACAGATTATCGCGAACAACGCGGGTTACACATTTGGCATCACGTGGATGCCGCCTATGGTGGATATTTATGTAGCACGCTCCGAGGAGGCAGTAACGACCGCTGCCTATCCGATCGGGTACAAGCTGCATTAGGCGCCCTCAAAGGCGCTAACTCGATTACCCTTGACCCTCATAAACTGGGTTTTGTTCCCTATGCGTGTGGCGCTTTTTTAGTACCCGATGCCGCGTCATACAGCGTATCCAGTATTCATGCACCCTACCTCGAAGAAACGAAAGATGTACAGTTCCCTGGTTGGTCAACCACACTTGAAGGGTCGCGCGCCGCAACAGGACCGAGCGCAGTTTGGCTCAGCGCTAAAGTCATGCCACTCAACGCGCAGGGACATGGCGCTATCCTTAATCAAAGTCTCAGGATGGCACGCCACGTTCATCAAAGGCTGACAGAGGGTCCAAAAAAACTGCGGCTACTACCCGTCGGTGATACGAATGTCATTTGTTTTGCCATCGCCGAAGAGCGGGACACGGTAAAACAAGCTAATCAGAGAACCGAATCGCTCTTGTCCTTCATGAAGAGTAGCCCCGAGCTCTCGGTCACACGGACACACTTAGGCATCGATAATTATGCAAGTTTGATTTCGGCCACAGCCAATCAATGGCGAGGGGAAATTGATGACAATCATCTAACCGTAGTACGGATGGTAGTCATGAACCCCTATCTTGATGACCAACAGATTGTAGAGCACATCGTGGGCACTCTGTTGGAGTGCCTCAAGGCTGCCCTAAGTTGACACTGCATGCCGACGACACAGAAATACATGCCATGCATGGCGGACGTGGTTGCTAGCCTGTTCTCCCTCTATCCAGATGGCACTAGACCGTTGGCGAGGTCGGCCAACTAGCTCTCGCCCATTGAAGCAGTGCAATGATCAACACTTCGACGCCCATTTGCATAACGCCCGCCGCCGCAGTACCGTCAAGAAATACAGTAGTAATGCGCCCTAACAAAGCAAATAGCATCATTAACTGAACAGGCCACAGCACATTACGGTTAAGTGTGAGCGCTCCCCAGAGTGACAACACGCCCGCAACCATAAAGAAGCCGCCAACATCGGCACGCAGAGTGCCCATCCCCAGTTCGGAGGCGGTAGTGAGGCCAATACTCGTCATGGCCGCTGTTGTATCGAACAACATTCGCCCACCGATACCTAGCATTAGAAGTGCAACTACAGCGATAAGAGTTCGTGAAACGAGCAGCATAGGGTTTTCCTTATTGAGTAAACTGTGCCTTGGTAGAGATCAAGGCATTATGCAACACCAGACAAAAACACCTCTAATTGCTGAATACCTGCACTCAGAGGCCGCTCAATGTCTGCCAACTCTCCCAGAGCAATGGTCTCACCGGCGATAGATTTCGCCTCAATCTGACGAAAAAGACGACCGGCATTTTCAACACCAAATGTCAGACACGAGCTCCCCAAGGTATGTGCTTCTCGAGTAATCGTAGCATTGTCCGAACCATTAATTGCAGCTTGAAGCGCATCCCATCGCTGCGCCGACTCACTGAGAAACTTGCTAACCAAAGTTTGGGTCACTGTAAGACCGACATCCTTAACGAGCGTCTCAATTTTTTCCGATTTAAAAGTGAGAATGTCACTATGCTCGTCGGTCACAGCCGTGTCCTTATTGATGGGCTCTGCGTTGGTATCGGGGGTATACACAGTGTTTTTTGACTGGCCAACGAGCAACCAAGCTCGTAGGTCATGCAGTACCTCCTCTCTAATAAGCGGCTTCACCATATAATGGACCATGCCAGCCTCACCGGCCTTTCGTCGATCCTCGTCGGTGTCGTGCGCGCTTAGGGCAATAATGGGCGCCTTGCAACTTGGGTAGTCCGATCGAATCCGCTGCGCCGCCTCAAAGCCATCAATGCCTGGCATATCAAGGTCCATAAAAATCACATCGTAAGCATCGCCATCTTGGGTTAACTTCTCAAGCGCCATCTCTCCCGATGCGGCAAGATCTGTTGTCAGCCCCAGTGTTTCCAGTATTTTAGCGTTCAACAATAAATTTGTTTGGATATTCTCAACAACAAGCACATGACCTTGAAGAGAGCTCTTTGCAGAAGAATCCGCCCTCAAATTCTCATCGGCTGAAATAACAGCCCTCGCTTGTCGAAGCACAACATCAAACCTGAACGTTGCACCAACACCCACCTCTGATGTCACAGAAATTTGACCACCCAATGCCTCTATAAACCGTTGCACAATACTCAAGCCCAGACCGGTACCCTGACTACCCTGAGTTTGCGGTGTTATACCCGTAGCAAAAGGCTCAAAGATTTGACTGAGGTACTGCTCGGGTATGCCTGGACCACTATCAGTTACCGAAAAAGTCAATGTATCCAAGCCATTCGCAGCAGATTGTTTAATGCTAACCGTTAGGGTCACAGTACCTTGATCAGTAAATTTGGTGGCGTTACTCAACAGATTGGACAGCACTTGGCGAAGTAATTTAACGCGCCCTTGATAATGCGTATCAAAGTGCATGTGGCCTGCTCTTTTTAGTTCTATACCTTTTTCTAACGCCTTCGCTCGAACCAAGGTGAGGCTGTCATCAATGAGACGATTTAGGTCAAAGATTTCAGTGTGCTCAGCTTGAGATCCTGCTTCTAGCGAGGCCGTGTCCAAGGTAAAGTTAATGACTTCTAGAAGTCGAACAGCGCTTTGGTCGACCAATCCAATCAACTCATTGGTTCGGTTGTCATACTGCCCGTCTTTTAGCAGTGTCAGTGCACTAATGATGCCCCCTAAGGGTGAGCGCATTTCATGGCTAATGTGCCGAAAATAGTTTGTGCGCGACGCATTTAACTGATCTACCTCGGCTTTCGCTGCGACCAACTCGTCGTTAATTGCCTGTAGATCATCAACCATGACTTGCTGGGCGTTCATGAAGAACAGCTGATCCATCTGTACATCGTGAACAGGAAAATCGTCGAAAGTCAGCGTCAAATTTTCGTTGTTTGACTGCATCCACCACAGCCAGGGCACACCAATAAAACAAATACCTTTAAGTCCCTGTTTACTGAAGTCTGCCATTTGACCGCGAATAGCGAAGCCGAGCTTCTCATTAACGCCCAGGAACAATTTCCCTTGGTTACGCACAGCTCCAGCAAAAGAGCCCTCAAATTTACTGGGTCGTTTAAATTCGAAGAGCTCAAAAAAGTTGCTAGCCCCTAGGTCATCAATACCGCAATAACGCTGCATAAGTGGACTAGACCGTATAATCTCGCCCCGCTCATTGATCTGACAAACGAGCGTAAAGAGGTGATTAAGGTCGTGCCAAAATTGCCTTTGACCAGAACCGAACATGGGCGCTAGCCTAGTCTTATACTAAATCGGCTTTGCTCGCCGGAGTCCACGGGCATAGCTTCAATACTGAGGACTTCAACAGGCTCATTAAATCGCTTGCCGAGCGCAATCATTAGCCCCTCAACAAACGGTGTGAGACCCATTCGCTCACTGGTGTAGAGAATATCCACTTCATGATCGCCCTTAAGAGTCACATCGAAGGTAGGGGGACGATAATCCAGAAAGGTTGAGCTGATCTTGTCATGAAGGGCATTCAAATTATTGAGAAACTCAACAAGGCTATTGCCCGCTGCCGATACCAATGCGCTGTAATCGCGCTCTACTGTATGCTCTATCCAGTGCGCGCCAAACGCACGTAGAGCATCGGCTAGAGGTATACCCAACTCGTCAGCGCAACCTTGAGCAAGCGCATAGGTACGCTGATCATCATAGCTCCGCATTGAAAGAAAGCTGTCGACGGGAACCCCTGAACGTTCGAGAATCGATTCCCATCGCTCCATACCAAACTGTTCTATCACCATTTCTTTGAGTGACTTATTAATAACCCCGTACAACTGCCTCTCCCCCTGATTTTCCCATCAGTTCTCGCCTGCTGATTTCCAAGACTGAATTTTTCGGTAGATCGTAGACGGCGCAACTTCGAGAAGACCGGCTGCTTTGTTGATATTTCCGTCACATACATCAATGGCTGCTTGTATGGCACGTTTCTCAGTCAGCCATAATGGCTCAATCGCAAGGCCGTCATTCGTCTGCGATGATTGCACAACACGCGGCGACATCGCCGTTGAGCCGTCACTCAGATCGCTATCGAGGATAGCCTGCTTAAGGTGCTCGTATACGACTTGCGTATCGTTAGTCTGCAAAACAAGGCGATAAATAATATTTTCTAACTGGCGCACATTACCTGGCCAAGGGTAACGCCTCATCTCTTGCAAACAGGTATTGCAGAAGCTATTGACAGTGCGTCCCTCTTGCTCAGCGTAACTTTTCAAAAAATGCTCGGCCAACGCGAGTACGTCATCACCGCGTTCTCTCAGAGGGGGAATCCTGAGGGGTACGACGTGCAATCGGTAAAATAAATCTTCTCGGAGCCGTCCTTCACGCATTTCGAATAAGGGATCTCTGTTGGTAGAGGCCAGCAATCTCACATCAACACTCACTTCGGAGTCACCGCCAACGGGTTTGAATGTGCCCTCTTGAATGAATCGCAACAACAAAGATTGCATGTCGTAAGGCATATCACACACTTCATCAAGAAAGAGTGTTCCGCCGTGGGCTTGTTGTAATAAGCCTGGTCGATCACTTCGCACGCCAGGTGCAGACGGGGCTTCGCCAAATAACTCGGTTTCTATATGGTTGCTGGGGAGCGCCGAGCAATTAAGCGTAATAAACTCTCTGGGAGCTCGTGCTGACATGTCATGAATAGCTCTAGCCACTAGCTCTTTTCCCGTACCACTTTCACCGGTGATAAACGCGGTGGCACGGGTAGTCGACAAGGCGTCAATGCTGTCATAAACGGCCTGCATCACCTTTGAGCCACCCACAATGCCGGCGAGGTGATCACGTGAGGTCGATATCTCGCGCAGCTTTTGTGCTAACTGCAGTTTTTCTGCGGCGTTGGTTAACGTGACCCGCAGTCGAGAGGCATCGAAAGGCTTATTCAAAAAATCATCAGCCCCGCGCTCCATCGCCTCTTCGGCATACTCAATACCGTGGCCAGTCATAACCACTACCGCTGGCTGTGGATCCATAAGCGCTGTTTCAGCAAGCAGGTCCAAGCCATTGCCATCGGGCAACTCAATATCGAGCAAAATCAGTTGTGGTTTCAGTGACTCAACCGCTGACAATGCTCCAGCAAAGGTGTCTACCGTATACACATCCAAGCCGGCGCCATCGAGATAAGCTTGGTAAATGGCACATAAGGTTGAGCTGTCTTCTACAATGAGTGTTTTCATAGGCGTCTAGGCTCGAGCTTGCGTTTATTTGGATCAACGCTGGAAGGGCCATCGTGGTAATTGTCAAAAATAGCGGCCATTTGGCCTTCCGCGCTGAGGAAAGCCTCCACGACTTCGGGCCGAAAATGGTGCGGACTGGTTCTGCCATCGCCATCGCGGATAATCGCCATCACTTGCTCATGCGTCAGTGCTGGCTTGTAGGGACGTTCTGCACGCAAGGCATCATACACATCAACCAGCGCGGTAATCGACGCCTCAATAGGAATTTCGTTTCCCTTTAAACCGCGCGGATAGCCACTACCGTCCCAGCGTTCATGGTGACAGTAAGCAATGCGCGCGGCCATTATCATGACCGGGTAATGCGAGGTCGATAAAATACGATAACCGGTCTCCGGATGTTCGCGCATATGCCTCTCCTCCTCGGGGGACAAAGGGCCTTCTTTGAGCAAAACACTATCACGAGTACCTACCTTGCCAACGTCATGCAGCGGTGCCGCCAACCGAATCATCTCGCAGCGTTCGCGGTCCCAACCCAACGCCTTGGCGAGGACCGCAGCATACTCACCGATACGGGTAATGTGCTGCCCAGTCTCGGGATCCTTATACTCGGCCGCGGAAGCAAGGCACGCTAGTGCATCGGCGTAGGCCCTCTCGATGCTGCGATGGAGCGCGGAAATCTCAGCCTCGTTTGAAGTGATTTGCTCTTTGAGTGCATCCTCCTGAGCTCTGCGTGCACGTTCCGATGCCACCTTAGTTTTGGCGGCCACAACGTGCTGCTCAAGTAAATTCAAGTCTACTGGCTTAAGCAAAAACTCGGTTGCTCCAAGATGCATAGCGCGAATGACCGACTGGGTATTGCTATTACCGGTCATAAAAATAACTTGCTTGACCCGCATTTTGGCATCAGGCGCTGAATTCATATTTTCAAGCATATCCAAGCCATTCAAGCCAGGCATCATAAGATCGGTCAAAATAATAGCTATGGTGGGGTCTGCATAAAATTTAGCGAGCGCTTCCTCGCCATTAGAGGCGGTTTCAACCAATAAGCCCAGGTCCTCAACAAACTCCACAAGCTCATCGCGAATTTCAGCTTCGTCATCAACAATTAATGCTTTCATCATTTAAACAAAAATCCTCACGATTGCCTTTGCCACTTACCTAACTCAGTGATGTCTTGGTCATCAATGGCAGGCTAATACTGATTTGCGCTCCACCCTCAACATTTTCTGCCCATATATCACCCTGCATTTCTCGCACAATGCCATAACTAATGGACCCACCCAAACCGGTGCCTTTACCCACAGGCTTGGTTGTAAAGAATGGCTCAAAAATATGCGGCAATACATGATCGGGTATACCTCCACCTGAATCAGTCACTCGAAGCAGGATGCGATCACTGCGCAGCTCAGAATCAACCACAATGTTGCCACCCTCACTGGTTTCTCGAATCGCGTCCTTGCCATTGTTAATCAGATTGATCAGCACTTGCTCTAATTGGATAGCGTTACCTTTGATCATCAGACCATTGCTCGGCACTTTATTAATCAAAGTGATGCTGGCCAATTTAAGCTGTTCGGCAAGTAAATTATCCACCCCCCTCACAATCTCACCCACATCGATCGCTGTTAGCTTCTCGCCCGCTAACCTGCCATAGCTACGCATATGATCAATGATGCTCGCTGCACGATGTACGGCACCATCAATACGCTCTAATTTAGAGAGCGTATTTTCGGGCGTAGCCTTGCCCTTATTAATAGCAAACCGCAGATTGTTAGCCGCCAATGAAATCACATTCAACGGCTGATTCAATTCGTGGGCCATACCTGTTGACATCTCACCCAAGGTAGCCAGCTTAGAGGCCTGAATGAGCTGTGCGTTAGTTTGCTTTTGTGCAGTCAAGTCGGTTGCTATTATCCAGAAACCCACTTCCTGGCCAAAATCATCGAGGCGATGATTAACAACCAGCAGTAAATTTTTTGGGGGCCGCTCAGACAGATTAAGTTGCCACTCATCAACGGTAATACCTGCCGCGAGCATAGAGGCAGATTGCACTTTTATACGCTCAATCGCTTCGTCCTGTCGCTCTGTTATGTCACCCATTGCATCATTGGAAAACTGCACCTGCAAATCGCCGTCCACAGCAAGCACTCCAAGCGGGAGAGATCTCAATAACTCATCGTAATTTGCGGCAATAATGGACATTCGGCGCTCACCATAAATCACATCGTGCGCCAAAGACCGAAAACCGAACTGCAGACTATGAATATCCTCGAGAGAGGAATAACCCTTTGAATCTAATGCCTGCAACGCAGCTCCTGAACTCTGGTCATCGTGACGCAAATTTCGCCAGGTCTCGAAAATGGTTGTCAGGTCGCTAAGTGGGCGTATTAAGCCGCCAACCATCAATCGAGCAGCCCACAACAAGAGTACCAACAAAGCGAGACTCGCCGCCGAGGTGATAATGACAATTCGTATATAACTCTCAACAAACGGCCAATACCGCAATGTGACAGCATATTGGTCAACACCGTGCAATTTTGTGTCGAAACGATTAATGACTTGGATAGGCGGTGGCGCAGTTAACCGAACCGATGAATCGATGCGCGCTGAGTAAGCGCGCATGCAAGTAGCACTGTTCTCAGCGGTGTCGGGGCGCCATAACAGCGAGCCGTTTTGCTCTCGGTTTACAAGCACAGCCGACCTCGGCAAGGCATCATCACTAATGCCATTGGCATCAATGACGCCAACGCGGCGAATAGGCTCACCGTATACAGCGCTATAACGAGTGAGTGCTTCACTGTAAGTAAAATCGTGTGCCGACTCGATAGTAGGAAACAGCAGCACCAAATCACTCGGAGAATCACCCAGCAATACATATACCATCTGCTCCCGTCCTTGCTCATCGCGATCAAGCAGCTTAACCAAACCGTCGCGTTCTTGGTCTTTTGCGCGTTGAAGCAACTTCTGAATACGTGTAGCGCTGAGACCGGAGCTCGCGAAAATCTGTCCCTTACGCGTGTAAGCACCTAGCTCGAGTTTGAAGCGATTAGCAAACTTATCGCTCGTGGGATCAATTGTAAGCTCACGCGCCAAATCATCGAGCAGCTGCGTCATTTGTGTATCTTCAAGGAGGGAGGACCCCAATGTAAGAGCCGAATCTATACGCCGCATCTCACGTATA
>Ga0181566_10000455_pt1 | contig 31892 bp, 31 predicted proteins | sample 101ome_15_FD_133762 | JGI IMG/M metagenome (GOLD analysis project Ga0181566, IMG submission 133762) | Coastal salt marsh microbial communities from the Groves Creek Marsh, Skidaway Island, Georgia - 101402AT metaG (megahit assembly) | ecosystem: Environmental > Aquatic > Marine > Intertidal...
AAAAGTCCCCGTTGGCGTCCCGAAGGAATTCAAAGGTGGCCAAGCCCTTGTAGCCGACCGATTCTGCGCCTTTACAGACCAACGCCCCGATTTCGGCTCGTTTTTCATCGGTTAACCACGGCCCTTCTTCAACCAGTTTTTGGTGTCGACGCTGGATGGAGCAGAACCGTTCACCAAAGTGAATGGCGTTTTTTCCATCGGCCAGCACTTGGAACTCCACGTGCTGAGCCCCCTGGATGTACTTTTCAACGAAGACGCGCTCGTCACCGAAGGCTGACTTCGCACGGGACTGGCAGAGTTTCAACGCACTTTCAAACTGGTCGGCTTGCTCAACGATCTGCATGCCGATACCGCCACCGCCTGCTGCGGCTTTGATGATCACAGGGTAACCGATTTCGTCAGCGAGCGCACTGGCCACATCTGCACTGGCGATGGGCTCTGAGGAACCCTTGGCCGTCGGAAGGCCTGCCGCCTCCATCGCCGCTCGCGCCTCAATCTTGTCGCCAAGCAAGGTGATCACCCCGGAGGCTGGTCCGATGAACGTGATGCCTTCCTCCTCGAGACGAGCCACAAAGGCAGCGTTCTCCGCAAGGAATCCATAACCCGGGTGAACGGCATCGCACTCAAGTTCCTTGGCCGCCTGCACCACCGCCTCGATGTCAAGATAGGAATCGAGTGGGTTGGTTCGGTAGTTCGGATAGGCGATGTCCGCCATCTGAACCGGCAGAGAGAGTCGGTCCTCTCGGCCGTGGATGATGGCCGCCTCAATGCCCATATCACGAAGGGTTCGCAGGATACGGAGAGCGATTTCGCCACGGTTGGCAATCAGCACGCGCTTGAAGCCCATGGCCCCTTGTCAGCCGAGTCAATCTATGAGGAAAGCGGTCCGATAGCGAGAAGTTTACGCGATGGTCAACCCTGCTTCGTGCCAAACATCACTGCGTGGAGGCGGCGTCTTCCGGAGGATAGACATCCCACGGTTTCGTCCCTCTGCGCCGAAACATGGACTTCCGCATTGAACGGAGAATGCCCCTCGTGAACCTCAACGACCTCTTGATGGACTGGAATGGGTGAAGCACGTACCACAACGGGTTTCGCCATCCTTTGAACGGATGACGCAGTTGACGCAGAATGCCATCGGGAATGGGTTCGTTCACACCATAGGACTGCGGTCGCCGGTCTTTTGGCATGAAGTAGGTCCCAAACAGTTGGTCCCACAAGGGGAGGAATGTGGAGTAATTTGTCCAAATTGCATCCCGTTCATTGGTATGATGCCAATGATGGAATTCGGGCGTGATGATGAGACGGTGCAACCACTTGAGACGCCACCTCACGTTCGCATGGAGGAACAAGCCCAAGATGATTTGAGCCGCTGCAAGAGCCCCAGTCAGTTCAAAGGAAAAGCCAGCAGTGACGAGGAACACAAACGCCGGGGCCAGGATGGTCCCGTCCAGAGGATGAGCCCGAAATCCACTGGCCCAGTCCAGATGCTCGGTTGAATGGTGAATGGCATGGAACTTCCACAACACCGGTATCTCATGATAGAAGCGGTGCGTCCAGTACACCAGCGCATCGAACAGAAGGAACCCAACCACGGGCATGTAGACCCCGGGAATTTTGGCGACATAGGGGGCGAGAAGAAGGCCGGGAATCCAAGCGAGGCTGAGCAGACCGATGACGATGGCCACAAAACCCGTCAGCAGGCCCATGAGCGGTGAGGCGAGGGCGTAGCCCACATCAGTATCCAAATGGGGGCGCCTTACCTTTTGGCCTCGATGACGAGGAAACAATTTCTCAAACGGCACCACGAGGACGAATAACAGAATCACAATGAAGATGCCCTCGGTTGAAATCATGATGGCGACAGCGATCAACCCCAGGGTCACAAGACGGAGGAGCATCGAAATCAATCGGGCCTTAAACCCAATCGATGCCTCATCCATACCTTCGGCAGTGTCGGATGTGGTTTTATTGCTTCGTCGTGATGTGTAAAGTCTGCAGAATAACCTAGGTAACCCACCGAATTTTTGACATATTTGCGCCCTTTTATTCCGGGAAACGGTAATTTCACTGATTTTTTCAGCGAACCTTCATACCAAGACACCTCTATGGGCCAACATGAGCGGAACGACGTCAACCGGGAGCGAAGTGTTGGAGGCCTTTGCAGGAAAGGACCTCAATAAAGATGGAAAAATCATCAATTTGATCGTCTGCGGGAACTCGAAATTTTATGATTTCAGTTTCTTTGAGGGCGAGATGAACATGTGGTGCAAATACAACGGTTACCCCGATGTCATTATTCTTGGAGGAGCCAGTGGTGTTGACTACCTTGCGGAACGATGGGCCGACAACAACAACATCCCCGTCGCCGTGTTCACGGAGGCTTGGGACGCACCGCGTCCGAACAGTGCCGAAGATTCTGGACGTCCCGAAGCCGTCGCCGATTTGGGCGACCGGATGATGAAGCACGCCACTCACATGCTGGCGTTTCCCGGACCTCAATCGGTATGGACCAAACACATGGAAGCGATGGCCAACGAGGCCGGTCTGCCGGTGATGAGCGTCCCGCTGCCTATGGCGTGATCAGTAAACGTCACGAAGGTAACGCTTTTCCTCACGCATCATCGTCTTCTCGATGAAGTGCGTGGCGTCGTCTTCGGACATGCCACCGTGGTCGATGGCGATTTGAATCAAGGCGCGGTGAACATCTTTGGCCATGTATTGCTTGTCGCCGCAGATGTAGAAGTACGCACCGCGCTCAAACCATTCCCACACCTCAGCGCCGTGCTCTTTGAGTCGGTGTTGAACGTAGATTTTCTCTTCTTGGTCACGGGACCATGCAGTGGTAAATCGGTACAGATGGCCTTCGTCAATCCACGATTCGATTTCATCCTTGTAGTAAAACTCGGTTTTCTCTGACTGGTCACCGAAGAAGAGCCAGTTCTTGCCGCCACCGCCGTCGTGAATACGCTGTTCCATGAATGCACGGAACGGAGCAATACCTGTGCCAGGCCCGACCATGATGATGTCCGTCTCTTTATCTTCGGGCAGAACGAACGATTTGGTCGGCGACATGAAGACCCCGATGGGAGCGCCGGACGTGTCAATTTCATCAGCCATGAACTGGGTGCAGAGGCCGCCACGCGCCCTACCGTTGTATTCAAAGCGAACAATACCAACGGTCAATTCAACAAAACCTGGGTGTGCGTCGTGCGAGGAAGCGATGGAGTAGAGACGCGGTTTCAATCGGTCGGCGAGCTCCAAGAACTCTTCGGGTGAGTACTTAACCTCAAATTCTCGCATGATGTCAACATAATCACGGGTCCAAAGGTAGTCCTCAACCGACTTTGAATCGGCGTTGATGGCTTCGACTTGAGACGAGGGGTCATCCGAGGGCTTTGAGGGCCTCAAAGACGTTGGCGAAGGTTCGTCTTCCGTCGCCGCCCAAGTAGAATCGTTTCTGGTGCGAGAAACCATGCTCATGCTGATTTTCATCCCGCTTGATACCACCTTTTCAGCAAGGGATTTCACGAACTTTTTGTTGGCCATGTGAACTTCAAAATCCTTCTTCAGCGCTTCGTAGAGGGTTCGCTCTCCGTTGTGTGTGGTCACCGATGCATCACGGTCCCAGCCTTGAACCTCGATGAGTTCTTCCACGATGTGGGGAGGGTTTTCAGCGAGTACGCCAAGAGCGTCGCCGACCTTGTAATCCATGCCTGAATCGCCGAGGGCGAACACGATGTGTCGGGTTTCCTTGCGGGAGCCTTCACCGTTGAGGATAAAATTCTCTGTAATCTGTGTCATGTAGGGATTCTTTGCGGACCAATTGGCTGCCATTGCCTCACCTCATCCCCTTGGGGATGGTTTTTCCATCAAAGGTCGCTATATCATCCTTGGTATGACCTCACATCGTCATGCCCATCCAACCGCACCGATGAGAACAAGAAGAGCGAGGGATTCCCACGAGCATGGCACACCGAATTGACATGCTGGGAACGGGCAACGCCTTTCTCCCACATGGTCGCCATCACTCCTTTGCCATGCTCAATGAGCGTCATGTCATTGATGCACCCCCCACGGCCCTTGCTGGGTTTCGACGACATGGTCAGAACGTCGCCGAGATTGAAACCATCTTCATCACCCACGTACACGGTGACCACGTGTTCGGACTTCCATTCCTGTTGCTTGAGCGAAAATACATCTCAGACCGTGAAGGCATCAAGCCGCTGCGGATTGTCGGAACGCCGTTTGTGAAGGAACGCTTGACGCACCTCTGTCAGCTCGCCTTCCCAGGATCACTTGACAGCATGCTTGAACTGGTTCAGTGGGACAACCGAGACATCGGTGAAACCGATGATGGATGGAAATGGGAACGGTTTGAGGTGCACCACGACGATGCCGTCGAACCTCATGGTTATCGGTTCGAACACAACGACGGTGCAAGCTTTGTCCACAGCGGTGATTCGGGCCCCTGCGATGCGCTCTACGATGCCATTCGCCGTTCTCACCTCGCCATTCTCGAGATGGGATTTCCAGACTGGGTGCCTTCAACTCACCACCACAAACCCTCTGATGTGTTGGCGCTGGCCAACGACTGTTTGACCCCGCTAGGAATTACCCACACATACGTGGATGAGCAAAGCGAGCATCCCCCGGTACTCACCAATGAACTTCCCATTATGCCCCAACATGTCATCCATCTCCGAGACGGCCACTCCATGAAATGGAAGGACGAACATTGGTCGTTCTCACCTCCCGAGTGATGGTTGCAAATTGTTCTTTTTTGCAAAAACTATGGTTCATTTATATGGTATATTGAATGGCTCATTGTTTGGGAAATCATGCCCTTCCAACTTCAACCGTGGACAGGCATATAAGGGGGACTCGGACTCACCAAAACCATGGCGATGACTCTGAACGAGACTCATTCGTCGTTGGTATAAATAGGGGGGTGGAAAATCGTGGAACCAAACATTTTCGATAAGTTTGTTTCCCAAAAAACCCTCTTTCGGAATAAAGAAAACTTGCGCCACAATTTCCGCCCAAATCAACTCCCTCATCGTCAGGAGGAAATCGAGAAAATTTCCTACAACCTGTGGGAGGCTCTCAAAGGACACATCCCCTCAAACATGACCCTGTACGGGGTAACAGGTGCGGGAAAGACCGCCGTCACCGATTATGTATGCCACCACCTGAAAATCAAGGGTCAAACCATGAATCGAAAAGTGGAAGCCATCATGGTCAATTGCCGCCAAATTGACACCCAATACAGGGTCTTGAGCCACATTGGCAATTCGCTCCTCGAAGATCATGAGCGGGATGAAATCCCGTTCACCGGATGGCCAACCGATCGTGTGTTCAACGAACTCGTTCGCCGAATGGACCGCCGAGGAGGTGTCTTCGTCATCGTGCTCGACGAGATTGACCATCTCGTTCGCAAGGCAGGTGACGACCTTCTTTACAATTTGACCAGTATGAATTCGTCCCTCAAATCTGCCCGGGCTTGCGTCATCGGCATCTCGAACGACCTCAAATTCACCGATTTCCTCGACCCACGCGTTCGCTCAAGATTGGGCCAATTGGATGTCTTGTTCAAACCCTACGATGCCGAACAACTTCAGGATATTTTGCGTCAGCGCGCTCAAGATGGACTGAACGAGAATGTGCTTGGCGCTGGTGTGATCGAACTTTGCGCTGCGCTTGCTGCCCAAGAGCACGGCGATGCACGATGTGCATTGGATTTGCTTCGCATCTCAGCAGAGAAAGCGGAACAGGCTGGAGACGAGACCGTGAACCAAAACCATGTCCGTGTGGCCCAGAGCCAAATTGAATCGGACCAAATGACACCGGTCATCGCAACGCTTCCAAGCCAGCAGAAATTGGTCCTCGCCGCAGTGATTCTCAACGAACTCAACGGTCTTCGAAACGTACAGACCGGTCAAGTCTACGACATTTACCGGCAAGCATGCAAACACATCCGCCAAAACCCGCTGACACAACGTCGTATCTCTGGCCTCATCTCAAACCTTGACATGCTGGGTTTGGTCACTGCGAGGACCGTGAGCAAGGGACGCTACGGGCGTTCAAAGGAAATCAATTCCTCAATCCCAAACAACATCAACGCTCAGGAAATCATGATCACCGCCGAAGAGGAAATGCGTCTCGTGTTCAACGCCAACTACCACCACCAAACCTCACTGTGAAATCATCATCACCGAGCAGGTTGTTCTGTTCGGTGTGCTTAAATGCCCTTCGTTCGTCGGCGGGCACATGAGCGACGACGGTGCCTCCACCTCTACCTCGGAAAAGTCAGCGGGACCCGTTCCCGTGTACGCTCCAGCCATGGTTTTCCTCGGCGCATGGGGCGTGCTTCTTGCAGCCCTCAACATGTTTAGCATGGCCCATCCAACTCAGCATGTTTCTTGGGGTGGATTGTTGACGTTCGAAATGACCAATGCAGCCTTCGGTGAAGCCATTGACGGATTCCACTACGAGGTCATGGGCGACACCGTGTTCTTGGCCGCCTGTTTTGCCCTAATTGGGTTTGGCCTGAAAACCATCAACCAGCACCATGATGTCCCATCTTGGCTCAAAGGATTGCTCATCAACGACACGTGGCCTGCTCTCAACGATGTCTCAATTGGTGGAGGCCAGCGAACCACGGCCGCCTGGTGCTTGCTCATCGGCCTCGCCTTCTACTTTTATTTCGGTGTCCTTCACTCCGGTTGGATTGATGTGGGCGTCTACTCGGTGACCATCGCTTTGGTCGCTACGGGTTTTGCGCTCAACCATGCAAGCCGAGTCCCGCCGGGTGACGAGAACATTGACTGAAAGCGTCAGTGACCATTGCGCTTGAACAGCGCATCAACCAAACCGAGCACAAGCCCCTGCCACAAAGCAACGCTCCAACGCAAGGTGAGCAACCGAACACCAAACATGGCCACGATCTTGCTTGCATTGGTCGTTCGCATCACTTCACGGTTGACCACACCCAGCGGACCCCTCCAAAGGAGCAGTTCGTGGATGAACAACAGCACCAAAGCAAGCCCGAGGACGCTGACTTCCCATCGGTCCGCTTGCAGGTCTTGACCTTGAAGGCCTTCGGTACCAAAAGCGAGGAGAAACGGGATGCCCGTGAAAAAGATGGCCGCCCACAGAGGGAGCAAACACAGCACCATCGATGAACTTCCGAGAAAATCAAAACCAGGGCCTCGGCGCTTCCTTCGTGGGAAATGACGCATGATTCGGACGTGAGCTCTTGCATCGCGCTTTCGTTTGGCCAAGAAATGACGTGTTCCGGTTTCGGGCACGTGCCGAACGATGGCGTCAGGTGCGTAAACGATGGTTCCTCCTGCATCCAAAAGGCGAAGGCTGACTTCCATGTCCTCAGCGTGATACCAGGCAGGATCAAAACCACCAACCTCCATCAACGCAGCGCGATGAAACATGGAGCAAGGACCGTTTGCCAAACTGGTTCTCCTGGGTCTTGACCTGTACTTTGAGGCGATCTCAACCGAACGTAATCGGCTAACGAGGTCATTGGCTCGCTCAAAAACCGTTCGACCAGTGACGGCTACAACCCGTTCCACATGAGAAATTGGGTTCGTTTCTGCCATCATGTTGGCCACCCAATCAGGTTCCGGACGGACATCGATGTCCGTGATGGCCACCCATTCTCCGTTGGCGTGTTCAACGGCCCATTGGCGGCCAGCAGAAAGGCCGAGGGCGGGTTGATTGTGCACGCGAACTGGATGGCCCCGCTTGCCTTCTGGGTCGTGGAAGGGTTCCATGACGGCCTCTGCACCGTCTTGTGAGCCGTCGTTGACGGCGAGAATCTCAATGTTGGGATAGGTTTGAGCAAGCAAGGATTGGAGGCATCCTTCAATCCAGTGCTTTCCGTCCCGAACGCACACCGTAATGGAGACTAGCGGCGTGTCCAACTACAGCACCTCGAAAAGTTCCAACAAACGGCGGCAACGTTGTTTTGTTTTGAGCTGGCTGTTTTGCACGACGACACCCTCCCGTGGCTGGCCATAGAGCACAACCGTGTTGACAGGAGCGAGCAAATGGACAAAGAGCGGAGCAAGGTCTTCCTCTCCTTCGACCACGATCACGGTGGGTTGATTGGCTCCAATAGCGTCACCGATGGCCTGGAAAAGGGAGGGAGTGAGTTGTCCGGGAGGATTGACAGCATGGAGAACATGGTCAAACGGAGCGACATCCACTCGAGAGGCTTCGTCCAACGCCTCCCGCTTGGTTTGGCCGTCAATCACAGCGATGTCCGGCGTGACACCGATGGAAAGGAGAGTGGCGACCGTGATATCCCCCACCGCCACCAGAAGCGAAGAAGCCACATCCATTTCGTCAAGGGCGGCGTACATGGCGACCTCCGGGGAGGATTCTGGACCTTTGTACAACACACCCATAGGAGTTTTCAATTCAGGTTCTGCCCGCGGATGCATCCTCAGCGTTTGCATGGTCCATTCGGGAGACACCCAAGGATGACCGTCGGAGTCAATATGTCCGTTGCGAATCCTAGAGGAACTGATGATGCCACCGTTGACATCCAGCATGTGTTGTACTTCAATGATGAAAAGCAACGAAAGTCCGTTACCCGCCCGTTGTTGGTTGATGACCTCGCACTGACCCCGGGTTTCGGGTGTTGCAACGATGCAGTCCGCACCGGCGTGGTGTGGAGCAGGCCCGTGCACATCGTTGAGTTGGTGGACCGTTACCCGGCCGGGTGCGTGCGCTTCAATCCAATCAAGCAGTGCAGCTCGGCGGTCCTCAAAGGATTGAATGTGACTGGATTTCTGGTCAGCCATGACGTCGCTGGTGACATGAACCTCAACTGATTCTGCCGCCTTGACCGCTGCATCCAACAGCAAACGATGGCCTGCGTGAAGGCGGTCAAACGTGCCGCCTACCAAACAACAGCGGAAGCCGGCTTCGTCTTCCATGCTCCTTGCTTTCGTCCTCGGAATATGATGTCATCGCATGCTGGATGCAAAAGAAAGCGATTCTGAAAACTGTGCCCCGCCACCTAACGGCCTCGTTCATTGTTTCCTCGAAGGCCTGACCCTCGGTGGCGGGGCGTGCTGTCCGGTAAGGTGGTTGTCTTGCGTTCATTCTTGCGTCGCACAAGGACCCATAACCCACCGGTGGTTTACCGCATTTGCACCGAAAATCACTCCCCGAAGGGTCTTCTCGGTCTTCGATTGCGGCCGTACTCATGGTGTCAGACATCATCGCAATTTCACAGTAGCTCAGCCCGATGTTGCAGGTACGGTAAGAAAAGGCTGGTGTCGAGTGCATATTAAGCCAGCGGGCAGGACCTCAGATGCGTTGTGCGAAACTCCTCGCAAACAACAACCTCCCGACAAGGGGGTCGCCCATCTCCAAGACGTTCGCATCAAACTGGGGCCACGACGTCACGGGCCGAATCAACCAGCCACCGAGCGGGTGGCTTTTCAGCGGGGGAACAGGGAGACCCTGTTCGTGCGCATACACGGTCTCGTAAACATCGCTCAGCATGGCCACGCCAGGTCCTTCTCCAAGGAGATTGACGGTGATCAATTGGTCTGCAGAAAGCGTGAACTCAGGAAAGGGAATCAGTGCCCCTGGCAACCCGACCAGCATTCCTTCGTGACCGAACAACTGCGACAGCCACGAGACAGGATGACCTTTGAGCCATGAACGCCCGGAGGCGCTGCTGAGTTGACTGGCAAGCCATTCACTTGCGAACGGTGACCACCATGCCTCAGGCAAGGATTGCATCAATTGGCGTTGTTTGTCTGGCAAGCAAGGGCCTCCCGTGCGCACGAGGTCAACCAACACCGCCCAAGAGGAAAGGAGCGAGGTTTTCGGTTGTTCACGAGCTCGTGCCAACCACGAACCCAACAGGTGATGTTCCCGGCCATCCCGAAGCGACAGACGCCCGAAGAGGTGTTCAAGGACATGCGATTCTGCTTCTGGCTGTTGCATCCACACCTCCATCGCCTGCTCGAGGAGAGGTGCGTGCTCGGGTGTGCTTGGCTCCAAACTGTTCAGCAGACACGTTGCGTACCAAGGAGCAAATGTGCGGTCTTCGAGTCCTGCAACCAACTCGAGGAGAAGGGTGGGCGAACGGTGAACCTCATTGCGTATGCGATGAAGGGCTTTGCTTTGCCATCCAGGGCTGGCGTTGGCAAGGGCGTGTGGCAGGTGCGAAAGAGGTGTATCTTCCACGTTCATGAGGTCAACCCATGCCCTCGGAAGACGGTTGTGCAATCTCACCCAGCGATGAGGGCGTTGTTCAGGTGTGCTGGCAATCCAAGCTGCGAGGGCGTCCTCCAACTCCCATTGGTTCGCAAGGGATTCGTCACCGTTTGGAAAGATGCTGACCGCAGAGGCGACCCGGCGACCCGCCTCTCCACTCGGAGCCGTCAAACTGTAGGTTGGAGAAGACGAGAAAGGTCCTGAACGTAACAATTCAAGAGCGTCTGCGGGAAGTGAAGTTGGAACATCGGAGATTCGAACTTGATGGTCGGCTGGCTCAAGTTGAAGCGGGAGAGTCCTCCCTTTTCCGAGGGCCAAGCCAACAGTGGCTATGGTTGAGGAAGGGAAAATCATATTTTCACCAACTAAGCCACTTTGTTTCGTGTCTTTTCGAGTTATCCAAACACGGCATAAGGGGTGAGCAAGCACTCGCTCTCTGAGTGATGTGGACGAAACCTCAAACGGCCAGTCCACGCAAAAAGGAATGTGCTCTTCCAACAAAGACGAGAGCACGGCCTCAACACCACGCTGGGCCATACCGTAAATGTCAACCTCTCCTGCTTCCCATGGTTCCGCTGACCATTCAACCTCGCCGAAGTCGATGGACAGCTCCCTTCTCAGCGATGGCGGAGGATGTTGGGTGGGGTCCTGAAGTTGCTGAACCAACTCCCCCAGCATAATTTCCAATCGTTCGACGGACATGCGGTTGTGTTTGACAGCAAGCCAGGCTCGAAGAACCGCAAGAGGAAGCAGTCGTTTGCGTGTCGCCCACCGGTCACTGATTTGAACCGCTCCTTGACCGAGGGCAGAGAGTACCAAGGACCGGTCCAGAAGGGAAGGTAGATGAGCGTTCAAGCCATGTGGCGGATGGTATGCAAACGTCGTACCGAACACGGTCCCGAGAGAAACATCTCCTTGTTCCAAACGACGGGGAGGGGATGCACGTTGAAAGGCATCAAGTGAAAACACGGCCCCCTCAACAAGCCCCTGATCCCCCATCGTTTCAAAGACGGTTCCCCTGACAATGCCAACCTTCTCAGGCGCCTGCCCGTAATCTTGGAGAGTCGTGCCTTGCGAACTTGTCGGCGGGGAGGTGAGATGAAAATCGCTCAAGGAAAACCATTCCACAGATTCCTCGGAGGTCAACACCCACACCCCCCCCTGGTTTCCAGTGGAGAACTCTCCGATTTCATGTTGAGCGGTTGGGACAAAAAGGAGGGGCGAGGAGGGCGTTTCCACGTAACCAATCAACACGTTGGAATGGTCCGCCTGAAGAACGCAAGCTGCGTTCCTGTGCTCAATGTCTTTGCTGTACTGTCTTAATTTGGAAATGCTGTCATCACGCAAACGCTCAATACCTTGTTGGCTAAGGTAAATGGGCGCGTTTCGCAGACCACCGGATTCATCACGCACGATCAGGTTCTTTGCTCGAAGTTGACGGCAGGCAAGCGATGCGTGCGGCATTCTCATGTCGAATCGCCTTGCGATTTCAGACACGGTGGAAGGGCCGTGGCGAAGCCAAGCGAGGATTTGTCGGTGCGCTGCCGAACGGATGGAACGCGTTGGCATCAGGAGTCACCTCAAAAGACACGAGATGCTCTCTCTTGATAAACACTTCATTTTAAATCATCATATAGTTACAATAAGTTACATATTTCCATTGGAAACGTGGAAAATAACTTACTTCAAACCCCATTAGTTTACGAATTACACCGATATTTTGACATCAACCGTAACCAAATCGTCAATTTGGAGAGGAACCATTATATCAGCGGCCTCGCTCCTCAAAAACATCGGCACATCTCCACCCGTGCCGTTCAATAAATGACAGGAGGGACCTACAATGAAGACAACACGCATCCGTGAAAAAATCAAGAAATTCTTGGGCGATCGCCCCAGGAACACCGCCGAAATTCTCGAACACATCAACAGCACGATGCGTCATGGAACCACGAGTCAGCAACTTGGAAACGTCCTTTCCAAGGACAAGGACATCGTGAAGGTGGGCTACATCAAGCGCTCAGGCATTCTTTCCGGCGGCTACGACATCTGTGAATGGGCCACCCGAACCTGGGTTTCCGAACACTGCCCAGAATGGGTTGAAGGCACACCCATCATCGTGGACAGCGAGGGCAACTTCATGACGTCCAACGACGAATCCCTCTGATTCCGCAACACAAGCAACCATTTGCTCTGAAACGCATCTGTGCGTTTTATGCTGGAAGATTGATGTCCTAAGTCCCCCGCGTCGACCCTTGTTTCGACGGGACGCCCCGGAAAGAAATCGTCACAAGAACGGACTGAACCAGAATTCCACTTGCGAATTCAATCTGTGAACAAGCAGTAAGCGAACAATGCGCTCATTCACCTTCAAAAATCGCCATCGCTTCATCCACCGAAGCATTGTTGCAAATGATCGCGTGGCATGCAGCTGTCATTCTCACGGCAGCTTCGGTTGGTTTTTGGTGAATGTTTCGTCCGGTAGCAGCACCTCGGCAACCTGAGATATTGATTTGGTCGTGGAGACGCTGGAGGAACTCGCGAGGTGGAAGCGACCCACCGCCCGAACAAATGATGCCGGTACGACCAGCAGCTTCGACAGCGATTTTGAACGATTCTGGTTGCGTCATGCCCTCCCAAGCTTCAGGGTAATTCACCTTGGCGAAATCTGCACCAAGACAACCGGCAACACCTGCTGCTCCAGCGATGAGTTGAGGATCTTTTTCGTTGGGGACGGCCTTTCCACGAGGATACATCCAGACAACAGAAATCATGCCTTGCTCGTGAGCTTGCCGGATAAACTGTGCCGCCTCGGTCAACATCTCGTGCTCGAACTCACTGCCGATGTACACGGTGTAGCCAATCCCGACGACATTGATGCCGTTGTGGACCAGCGACATCACGTCATCCATGTCCCAAAGCGCCTGAGAGACGGGGTCTCGTTGGCCCGTCTTCACCATGTGTGATTTGGAATTTAATTTCACCAAATACGGCAGGTCGGGGTAATCGCGGGCATACATGGAGATTAACCCAAGTTGCCCGGCAAGAACGCCGAGCGTTCCCGCATCTTGGGTACGGGCACCAATTTCAAACAGGTGGGCTGGGTCATTGGATGTTCGAGGAATGGTCTCCTCACCGTCGTAGAAATCATCGTTGAGGTGCTCGATTTTCTGGTCGCATGCAAACAAGTTCATGGATCCAGTACCTGCCGTGGCGGCACGCATGTTTTCGAGGTAAGTCTCAATCAGTTCGTCTGGAACGTCAGCGGGAACATGAAACTCAGACATGCCATCAACCTCGGACCGTTTCACTCACCGGTAAAGTTCGCAACACGCTTCTCAACATAAGCGGCAATGCCTTCTTTGGCGTCGCTGCTGTTGAAGAGCGCTGCTTGGAGTTCTCGCTCCAGAGCCAAGTGGTACTCGAAGGGAATCTCGGGACCGGTTTGGCAAGAACGCTTGATGTTTCCAACGGCTTTGACGGCCTTGTTGGGTAGGGTGAACTGGCTGCACCAGTCGAGGATGTCTCGACGGAAGTCATCGGGATCGCCTTCCCAGATGTGGTTGATGAGGTTGCAAGCGTGTGCGTCCTCAAAGGACATCAGTTCACCCGTAACCATCATCTCAAGGGCTTTGGCCTTGCCGATCAGGCGGGTCAAACGTGCGGTTCCCCCGGTTCCAGCGAGCACACCGAGATTAATCTCGGGAAGACCGACTTTGCCAGAGTTCTTGCGAGCGATGCGAATGTCAGCGGCCATGGCGATTTCAAGCCCACCACCAACGGCGTGGCCGTTGATGGCACAGACGACGAGTTTTGCTGTTTGCTCAAGGCGGGACAAGGTCTCATTGGCGTGCAGGCAGAAATTGTACTTGAAGCCAGGGCTGACGCTGTTGAGCATCTGAATGGAGGCACCTGCCGAGAAGAAGGAAGCACCGTTTCCGGTGAGTACGATGCATGTCACGCTGTCGTCAAAGCGAGCACGGACAATGGCCTCGTCGATGTCTCGCATCATACCGTGAGTGTAGGTGTTCGGCGAGCGGTCGTTGGGACCCTCAAGCGGTGCACCGGCCGAATCCGAGGTCAGTTCAATGACGGCAATGCCGTTGTCCGTGACACCGTAATTCACAAGGCGGTTTGGCATAGGTTCCAGTTTCAATCCGTAAAGGTCGCTCATGCCCTAAGCCACAGGGACGGGCATTATGAAGAAATCGCTGACGATTCTTGCATGTCTGTCTCGCCTTTTTCGTCAAAGGACACCTTTCCACCACCCCTACGAGCCACTTCCCAGCGCGCTTTGACTTCCAGTGCCTCGGCGCTCTGTTCCCACGTGTCCCGAGATTTGGCGGAACGGAACGGCAAGCGGCGTGGCTTCGTCGGCCCACTGCCATTCTCCAGCATGAACGGAGAAGTGAGTCGGAACACCAAGCGTTTGAACAAACTCGGGCGGAACAATTTGCCAATCCATCGCAGACCATCACCGGTACGTTTCTGATCTCGCATCCATTGCACACACATTCGCTTGAACATGCGGTCGCCCACACGATTCATCAGCCACCGGTTCGCTACGCTGGTTTGGACATAAGGCAAAAGCTGGCGCCGAACCTCCTTGTCGTAGGGAGAACCTCCCAGCATTTCCTGTGCCGCAAGCACACCGGACCAAACCGCCATACGCATCCCAAAACCCCACATGAAATCTTGGAGGCCGCCCGATTCACCGATGTGGTGCTGACCGGTATCAGGGACGGTGTAAAATCGGTTGAGGGTGAAGTCACCCTTTCCACCGACACGCTTGATAGGATCCATATCAAGTCCAGGATAGAGGCGCTGGTAACATGCGATGGTCTCGTTGAGAAAGCGTTCGCTTTTCTTCTGCTTGCGCCACAAACACGTGCAAATCAAACCAACCCCATCGATGATGATAAGGTAGCTGTAGGCACCGGGAGCCAGTTTGTCGTTCAGTTGAAAAGCAATATGATTGGGATGTGAGGTGCGAAAGATTTCCCCAAGCGCAAGTGCCGAGGTGTCTTTGGGACCGCAGGCGATGATGTCAGCCTCCGCCTCATCAATGCGTGATTTGTAGTGAAGGTTTGCTCCTGCTTCAATAGCCATGCGCTTGAAGGCTTGGTCGATGGTGTGTTCCGAAGTCCCGCGCTCAACAATGCGATAGGCAATCCCGTCGGTTTTTGCTTGCGTCACCACATCGTCAGGGTGAATCAGGTCAACCACCGAGAACGAGGTTGACTTGAACGAGGTTGAGTCAAAGCCCCATCCGTCGAGTTGGTCAAAAAAGTCCTCGTCCATGCTCCAATTTTCAAGCGCTTGAAAGTCCCCATCAAACCGTGCACCTGAGTCACCTCGGATGTCGTGAACATGAACCTCTTTGCCTGCTCTGGCGAGGAGGGTCGCAGCAGCCAGACCCGACAGCCCTGCACCCATCACCGTGATGGGTTTGGATGGGGACGCAGTATCGGCCATGCATGGCCATGGAGGCGTGAGGTTTGAATGATGTGTTCCTTTCGTTCCACCCATGACGGGACTTGTGCTGGTGGAGGAGGCTCCTAACGGCTTGAACCCCGACCTGCTTCGTTCTCGCCTCAACACCGAAGGATGCGGAGCCGTGGTAAGTTTTGTCGGGTTAACCCGGGAAACTGAAGGAGAGGCAGAAGTGCTTCGGTTGGAGTTTGACGCATGGCAGGACAAACTCCAACCCGTCTTGCACCGTCTCGCAGAGGAAGCGATTTCCACCTTTGGCGTGCGTGCAGTCGCCATGGCGCATCGTACGGGTTCGGTGGGACCTCAAGAGCCGATCGTGGCGATTCACGTCGCAAGCCCGCACCGAAAAGAGGCTTTTTTGGCCTGCGAATGGCTCATTGACGAATTGAAGAAGCAAGCACCCATATGGAAGAAGGAAGTCACGAATTTCGGGGAGACCTGGAAGGAGGGGTTGGGTTGACCGAGAAATCAATTGACGGCATCGTGGACATTGCAGCAAAACCGGTCGTGGAACGACGAGCTACTGCTCGTGGGCGCCTTCACCTTCAAGCGTCGACCAAAGAGGCCATCATCGGCCATGCCGTGAAGAAAGGCGACGTGCTTGAAGCATCAACCATCGCTGCTATTCAGGCGGTCAAAGAAACCCCTCGAATTGTGCCCCACTGCCACCCTATTCCGCTGGAAGGAACTCGGGTTAACTGGGCTTGGGAGGACAACGACCTGTTGTGCACGGTCGAGGTGAATGCTCACTACAAAACGGGCATCGAAATGGAAGCGCTCACCGGAGTCTGTGCAGGCTTGCTGTGTGCGTTCGACATGGTCAAATCGCTCGAGAAAGATTCGGATGGACAGTACCCTACCGCATCGTTGTCCGATATCGAAGTTGTCGAGAAATTCAAAGCCGAGTGAACCGCTTTGTTCATGGCATCTCCGCGAGTCCAAACTTTCATGGGCATGACCACCGACCTTGCACACCACTTTCTTGAGGCGGTTGACCAGGCAGCCATAGCAAGCGCTGCGTGGCGTGGAAAAGGCGACAAAAACGCCGCCGATGATGCAGCGGTTCAGGCCATGCGGCGAACGTTTGACACCGTTCCTTTTGACGGACGAGTGGCGATTGGCGAAGGCGAACGAGACGAGGCCCCCATGCTCTACATCGGCGAAGAATTGGGCTCGATGGTCGGAAAAGCAGGGGCTGCCCAAATCGACATCGCAGTCGACCCGTTGGAATGCACCAACAACTGTGCAGACAACACACCGAATTCCATTGCCGTACTCGCAGCAGCACCTCGGGGGACTTTGCTTCACGCTCCGGACTGCTACATGGACAAGTTGGCTGCAGGGCCCCTTCTGGCCGACCATATCAGCCTCGAGGGTGGTGTTGCGTACAACATCGAACAAGCCATGCATGTCCTGGACTGTGAAGCGAACGAGGTTCGCATCGTTGCCTTGGACAGGGACCGACATCAGGGTCTCTTTTCCGAAATCAAATCTGCAGGCGCACAATTGCATTTACTCGGCGACGGTGACGTTTCCGGTGCTATTTGGGCAGCAAAGGATGACGGCCCGTTCGACATGCTCATGGGCATTGGGGCTGCGCCTGAAGGCGTGATTTCCGCCACGGCCATCCGAGGCCTCGGTGGAATTTTTGAAGGTAGATTGGTGTTTCGTTCCCCAGAAGAAGAAGCCCGAGCCGAAGTGATGGTCAACGATGATTTAACTCGACTTTGGAAAGCCAATGACCTCTGTCAGAGCGAGGATGCCATCTTCGCAGCCTCCGGTGTCTGCGATGGGTACCTGCCCGGTGTTGTGATCGGTGATTCAACCACGACCACCTTCAACGAGCTAATCGATGTGACCCAACGGAGCGTCGTCCGAACCGAACAGGAGCGACCGCGAGCGTAAACGAGGCAGCAACATGGCGCAGCAACTTCGGATTGACGTTCGTCTTCCAGAAGGCCACTGGGCGGGTGATGTGACACGTTCACACCCGTCTGCAACACTCCGCATTGAACAACACATGCCGCTCAGCCGAGGAAGAGGGACGGCTCGATGCTGGAGCAGCGAGGTGCTGGAGGTCACGGTCGCCAGCCATTCAGGCATTGATGAGTGCACGACCCAGGAGGACGGACGATTCAGCGTCACGATATCGGCAGGTGGAGGTGGTTTCCTCCGACCGTTGGTGGACCTCGGCGTGGTTCCTCGGACACCGTTTGAAGTGCGAGACGGCTGGGTTGAATGGACGGTTGAAGGCACACGCGAACAAATGCGGACCCTCGTCAATCGTTTTCGTTCGGATGAAATCCCTCACCGACTGCTCTCCACACGCAGCACAACCACTCGCTTGTTGACGCCTCGGCAGCGGGAGGTGTTTGAAATCGCCTCGAGAGAAGGTTACTGGGATGTCCCACGGCGCATCAACCTCACAGAACTCGCAGCGTTACTTGATGTAGCGAAATCCACCCTTTCAAACCAACTACAGCGGATAGAGTCGGCGGTGTTTCACGCGTTCACCGACGAGATCCGTCGGCAAAGTCCCTAACATGTTCGGGCGAACATGTTCGTAAAGGGTATAAGGAGGTCCCCGTCATCATCTCATCATGGACAACCTACCAAAGACATGGGACGATTGGATTGAGAACTTCAAAACGTGGCAAGACAACGTCGGTTACAAGCGTGAATGGATGGGTGATTTTGACCTCTCCATCCAGTTTGACTGGGAGCGCGCAGGCGATGTCATTGAATTCGGTGACTACGCAGGCCGCGCCAAGTGGGAACGCTCGCTCCAAGTTCCTCACCAGAGCATGCGTGACGCGCTTGTCAGCATGATCACCGTGCAGGGCGACACAGAATTCGCCTCCGTTGAACAACAACGCCACCTTCTGGCGACGGCACCCACCGACTATGACCGCTATGCAGCAGCCCGCATCATGGCCGAAGAGCAACGCCACGGCTGGCAGATGGCCTACCTTCTGATGACCTACTTTGGCCAGCAAGGCCGACGTGAAGCGCAGAAATTGCTCGAACGAAACGCCCAGGACGGCGATCGCCTTCTCGGCGCATTCAATCGACCCATGCCCCACTGGCTGGATTTCTTCTGCTACACCATGTTTGTCGACCGAGACGGTAAATTCCAACTTGGCATGCTCTCCACATCAGCCTTCAAACCCCTCGCAGCCAGCATGGGACCAATGCTCAAGGAAGAGTCCTTCCACTTGGGTACGGGCTCCAACGGACTTCGCCGAATCATCAAGGCCGGCGTAATCCCCCTTGACATGCTTCAGCGTTACATCAACAAGTGGGTCTCCACCGCACACGACCTTTTCGGCGTGGACGAGTCGTCCTCAGCACACTGGGCTTATGTGTGGGGTATCAAAGGCCGATGGGACGAGCGAAAGAAGCTTGAAGGCGAAGTTGAGGTATTGAAAGAGACCCTCAACGAGGAAGCACGGCAGCACTACCACGAAGAAATCGTGGCTGAGGTGAAGAAACTCTGCGGTTACCTCCCTGAGGGGGCCGTCGACCTCTACGTGCCGCACGAAAACTTCCACCGAGAGATTGGCCACTTCAAGCGTCAGCGCTACACCGTTGAAGGCACCTTGTTCGAAGGGTCCGATGATGAGTGGGACACCTACATGGCCGCCCACATGCCCACCGCCCAAGACGAGGAGGACCTGAAAGAACTCTTCAAGCAACAATGGGTGGCTGAAAAGCCAATGACGGCTCGTCAAATCGCATCCGGCATCGGCGCAAGCGCTTGATTCAGCGGGTTGATGTTGATGATCCCCGTCGCCCTCTACGGCGTCGACGCCGACATGTGTGAGCGCTTCTTTGAGGTGCTACCAAGTCTCGTCACCGATGCCTACGAAGACCGTTCCTACATCGAGTCCCTCTACGCCGTGCAAGCCGACGACTCCATTGAACACGTTCGGATTGCCGACCAATGGTCAAATCGTAACCCCTATGCGTGGCCAGAGGACATCGTGAACGAGGTGGAGATGGTGTTGCGAACCACCAACTATCCGGATGTTTCCTTGCTCGAGCATCTCATGACCCTCGACGGTGTTGACGCTCAAAGGATTTCGGAATGGATGCACTTCTCTACCAACCAGTTTCCCATCTATTCTGAAAAGGCGTGTGAGACACTCCAACGAATGGGACTCGAGACACCATACAGGCCTGACGATATCGCCAGTTACGGACTTTATGTCAGCAGAATTGAAGGACTCAAACTCCATGCACCAGCCGCAGGACTTCCAGAAATCGGGCTGCCCCGAACACGGATGCTGCAACTGGGCTTGGAGCGATTTGAATGAACAACCTCCGAGTTCACCTCAAACTGCTTTTCGTCGCCACCATATGGGGCGTAAGTTGGCCCGCAGGCCGAATCGTGGCTCTTGACACGCCCCCTGTGTTGGCCTCATGGATTCGGTACATCATTGCATGCGTGTTGTTTCTCGTCTACTTGAAACTCAGCAACAACTTCATCCTGCCTTCAAAACGGCAGTGGAAAAACATCTTTTTGATCGGTTTTTGCTCTACATTCCTCTATCAGTTGTTCTTCATGCTGGGAATGGCTCGGACAGCAGCGGGTGATGCCTCGCTCATGATCACACTCAATCCGCTGTTCACTGCCATCCTCGCAAGCCTCTTCCTCAAGGAGGCGTTCACCAAACGCCATAGTTTCGGCGTGGCGATGGGGTTTGGAGGTGTTCTGATTTTGTTCCTCGCCTCGCCCAACACCAACCTGAGTGTTGCTGAGCGGTGGCTGGGTAACGGCTTCGTTGCGTGTTCAGCCCTTTCGTGGGCAAGTGCCACGGTTCTCATGAAGAACCTCATGACCGACACAGAATCCGAAGAAGGCATGTCACCCTTGCACTTGACCGTCTGGTCATCGCTTGCCGGATTGGTGTTCCTCACACCTTTCCTCATCGGTGAATCCATCCAACAAAACGGACTTCACTCACCTTCGATGCATGCGTGGTACGGCATCGTTTTCCTCGCGATCCTTTCAACCGTTTTCTCCTATGTGTGGTATGCAGATGGTGTGAAGAAAATCGGTGCTGGCAAAGCCGCCCTGTACGTTTACCTCATTCCACCCTTCGGTATTTTGGGAGGTTATGTGTTGTTGAACGAACAACTTGGCATCTCGCTGCTTGCTTCGTTCATCATGATCGCCGGGGGTGTCGCCATAGCTCAGAGCGAGAAGCATGATGAACAAGAAGCCGCCCTCATTGAGCATGGCCATTGAACGCGTTGCCGTTGTCGGAGCGGGCACCATGGGTGCCGGTATCGCCCAAGTGTGTGCACAAGCCGGTTGGGACACACGCTTGTACGACGCCTTCCCCGAGGGGCTTGAGCGCGGTATGCGTCGCATAGCAGCGTTTTGGGAGAAAGGTATCGAACGAGGAAAGACCACGCAAGAGCAACGAGATCGTTGGTCGGGGTGTTTGAGCGCTGTTAACGACCTCGCCGAAGCGGTGTTTGATGTGGATTTGGTGATTGAAGCGGTGCCTGAAATTCCCGACCTCAAGCAGAGCCTCTTCGCCCAACTGGATGAACTCGCGCCCGCTCATGCCGTGCTTGGAACGAACACGTCTTCCCTCTCCATCGCCGACATCGCCGCCGCCACCTCACGACCTGAACTGGTGATTGGCATGCATTTTTTCAACCCCGTACCCATCATGAAGTTGCTCGAATTGGTGCAACACACGACGACTTCGGACACAACCGTTGCTTTAGCTGAAAAAGCAGGCCAAGCAATGGGCAAGACAACCATCCTTGTGAAGGATGTCCCTGGCTTTGCAACCAGCCGATTGGGCGTTGTCCTCGGGAACGAAGCCATCCGGATGCTTGCCGACGGTGTGGCGAGTGCAAAGGACATTGACACGGCCATGGTCCTCGGCTACAAACACCCCATGGGACCGTTGGCGCTCACCGACCTCGTCGGGCTTGACGTCCGACGGGACATCCTCCTCAACCTGCAACGCTCGTTTAGCGACGAATCATATGCGCCCCATCCTTTGTTGGAACGCTTGGTGGCGGAGGGACGCCTCGGGAAAAAAACGGGCAAGGGCATTTATGACTGGACCTCGGGGCAACCCGAACCAACAGACCTTGACTGAGCCGGAGACAAACATCAAGTACAGCAAGACCGAAGTCCATCCATGAACCAACCAGGCTCAACCGTTTGGGGCTCCATTGAAAACGCCGTACAGGGCGAGGGTGATTCGCCAGCCGTTTCTGAATCGGCGCAAGCCGATGTGATGGGTCCTGCGCCGACCATGATGCAACAAATCACACCGGAAATGGTGGCACAGGGCTATCAGCCAGGTATGGTGAGCCAAAACGTGGTGGTTGGAGGAGATGAGAAAGGCCCGAAGATCCCAATGATCATCGCTGCGATACTGGTTGGTTTTGGCTTGCTGGGCTTTGTCATAGGTGCCGTTGCAGGTGCCTCCATCGAAGAGACGTTGAGCGGTCTTTCCACCGAAGAGTACACCACGGCAATTGGAGACAGCAGCACCTTGGTACATGACGATGCTGATGGAGCGGGTGAAGAGGGTTGGTACCTTCTCATTCCTGGCGACCCCGAGGCTGACGAGAACGGAAACGACATCATGGATGCCTGTGAGGGCATTACGTTCACCATCACCGATGCCGAGGGAGATGATGTGAGTGACCGAGTGGCAAGGATTTCATGCTCCACCAATGCGAAAGAAAGAGGAAGCAACGCCTATGAACCCTATTTCGATATTGAAGACCACATCATCGTCGCGAGGATATGCTACACCATTCCTACGGAGATGGAGGAGGCCGAGCATCGGTGCGAAATCGGTGAATCCTTCACCGTTTCCAACGACGCAGGCGTCAACATGTCCGTCGTGGACCTGGATGCGATGTACATTCCAATCTTCGATGAGATCATCGGCGTCGGCATCCTCTCGGGAGGCTCCTTTTTTGCTGGTTGCTGTTCCTTGTGTGGCGGTGTCATCTTCCTCATTGTTGGGCTGACGCGATTGGGTGGTGGAAAGAAGACCCAGCAGGTTCAGTTCCAAATTCACTGATGTCTAAAATTTGGGACGGCGCTTTTCGAGAAACGCAGCAACCCCTTCACGGAATGCTTCCGTGGTTCCAGCCGCTTCAATCAGCGTGCGCTCGTGGTCAAGATGGGTTGAAAATTCGTTATCGGATTGAACGTGAAGCAGGTGCTTCGTGGCTTCCTTGGTGTGTTGTCCCCATGAAGACCACATCGTCGCCATACCGATGGCCGTCTCCAACAACGACGCTGGATCAACGAGCACGTCAATGGCTCCGTAATCATAGGCTTCACGCCCGCTCCAGATTTCGTTGCCCATGAAAAATCGGCGAGACCGTTGCTCGCCAACAAGCCGAGGAAGCAGCCATGTTGTTCCACCATCGGGTGAAAGACCCATGCCTGCGTAAGAAGCCGCCATGCGTGCGTCGTCAGTACCGACTCGGGCATCGCATGCAAGTGCTAACCCGAGACCCCCGCCAGCTGAGACGCCGTTCAATGCAGCAACGACGATGGTTGAGGAGGTTCGGATGCGTTGAAGCAGTGGATGGAGCACCCCAGTCAACTCCCGAATAAGATCGGGTGCGTCGTTGTCGTCAATGGATTTCTGGAAGGCGTTGATGTCAGCACCCGCTGAGAAAAAGCGGCCTTCCCCAGTCAAAACAATCGCCTTGGTGGAACGGTCCTTCAAGCCGTCATCAATCGCCTCAGCGATCAGCGGGAGAAAGGCCCTTGAAAACGACTGAGTGGATGCCTGTCCTGCCATCTTGATGATACGAACATCACCTTGTTGTTGAACCTCAACGGCCATGGTCCCACCTCACAATTTCACGTTGACGTTCTTGACCTTGGTGTAAAACCGAAGGGCGTCTTGGCTTTGCTCAATGCCAATACCGGAATGTTTCCATCCTGTGAAGGCTGTCTGAGGGAACGTAATGGGGTATTCGTTGATGGAGACCATGCCGCACTGCAAATCTCGAGCCATGCGATGAGCACGGCCCAATTCGTTGGTCCACACGCCGTTGAGCAAACCAAAGGGTGTGTCGTTGGCCAATTCGAGGGCTTCTTCATCGGTACTGAACGAAGTCACGGCCAACACAGGGCCGAACAATTCATCCTGGAACAACAAATGAGTGCGGTCAACGCCGGTCACGACCGTTGCTTCCATGAACGCACCGTCCCGATCCAGTGCATGTCCACCAAGAACGAGTTGGCCGCCCTCCGCAAGACCTGCCTTAAGTTTCTCAAGCACCTCAGCACGGTGATTTTGGTGAACCAAACTACCCATGCGCACGCCTTCTTCCATGCCAGGCCCAACAGGCCACTTCCCAACTTCATCGCAAACAGCCTGTACCAAGTCATCGTGCACGTCTTCGTGGACCAACAATCGGGAGCCAGCCCAACACATTTGGCCGGCGTTCATGAAGATGCCAAAGCAAATCGCTTTCGCTGCGTATCGGAGGTTGGCGTCGGGGAAGACGATGTTTGCGCCTTTTCCGCCGAGCTCAAGCGTGACCGGAGTGAGTTGTTCACTGGCTTTTGCCATCACGGTCTTTCCAGTGGGCACCCCACCGGTCAAGACGACACCATCCACACCAGCGTGACCTGCCAGTGCATCTCCTGCAAGGGCGCCGGACCCGGTGAGAATCTGAAGAACCCCCGAAGGAAGCCCCGTTTCAGCCTCATCAATGGCTTTGGCCCAGGCCAAAAGCGAAAGCGGCGTCCATGAAGCAGGCTTTGCAATCACCGTGCATCCTGCGGCCAAAGCAGGAGCGATGGAACGCAGCGCCAGTTGAAGGGGGAAATTCCACGGGACAATATGCGCTGTCACGCCAAGAGGTTGGCGCAGTGTGTAATTCAAGCGAGGACCGGGGACAGGTATCGTGGTACCTTCGATCTTATCGGCAAGGCCAGCGAAGTACTCAAGTGTCCAAGCCCCGTATCGTATTTCTGACAAGGCCTCACGGAAGGTTTTGCCGTTGTTTGAAGATTCCAGAACGGCCAGTTCTTTGGCCTTACCGTAAGTCACTGCGGCCATCTTGTTGAGTATTCGCCCTCGCTGAGCTGGATCCATAGCGCTCCAGTCGGGGTGCTCAAACGCAGCACGGGAAGCGGCTACGCACCGATTCACGTCGTCGACGGTCGCTCGAGGCACGGTTGCCAGTACGTCGTTTGTCGCAGGGTTGAGCACCTCGCTGGTTTCACCACTTGAAGAACCGCACCATTCACCTGCAATCCACATCTGTTCATCGGCCATGCAACGCCCACGCAAAGACGCTTCAAAGCAACATCGGTGTGCCCGTTCCGAAAGCAAGATGGCCAAATGTGGGGCGTTGGTAAACAGAAGCCTCATGTGCCCGAGCAGAATGGTCATCCCCATGACACGTAAGGTGGGGATGGCGCAAAGCACAGCCCAGACCATCATCACTCGTCCCCCTCGATTGCTTGTCATCGCAGGAGCCACCGGCGTTGGGAAATCAACCGCAGCAGTCGCCGTAGCGCAACGGGCTGGATTCACCCGTCTGATGTCCACGGATGCCATCCGAGAAATCATGCGGGCAACCGATGAAGCACATGAGGTCCCAGCCCTGCATCGCTCGTCCTTTTCATCGGGAGATAGTGGCGAACCGGTGTTGGATTGGGCTGAAACATGTTTAGCCGTTGAGGCCGGGGTCATGGCCACGATTGAGCGAGCGCGACGAGAAGGAATTGATCTGTTGTTGGAGGGTGTTCACATCGTTCCAAGCGCACGACTGCTGCGTGCGTGGGAAGATGCTGGCGGCGTTGCCTTAGGCATCGTGATGGTCGTTGATGAGGAGCGCACCCATCAAGACATGCTCAAGGCACGTGACGCCCATTCCTATCGCCGCTCCGACCGCTACCTCGCAGGATTCAAGCGCATTCGTGCGATTCAGGTCGGGTTGATTGAACGGGCGAAAATTGCGAACTGGATCATGGTTGACCCAACCAGAGTTGACGACGATGTCGAACGCATCCACACGTTGCTCAATCGCGCCATAAACGAACACGGCGAATGATCACACCGCAATGCTGAATTCAACATCAAAATTGAGCATAGCTTCTCCGTCCGAGACGCCAAGTTCGCCCGATACAAGGAGGGTTGAGGCATCCACTTGGGTCACCAACATCTCCGTCAGTTTGATTTCAACCCCGCGAATCTCCCCGTGGTGAAGCAGGTCGTCATGGACCGTCTGGAGCGCCAGTTCGGCGGCCTCCAGGCCGTCGAGGCCACCGTCCATCCAAAGTTCGGTACGTTCTTGGGTCAACGGCTCAATGACCTCAAGCACTTCTTGCGTGGTCACGATGACGTCGTCAGACGCTGCATCGTGAGGAAGCGTCAAGCCAGCAACTTTCACGCCGAAGATGGCCATGGAGAGCAGGGACATCAACAACACAACGCCGGTGGCCAACAACATTTGGCCAGCCTGTGAACGTTCCAAGTCTGTGGACTGCATCAAGCACCACCGCCTCTCGCCCAAATATCAAGGCTCACGGTCCAGACATAAGGCCCGATGCCGACGAGTTGGTGAACGGCCACGGTCCCTCCGGAAGGTGTACCAACTGTCCCGTGAGGGGTAGCAACGGAACTGTCCTTGGCGAGCCAGCAATTCGCTTCCTTCCCCGGTGCGATAGCGGACTGAAGCAGGGCACATGCCTCCTCTCTGTCGTCGTTGGCAAGCAATTCCTCAAGTCGGTTCTCTCCCGTCAATTCGGGTTCAAGACCCAACCCGTAGCGGATGGCATCTTCCCCGGCCATTTCGAGCGATGAATCCAGCGCCACCGAAGCAGAATCGGGGACATGAACCCGAATCAAGAACGTGGCTGACATGAAAAAAAGCCAGAAAAGCGTGAGCATCTCAAGAATGTGAATTTGCCCCTCTTCGTCGTGCCGCACGTTGTCAGCCTCCGAAGTACAACGGTGCAGGGACGAAGGTGCCCGATGACGGGTTTAGACCGGGCACTTCGGTAATACCGATCAGGTCAGGTGAGAACGCCACGAGGTTGAACACGAGCAAGGCCACGACAATCATCATCCCTGAGTGCTTGAACCCGGTTGAGAAGCGACCCGTGGCCATCAAACCTGCCATGGACCCGTTCCCCATGGCTTGCATGGTCACGCCGTAATAGAAGATGGTCAAGAAAAACAAGGGGTCGATGTTCCGAATGGTCATGTTTCCAATGGTCTGACCGCCGCTGTCGCCTCCGTCTTCACCGCTCGAGTTGCTGCCCGCAATAGCGGGAATAAACACCTTGGCCAACACGACAATCACGCCGAGGAAAACGAAGTACGAGGTCCAGATAACCGCAATGTACGACCCGATTGCTCGTTTCCGTTCACCTTCCAAGAACTTCAATTCACGGGAGTCGTTGGCAGCCGTGACGAGAATATCTGAAATTTTTCCACCTGCTCGGTCGGCCTCTGCAATCAGCGCAATAGCACGTTGCACGAGTGGTGTTCCAACACGATCGGCGAATTGCCGAATCACATCGCTAAATTTGATACCCCAACTCAACTGGTCGGACATCTTCTTGACTTCGTCATTGAGTGCGCCGTATTCGGACGTCGCCAGCGTTTGAACCGCCACCGTCATGGAAAGACCACCTTTCCAGTATTCTGCGAGGTCACGAAGGAAGTCAGGGAATTTTTCTTCGACTTCGTTCTTCTTTTCCTCGACTTTTTCCCAATAGTACGATGCAGGGAAGATAAAGAAAAAGAAGGTCAATCCAAAGAAATTGAGGAAAATCGTGGGGTGAACCTTCAACGGTCCGATATCAAGAGCGGGCCCGAGCCAAAGCGACTTGTTGTTCATGTTGGTGGGAATGCCATCGTAGTAGTGAACGGTCATGTCAAACGTCACTGTAGAAAGGAAACGCCCTTCTTCAGCCGTCATAAACACGAGCTCGTAGCGGTTGTCTGCTGGAATATTGACCATTTCAAAGCCGCAACCACCTTGATTTGCTGTGGCGTTGTTGTACTTCAGAATGTCTCCACCGGACGAGCGAATAGCCACGGTGTAATCGTATGGACCCGAGGCTTCAACGGTGCAATTGAACCACAACGGTTGCAGCACGCTTGCACCGCTTAGGGCCGTATCGGCGATACCGGGGACATCGAAATTTTTCCCTCGTTTCGTGACCATGGTCCATTCCTCGTTCTCCCAGGTGATTCGGTCAGGCCGGTCCTGAAGAATGGCGCAAGTTTGGTTTTGGTCGTAAGTTGGTTTCTGGTTGGTTTGGAAGTATTCCCCCGTTGGATTCCCAACGGCGTCTTGTGCGGTTGCCCCACAGTAGAGGTTTGTGAACATGGGCTCGCCGTTGCTGGTTGGAACAAATCCAGAGTTGGTGATCCAGAACAAGCCGCTTCCAAGACCGAGGAGGATGGAGAAGAACAAGATGATGTAAAGACGGGTGAGGGTGGAGTCGTCCTTTGGCAGGTCGAGGTTAACGACAATTTTCTCCTTCTTTCTTGCCATCTCATCACCCCCTCACATTTCTTGCTCCTTGCTGCTGGTGTAGACCAAAATGGCGTAGGCAATGTGGATCATTGGGATGAAGCCCAGAACAATACCGTAGAGCATGCCTTCGCTCATTTGGGCACCCGACCCTGATACCCAGAACATAATGACCAACATGACGATCAAAAACAGAGGCATAGCGACGGCGACCACAATGTAAGATTCTGCCAGCAGGGCAATGGATTCAAGGAACATCTGCAACCGAGTGCGGTTTTCACGCATGTAGTGTTCAGCACGGTTGAGGAAAAACAGCTTCAGTTGACCACCGGCTGTCAGCGTACCGACCATGCCTTGGAAAAATTCGGTGAGCCAAACCGACGCTGCCCTGTCAACGCTCAACTTGATGGCTGAAATCAAGTCGTAACCTAGCAAGGTCACGTCGCGATAAATCATGGCGGCATCGTCTGCAACGTCTCCGTAGATGTCTTTGTTCATCGCCAATGAACGGAAAATCTTGGCCGGCGTAGCGTTGGCTGCTGACATCGCAGCGGTGTAAGAGGCGGCGTAGGGCAGGTATTTTTCGATCATGTCTGCACGGCGAGTGGCCTCTCGAGCAGCCCCCCCACGGTTGTACTTGAAAGCAGCATAGGGGATAATGAAACCACCAAGAGCGACAATGAGCACTTTGAATGCAGGCGGGAACACCTGAAGCGCATAGTCAGGACAGCCGTTCCCCGGAAGTGTCGGGTCGATGAGGGTGGGATTCCAATATTCCCATTCAAAACATGGATTGACTGAGGCTGCGTCCTGAATGCTCTCATAAAACGCGATAACGCCGATGTCAGGGATGAAGAAAATGGCCACAAAGCCCCATGACATCAACGTGATGGCAATGCTGGTGACGATGACGGTTGAAAGATAGACCTCAGGCATCACGCCCATGGACCCTTTCACGAGGTTCGCCGACAGTTCCTTGTCGCCTCGTGCTCTCTTCTTGACGAGCCCGCCCAGCAAGCGATTGCATATTCGCTGCCATGCTGTCAGGTCCATCAATCACACCTCATTCATGGTTGAATTCACTTGAGCCCGTCCACTCTGGCGAGGATTTCGTTCGGCCGAACGTAATATTCGGTGACGATTTGGGACACTTGGTCGGCCTTTCGGATGTCGTTGAGAACCATCCATTCGAGGATGCGCTTTCGTGTGCGCAGCTCACGACGCATTTCTTCTTGGCTGTAATTGATTTTGACCATGATCTTCTCTAGGACATAGGACTTACCGCTGAAGATGAAATCATCGTTGGTGACATCCCAGCGGAACACTTCGTTCGTGATGACTTCCATAGAGTTGGGGTCAATACCGACAATCTCGACCACTTGCTTCGTTCTTCGGACACGGCGGCCGTTAATACGGGTTTGAATCTGGATCGAGCAGGCTTCAAGTGCAGGGAGCAACACACGGGGAATGTCGATGGGCTTGTTTTCCAATCGGTGAACCAGCGATGGAACGGAGTCAGCGTGGACCGTTGAATAGGCACAGTGGCCCGTGGCCATGGCTTGGAACAGCACATAGGCTTCAGCACCACGAATCTCACCCACAATGATGTATTCCGGCCGTTCACGAAGGGCTGCTTTTAGCAACTCGAACTCACCGATGACACCCTCGTCACTTTCACCACCGAACCCTTGACGTGTCAACCCAGGCACCCAGTTTGGCTGGGGAATGTTCACTTCACGTGTGGATTCAATGGACACAATCTTCATCTGCCACGGAATGAAAATGCACATGGCGTTGAGCGTGGTGGTCTTTCCAGAGGCTGTACCACCGACGAACAACATGGGGACTTCGTTTTGGAACGCAATCCAAAGGTAGGCAACCATCAGGGAAGACATCGTACGGAACGCGACGATGTCCGCAGGGGAAAACGGGTCGTCCTTGAACCGACGAATACAGAAGGCCGAACCTCGGGTTGAAATTTCGTGACCCAATTTCATGACGATACGAGAACCGTCCATCAGTGTTGCGTCAAGCAACGGATCGGCAACGGAAATGTGCTTGCCACAACGCTGAGCGAGTTTGATGACGTACGATTCCAGTTCTTCGTCCGTTTCCCAGACACAGGTTGTTTCCACCGACTCAAACTTGCGATGGTAAGCAAAAATAGGCACGTTGGTTCCATCCAACGAAATGTCCTCAACGTTGACATCGTTCATCAAAACGTCCATTTTGCCATAGCCAATGAGGTCTCGGCGAAGATAATAGAAAATTTTGGATTTGGATTTTTTGTTGATTTTCATGCTGTAGGCCTTGATGACCTTGTCCATAGCGGTGCGAACATACGCATCGGGATTGGAGTCGATTTCCTCAATGTTAGCGGTTAGGGAACGAATGAAAATATCCATGATTTCGTCTCGTTGTTCCTGTTCTTTTTTGGTCAGTGGAGGTTCGATGATCTGGTAGATGATGTTCAACGTCGTTTTGTCACGAACGATGCGAGCAAATGCGTGGGGGGGCAACACGGGATACTTGTCCAATTCATCGTATTGGGCTCGTTGCTTGGCTCGTTGTCGTCCACCGCCGCCACCACCTTTTTTTCTTGCCATGGTCACCGACACCCCCGAATGCATTTTGCTACAACATCTCCCCGACTATAACACTTGGGTGAAAATCACCACCAAATCGGCTTGCTGTAACGAATTTGGAGGCGACGGTTTTGCTGCACCGTCAAGCGTTCAAAACTTGGTCAAGCCAAGCGCCACAAGCGGTCTGAAAGGCTTGCAAATCGGCCTGATTTGAAAGCACATCGTCCGCCTCGGCCATCACAACATCGAGGCCCCATCCCAATTCGCGTTGATTTCGGGTTTCGAAGGCCTCACGGTCGCCGTCCTCTGAGCGACCACGGTGCTGGATTCGTTCGAAGCGCAAATCAGCATCGGCCACGATGGCCACCGTCCGATAATCGCTACCCCAACGTGAACTGAAAACAGCGTCTTCTGCTGTACCTCGAAGCCCTTCGATCAACACCAAAGAATGGTTGGCAAGAAGTTCGTCAACCCGGTCGCACAAACGCACGGCAAGCACATCCTCGCCGTGTTTCGCTCGCATATCAGCAGCCACTTCCCCGAAAACATGCGGTGCCTCTTCAAGGCCACGAAGATGGACCTCGGCGCGAATCATGTCGCCCATGGACACCACGGGAATACCCGCAGCCTCGAGGAGAGCGGCAAACTCACCCTTTCCCGAGCCGGGCATGCCACAAACAGCCACCACACGAGTCATCGTGTCACGACCGCCGACGATTGCTCAAGAAGATACCTGCTCAATCAGCCATGAGGGTCAATTTGAGAACTCTGCTTTGCCCCACCGGCGATCCATCAACTTCCACAGCACCGCTGAAGCAAAAAGGAGGCCAATCGAGATTGCAATCATACCGAAGTAGCCCTGTTGGACCATCGTTTCGTCGTACATTTGTGCCGTCGCAGCAAGACCGTCTTGGCTTGCCCGCTCCCACCAGTTGCCGTAGAGGCCGACATCGCCTTGGGTGAAGGAAAGCAGGAAGAGGCCCAACAACGGCAACACTGTCCCAATCCAAAACCACACCATGATCGATGCATCAAAGATGGCTTTGT
>Ga0181566_10000468_pt1 | contig 31361 bp, 31 predicted proteins | sample 101ome_15_FD_133762 | JGI IMG/M metagenome (GOLD analysis project Ga0181566, IMG submission 133762) | Coastal salt marsh microbial communities from the Groves Creek Marsh, Skidaway Island, Georgia - 101402AT metaG (megahit assembly) | ecosystem: Environmental > Aquatic > Marine > Intertidal...
CTCGGCGATCTGCTTGAGGTATTTCAATCCGGTTGGAGCTCATGAGAGTGGGCTTATTGGGGAAAACCCAAAAGATATTCCCAATAACTTGATGCCCTATATTGCTCAAGTTGCAGAAGGGAAAATCAAAGAGCTAAACATCTTTGGAGACGACTATCCGACTCAGGATGGGACCGGCGTTAGGGATTATATCCATGTGATGGATCTGGCAAGTGGACATTTGAGCGCGCTAAGTTTTTTAAAAGATAATCCTGGATGGCACGCATTTAATCTTGGAACGGGATCAGGAGTCAGTGTCCTTGAGTTGATAAAAACATTTGAAAAGGTGAACAAATTAACCATCCCCTATAAAAGAACACCGAGACGCTCAGGAGATGTAGCTGAATCTTATTCAGATTCGACTAAGGCGAAAACACTACTTAATTGGAGTGCAGAGAAAAATATTGGTGACATGTGTCGCGACACATGGAAATTCCAAATGAAATTAAGAGATACTAATATATGAAAGGTATCGTCTTGGCCGATGGCTCAGGAACCCGTTTGCATCCTTTGACGCATAGTACCTCGAAGCAGATGTTGCCAATCTAAGATAAACGGATCAAACCAATTCGATTAATGCTTAAGTTCGCATGAAATTAGCCGGTGAGCTAGCGATACAGGAAGATGCTGATAATTACATCAGCTTAAGAACTAGCCGGGTGTTCTCAAAAGATGGTAAGAACTTTGTGAATACCATTCTGCAGTTAGCGAAAGAGCGTGATGAGCTGAAGTCGTCAATGATCAGTTTGGCGTTCCAACCAGTACTGACCGTCTTGCAGAGGTGTTGCTTCAGCTTGCAACTGAGCATCAAGACCAATGGGGCATCTATCACCACTCAGGACAGCCCTTTGTCAGTTGGTATGAGTTTGCCAAGAAAATTGTGGAACAGGGTGTAAAAGGTGGTCTACTGACTAAAGCACCAGTTATAAAACCTTGTGTAAGTGATGAGTTTCCTGTCAAAGGGAAAAGGCAAAAAAACTCTCGATTATTTAATAAGAATCTAACTAAGCTTCTCGGTATATTAAACTGTAATTGGAAAGACTTAGTGGGGATATAAGATGAGTATTTTTTTAAAAGCATTTAAAAAGAGTATTGACACTAAATTAAAATGTATAGATCAGGGCTTTAGTGAGTTAGAGGAGATGGGAAATGAAATTTCTGCTTCTATTCTAGCCGGAGGGAAGCTTTTTTTGTGTGGAAATGGTGGTTCAGCTGCTGATGCGCAACACTTGGCTGCAGAGTTGTTAGTTAGGCTTCGCCCAAATGTTAATAGAGTTCCACTGCCAGCAGTATCTCTGGCTCTTGATATTTCTACAATAACAGCGTGCGCAAATGATTATTCGTTTGATGATTTATTTTCAAGGAATTTGATGGCTTTGGCGCGTCCTGGTGATTGTCTTTTAGCTATATCAACATCTGGAAAATCTCTAAACATCCTTCGGGCTTTACAACAAGCACGAAAGATGAATGTTGCTGCTTACTCTTTTCTTGGGGGAACTGGCGGAGATTGTTTATTAGAGTCTGACTTAGCTTACGTAGTGCCTTCAAGTAATACCGCATCAATCCAAGAGGCGCATATTGTTGCTGGACATGCGCTGATGCAATGTATTGAGGAAACTGTTTGTGGGCTTTGATTTTAGATCAATTGATGGTATCTTTTTTGATTTTGATGGAGTCCTGACAGATAACAAAGTCATTGTTAGCGAGCAGGGAATTGAAAGTGTCATTTGCTCGAGAGCGGATGGGCTAGGTTTCGATGCGCTACGGGATACCGATAAATTTGTATTTATATTCTCTACAGAAAAAAACGAAGTAGTTGTTCAAAGAGCAAAAAAACTTAATGTAGAAGTTATTAATGCTATTTCAAATAAGGGGGTAGCCTTAAAGAAGCTATCTAATGATAGAGGTTTTGATCTTTCAAGATTTGTTTATGTTGGAAACGATCTAAATGATTTTCATGCAATGAATCTTTGCGGTCTGAAAATATGCCCTTCTGATGCACATGATTCAATTAAGAAGATTAGTGATGTTGTGTTAGATGCGCAGGGCGGTAACGGTGTTGTAAGAGAAATTCTTGAAAATGTTTTTTCTTTGGATTTGTTAGATTTTATTGAGTAGAAGTTATGAGTATTTTTATTATTGCAGAAGTCGGAATTAACCATAACGGCAGCTTGGAAATTGCAAAAGAGCTTATTGATAAAGCGGTTGATGCTGGTTGTGACGCGGTTAAATTTCAAAAAAGAGATATAAATGAAGTTTATACACAAGATTTCTTAGATAGTCCTAGAGAAAGTCCTTGGGGGTCTACACAAAGAGCACAAAAGCTCGGTTTAGAATTTGATGAGAAAGCGTACGAGGAGATTTCTTCCTACTGCCAGTCAAAAAATATTGAGTGGTTTGCATCTGCATGGGATTTAAATAGCCAAAGGTTTCTGCAAAGGTTTGAGTGCAAATTTAACAAAATAGCCTCGGCAATGATCATCTATGAGGACCTTCTAAAACTCGTTGCATCAGAGGGTAAACATACCTTTATATCAACTGGTATGAGCGATTATGAGGATATTCAGAGAGCCGTGGATATTTTTACTCAAGCCAATTGTTCTTTTGAATTAATGCATACGGTATCCACATACCCAATGCGCGATGAAGACGCAAACTTGCGTGTAATAAGTACTTTACGAGAAAAATTTGAATGCAATGTCGGATACAGCGGTCATGAGGTTGGATTAGCCGTTTCATACGCTGCTGCTGCCATGGGCATAACTTCGTTAGAGCGCCATATAACATTGGATAGAGCTATGTATGGCTCGGATCAATCAGCCTCAGTTGAACCTAATGGGTTACGTCAGCTTGTTGGTGCGATAAGGAAAATAGAGCAGGCAATGGGGGATGGTGTAAAAAGAGTGATTGATGACGAGGTTCCAATAGCGAAAAAACTTCGTGAGCACCTTGATTTAGAACGCAACCATTAATTATTAAATTCTAATGAAACGTGTATATGCGCTTATACCTGCGCGCTCTGGTTCAAAACAGATAGCAAATAAGAACATTATGGACTTAGATGGAGTTCCCTTATTGGGCTACTCTGTAGCTGCTGCAAAAATGTGCCCTTTGATTGATGAAGTTTTTGTTAGCACGGATTCTGAAGTTTATCAGTCAATTGCTCTCAAATTGGGTGCTAAAGCCCCTTTTCTTCGTCCAAAAGAAATATCTGGGGATAACAGTCTAGACATAGAGTTTTTTCAACATTTTATAAAGTGGTGTGAAGAATCTGGAAATGAAGTTCCTGAATATATCGTTCATCTTAGGCCATCAACACCGCTAAGAGATCCGCGCATTATTAAGCAGGCTATCGAGCATCTTTTGCAAACATCAGATGCAACGGCATTAAGGTCATGCCAAAAAACAAACCTTACCCCTTATAAACTCTTTAAAAAAAAGGCGGAGTATATGGAGCCCTATTTGCGGGATGATCGCTTTCTGGAATCTTATAATCAGCCTAGACAAGTTTTTGAGGATACGTTTGTCCCAAATGGCTACGTAGATATCGTAAAGACTGATGTTTTTTTAGATAGCGTCACTTTACATGGCGATAAAATGCTGCTTTGGGAGACAGAACCAACCGCAGATATAGATTGCCTCGAAGATTTTTCTGAAGCAAAACGTCAGTTGGCTAATCCTTCTTTTGCATCTCTATTAAATTATCTTGAGGGTTTGAAATTGTGAATGAAGCTTCTATAGGGATTATGCAGGGACGTGTTGTTCCAGAGTCGATGGATAAATTACAAATATTCCCTAGTAGTTCCTGGCTGATTGAGAGTTGCAAGATCCATGAAATTGGATTCAGTCATATTGAATTACTTTGGGACAAAGAAAGAGTAATTAAGAAATTCCCGGGCATTCAGGAACGAATAAATAAATCTAGTCCAATCGCAATTTCATCAATGTGTGTGGATGTCATCACATCGCTCAAAAGTAATGGAGAAATATTGAGCGAATTAAGAAACATTTCAGATTTTTTTGGTTATGACATTCCTTCAGTGCTTGTTATTCCATTACTTGGTGAAATGCATATACAAAATGGTGATGAACTAAAAAAGTTTATGGTTGATATCTCTCAGCATGCAATTGCAGATACATTAAGATCGCAAAATGTTGTTTTGAGTTTAGAGCTCGAAATGGATGCAGAGGAAATTGCGGATTCATTCAGAAAAGTAAACGACCCATTGTTTGCATTTTGCTTAGATACGGGTAATTTATGGTATTCGTCAAAAACACCTAAAGAGGATCTTGTCAGTCTTCTTCCATTTGTGAATCATGTACACATTAAAGATAAAGATCAAAATGGAGAAAATGTTCTCTTAGGAAATGGATTTGTTGATTTCGATTATATTTTTGAAAAACTCCAAAATATGAAATATAAAAAATTATTAACATTGGAGACTAAATACTTCGAATCTCCAGAGGCAGAGGCTTTATCAAACCTTAATTTTATTAAAAGCTATAGCTTCTTCAAATGAATATTTTATTTATGGGTCTTGGGTCTATTGGCCAACGCCATCTTCAAAATCTAATATCAACTTTTGGTAATGAGTTTGACTACTATGCGGTTCGTAATACCAGTCATAATGTGTATATTAAAGATGGTGTTGCTAAGGATGTTTCTAGCTTGGCGAAAATATATGGCCTTATAGAGTTTTTCGACATTGATAAAGCCTTTGAAACGGTAAAGTTCGATATCGTCTATATTACCAACCCATCTTCAATGCACCTTGAGGGCATTAAGCGAGCGGTAAAGGAAGGCTGTGCGGTATTTGTAGAAAAGCCTTTATGCGTTGATATGGTAGAGGTAGAAAAAATAAAGCAGTTTCATGCTAAAGACTCTATTGTTTACGTTGGTTATCAAACGCAATTTGATCCTCTGTATCAAGCTTTAAAGGATTTAATAGCTAGTCGGGATTTTGGAATGCCAGTCTCATTTAGGTCGGAATGGGGCACTTATTTACCAGATCATCATAAATACGAGGATTATCGTAGAGGTTATGCTGCACGCAAGAGTCTTGGCGGTGGCGTTTTGCTGGGTTTAAGTCATGAATTAGATATTATATTGGATATATTTGGGTTTCCTTTGGCGGTGGCTTCGGTCGAATCAAAAAATAGACAATTGGAAATTGAAGCTGATGATACGTTCAGCGTCTTATGTAAATTTGAAAATAATGGAATTCAGTTTAGTGGGACATTAAATCTTTCATACTCTCAAAAGTTTGAGACTCGCTTTTTGAATTTACATTTTGAGAAAGGGTTCATAAGTTTTGATTTTGTTAAAAGAACCTGTGCCTATCTTTTAGGTAAAATGACTGAGCCAACTGTTATACATAGTTCTGTAACACGTAACGAGACTTTTACTAAACAAACAATTGCATTCATTGATGCCGTAAAAAATAAGGATTTCAATTTTGATAATTTTGATCGTGCTGCAAGTGTGGTAAATTTTGTCGAAAATATTAAAAATGGCAGGCTGTAGATGAAAAACTATTTAAAAACATATTATTCTACAGAAATGCGCCCTGTTTCTGATTACCCATTGTTGCTGGCGTCATATCTAAAAGAAAATTATATTCATAATTCCCAAAACCTTGTTGATATTGCATGTGGCAGAGGCGATTATTTGCGAGCATATAGCAAATTAGGTATTGAGGTTATGGGGGTGGATATTGATCCAGATGCTCAAGATTTATGCTCACCCCATGATGTTAAAATATTAGATATAAGTAAACAAAAGATCCCCGTTGGAGATGAGACTATTGATTGCGTCTTTAACAAATCGATCATTGAGCATCTCCTAGAGCCTGAAAGCTTACTTATGGAGACACATAGAATCCTTAAGAAAAATGGCATTGTAATTACAATGTGTCCAAGTTGGGTGCATATGGGGTGGGGTCCTTTCTATCAAGATCACACTCACGTTACTCCTTTTACTTTACCTTCTCTACGAGATATACATATCAAATGTGGATTTGAAATTTTGGAAATAAAACACTTTAGGCAGTTGCCATTTTTGTGGAAATGGCCATGGTTTACATTGTTTAGTGAGCTAATTAGAAAGTTACCAATTCCGTATTCGCCTCAACACCAGATTTCTTATCCTGATCCAATAAATAAATATATACGTTTTAGTAACGAAGTTATGCTGCTTTGTGTTGCTAAGAAGATTTAGTCAATTTTTAAATAGAAGGTGTTTTTATGAATAATGATATTTTGTGGGATAGCTACAACAATCTTCTCTTAAGCTCTGATGTTGATAGGGTTAGAAAGTTGATAGCGCGCTATGAGCTTTTTAAAAAAGTTTTAGACGTGCCAGGTTCAATTGCTGAATGTGGTGTGTTCAAAGGTGCTGGGTGGATTTATTGGCTTAAATTGCTAAAAATATTCGCATCAGGCGAGAGAAAGTTTTGTTATGGATTCGATACTTTTAAAGGTTTCTCGGAAAACCTGCTAGATTACGAGCACAAGACAGCCAATGATTTTGTTGCTGAAGCTGAATTTAAAGGCATTGATCCGATTGAGCTTCAGGAAAAGGCAAAGTCATGGGGTTTTAACAATGGGGTATTAATCCCGGGTGAGGTTGTTGAGAGCATTCCAAAGTTTGCAATTGATAATCCAGGCTTGCGTTTTTCGTTAGTAAATTTAGATTTTGATACATATGAAGGCACTAAAGTAGCATTGGATGCTTTTCATAAAATGATGTCTCCTGGAGGTATCATTATATTGGATGAATACGGAAAGGAGGGTTGGGGTGAATCCGATGCAGTTGATGAGTTTTTATTAGGAAAGAAACTCAAATTAAAAGCGGTACCACAATCATCACAACCTAGTGCATACATTCAATATTAGTTATATAAAAACATGTACACAGATGATTTATTTAGATTGGATGGAAAAGTTGTTGTTATTACAGGTGCAGCAGGATTATTAGGGAGAAAGCATGCTGAGGCTGTTTCAGCATATGGCGGTCATCCGGTGCTATTAGACCTGTCTGCAGCAGCAGTAGTGGAATTGGCTGATCAGCTAAATGATCAGTTTGGTGTTAATGCATGTGGATATGCCGTTGATATAACCGATGAGCAGTCAATTGCAAACAACGCTGATGCCTTATTAACGCGTTTTGGCAAAATTGATTGCCTGGTTAATAATGCAGCTAACAATCCTAAGGTTGAAGATAGCTCAGAAAAAAATTTTTCACGCCTTGAAAATTTTCCTTTGTCAGTTTGGAATCAAGATGTGGCTGTCGGACTGACCGGTGCATTTTTATGTGCAAAGTATTATGGAAACAAAATTGCACAAAATAAAGATGGCGGTTCAATAGTTAATATATCTTCAGACTTGGGTTTGATGGCTCCAGATCAGCGCCTCTATTTTCAACCTGGATTACCTGAAGACCAGCAGCCGGTCAAACCAGTAACTTATTCAGTTGTAAAATCCGGCGTGATTGGTTTGACACGTTATTTAGCGACCTATTGGGCTGAAAAAAATGTTCGATGTAATGCAATGTGTCCTGGCGGTGTTGAAAATGGCCAACCAGAACCCTTTTTGACGGGGGTTAATTCAAGGATTCCAATGAATCGCTTGGCCCAAAGTAACGAATATCAAGGAACATTGGTCTGGATGCTAAGCGAGGCATCGAGTTACTTAAACGGAGCTATAGTGCCAATAGATGGTGGACGAACCACTTGGTAAGAAATAGAAACTTAGGATAATGAAACTAAAATCCTTAATTAAAAATGCTTTTTACTTGTTGGATAAAGATAAAAAGAAAAAAATAAAAAAAATAGGAATCCAATTAGCAGCGCTATCAATCATAGAGGTCTTAAGTGTAATATCCGTAATGCCATTTTTATCTGTAATAAGTTCTCATCAAATGTTAGAAAACCCGGGGGGTATAAATCAAGCATTTGAATTAGTGAACAAATATGGAGTAAATGAAAAAGAATTCATCCTGCTACTTGGTGTTGTATCTTTTGCATTGTTAATTACATCATTAATTTACAAAGCATATACGTATTATGTTGTAGATAAATTTGTCTATACCCAATCACATAATATTTCTCTTAAAATACTAAATAAACTAGTAAAAAGTGACTATGAAACAATAAAAAAAGCAAGTCAATCTGAGTTTACAAAAAATATCTTATCAGATCCTGCGGAACTAGTAAGTCATATATATCAACCGATATTTAATCTAATTATGAATGCAACAATAACAACTGCAATACTATCAGTAGTTGTAATGAGTTCAAGTGTAGAGGTGCTCGCGGGTGGTTCGATAATACTAGGCGTTTATTACATGGTGTTTTTCGTATTAAAAAAGAGACTTATTGATTTGGGCGATGAAAGAGTAAAGTCAAATATAGAAAGATTCAAAACGCTTGGGGATATAATAAAAAATTTACAAGTTATTAAAGTAAAAAACAAAGAAGAATCATTCATAAAAAAGTTTGAAGAATCATCAGGTGCATATTCAAAAGTTCAAATAAAGAATCAATTACTAAATAAAGTGCCAGGTATTTTCATCGAAACATTAATATATGGTGCATTGTTTATATCAGTAGCACTTCTATTAATGAGGGAAGGGAATGGTAATAACATAAGCGAATTACTTCCATTGATAGGTCTATACGCCATTTCCGCTATGAAAATAAAGCCATCTATTAATGCAATATTTGTGGCATTCTCAAACTTAAGATTTGGCCAAAAGGTCCTTAATATAATAATAGAAAGAGTAGAAGCTGACAAGAAAATAAAAGAAAATAGTGTTAAAAATAATGTTGCTAAATTTAAAGAGCTCGTTATAAGTGGACTAGATTTTAAATACGAAAAAAGCAAGATTATATTCAATGGATTAAATCTAAAAATATCTGCAAATGAATACATTGGAATATTGGGGCATAGCGGATGTGGTAAAAGCACTTTAATAGATATAATCGCCGGACTTACTTATGTTGAAAGCTACAAAGAATTTTTAGTTAACGGAATACCTATCAATAGTATAAATCAAGAAACATGGAGGGATAATATTGGTTTAGTGCCACAAGAAGTAAATCTGATAACAGGAAATTTAAAAACAAACATCGCATTTTCACATAATTCAGAAGATATTAGTCTTGGCCGAGTAATTGATTGTGCTAAATCTGCACAATTACATACTTTTATAACCACAGAGCTGAAGGATGGATACGATACATTAATAGGAGATGGTGGGGTTGCATTATCGGGTGGTCAGAAACAAAGAATAGGTATTGCTAGAGCATTATATAACGATCCCCAAATACTTATATTGGATGAATCAACAAGCTCTCTGGATCATAAAACTAAGAACGAATTTCTTAAACAAATTAAAGTTCTTAAAGGTAAAAAAACAATAATATCTATATCTCATGATGAAAGTTCATTGTTAGATTGCGATAGAAAATTAAGAATTGAAAAAAATAAAATTTTTAAAATTTAAAATGAAAACACACAAACATTTTTATGATATCCCGCAGCCAGTCGATCTTCCTGATAAGTACCATGTCTTTAATAAATCCAACATACTTAATACATTATATTGGTTTGATATTGCAAAAGTAATAGAAAAAGTTGATGGAGTGATTGTGGAATGTGGTGTCGGTAGAGCTAGATCCTTAATTAACTTAATTGTAACATTTAATTTATATTCAAATTTCAAAGGGTTCAGTAAACGTAAAATTTTTGCTTTTGACAGTTTTGAAGGATTTTGTGAGCCATCTGTTCATGATATATCAATCAGAAATCCACAAAAGGGCCAGTGGGCTAGAAGTCCTAAGAATGAATTTGAATATAATGAAGAAAATATTATAAAAGTAATCAAGAGTGCTGGCTTGATAGAAGAAGTTAAAGATGTCTCATTTATAAAAGGATTTTTTCAAGAAACAACAAAACAATTCGATGACAAAATTGCATTATTACATTTAGATGGTGATCTATATGAAAGTATTATTTCACCATTAAATAATTTATCAAAACATGTTGTAAGTGGAGGAGTTATTTTATTTGATGATTTTATCCTTGAAGATCCTGAGCAAAATAATGAAAGATGGCCTGGGGCTAGAAAAGCTTTTTACGAATTTATAAGTAAAAATAATTCCTATGAAATTAAAACTACAGTTCGTGGCAATCCATACTTGATTAAGGCTTAAATTATGCAAAAAAATTTCATAAGAGCTATTTATAAATGGATTGAAAAAAATTCTATATTATTAAAATATGGCTTTAAATTTAGAAAAACCCCTTGCATCGATCAAAATTGGAATAGTATCAATTACAATAGAATATCGGCAGTTAACCATTATTCAAGATTTATTAAAAACGAAGTTAAATATCTTGAGATAGGTTGTAATCAGAACGATCTGTTTGATTCAGTACCATTCAAGAACAAAATTGGTGTTGATCCATACTCGGGTGGAAATATCAGATTGACATCGGATGATTTTTTCCTAGAAAACAAAATGGTTTTTAATTTAATTTTTATAGATGGACTTCATACTTACGAACAACTTCACAAAGATATTAATAACAGTTTAGATGTATTAGATGATGATGGATATATTTTGCTACATGATATGCTTCCAAGGAATTGGAAAGAGTGTTTTGTCCCGCCTATACAGGATTATTGGCTTGGAGATTGTTGGAAAGTAAGTTATGAATTAATAGAAAGTGTAGGGTTAGATTTTTATATCCTTAATATTGATAATGGCGTTGGAGTAATACAGAAAAAAAATAACTATAAAGTAACTCTTCCGGATTTATCTAGTAAGTTAAAGAATTTTGATTTTACAAATTATCTTGAATTGAGGAATAGGCTTACAATCATAGAAATGAAGGACATAATTTAATTGTATATTCTGTTCCCCATCGAGATTTACTCAAGAGAAATAGCCTTTAAAATTCAATTGGGGTATCTTTTTGCGAAGAAAAATTACATAGTAATTATTGCAGAACAGAGAAAGTGTAGAGATATAGCTGTTGAGCTAGGTAATAAATGTATATTTATAGGAAAACATTTCTTTTTAGCTAATGATCATAACTATGATCTTGCTATAAGACCATTAGTTGAAGCAAACGTCAATATAGTATTTTTTGATGAGGAAGGACTTACATTTTCTTCAGAGGAAAGTGAAATTTTTGAATGGTGTAATAAACGATTACCAACAAATTTATTACCAAAAGATTCAATATTACTTCATTGGGGAAAAGCACAGAGAGACATAACTAGAAAAAAAAATAAAGATTTCACGAATTATGTTATAGGAGTACCTGCATTTGATGCAATTAAAAATATAGCTAAAAATAATGTTAATAATATAAGTGAAATGGATGTGCTATTGTCTATAAATGTAAGGGGTTTATCTCCACCATCATCTCATAATAATATATATGACACTATATTCGAGAGAATTAATGGACTATATTCAGATCGTATGAACCTTCGCGATCTAAAATCGGAAATTTCTGATGAAATATCACTCCTGTATGCATATTGGCAGTTGGAGCGGAATAATGTGAGGGTTACCCTAAGATCTCATCCTGCGCAATCAGTTAAAAATTATTATTCTTCAAATGCAATTGACAAATTTTCTTCATATTTAACCGAAGACATTATTACATCATTAAACCGTCATGATGTACTATTTCACACTGGATGTACAACAGCAATTCAGGCTCATTTTCTAGGGAAGAAGACTATTGGTTTGACCTCAGCTAGGGATAACTGGGAATTGAGTAATATATATATAGATGATCTAAGTTGTGAACCAGAAGAGGACCTTTATTTAAACTACAAGAAAGTAAAGAGTAAATCCAAAATTTCACACTTTACGCCTCATGGGCAAGAAATGATTGATAATCATGATATGTCAACGTCGTCATATAATAAAATATTAGATATCATACTTAATCATTTTCCGCCAGTTTCTAATAGTTACACTACCCATGTTGCCCTATGCCAAAGAATTGCGAACAAAAAGACTTTTAAAAACCTTATTAGTAAAAAACTATATACGATGAAAAGTATCAAATATACTAAAGAATTTCAGATAACTAAAAACGATATTGAAACGAATTTAATTGCTGCAGGATATATAGCATCAGACACAGTAAAATTTAAGCTTTTTGGTTGTGATATTCTCGTAATACATCCAAATTAATATTTAATTTTGAAAAATAAAATCCTTAATATATATGTAGGTTATGACCCAGTTGAAATTGTCGCATGGCACACCTTGGTCCAATCCATTATAAATAATTCATCAATTCCTGTGAATATCACCCCCTTGAATATCAGAAATTTGAAAGGTATTTATTCTCGTCAAAGAGATGATAAACAATCAAATGAGTTTTCATATACTAGATTTTTAGTTCCTTATTTAAATGGTTATAAGGGTGCTGCATTATATTTAGATTGTGATATGCTTATGCAGGCCGATATAGCCGAATTATACGATATTTGTGAATCTTCCGATAAAGCTGTACATGTTGTTAAACATGATTATGAATCAAAAAAGACATTGAAATATTTAGGCAACAAACAGTACAACTACCCTCGTAAGAATTGGTCATCTTTTGTTCTATGGAAATGTGATCATCCATCTAATAATATATTAACCAATGATTTTGTTAATAAAAGTGAACCTAAATACTTGCATAGGTTTTCATGGCTAAATGATAATGAGATTGGTGAATTAAATCCTAGTTGGAATTGGTTAGTTGAAGAATATGAAAAAATTGATATAAACAAACTCAAAAATATACACTGGACTTTGGGTGGACCTTACTTTAGTGAGTATTCAAATTGTGATTATAATGAAGAATGGAAATTGATTCATAATCAAATTAATTTTTGTAAACAAAATCCCAAAAATGGGTAATTTTGTTAAACAAATTATTTCGGATTATAATTTTAAACGTAATTATGATTTATTGAATAATCCATTTGTCGATCATGAAGTACAAAAATTTTCTATTGTATATTTTTTATTAGACAAATCACTTAGGTTTTCATTTTTTGTCAGGTGCATTACATGCACAAACATTAATATCCATATCAGAAGATTTTTTTTTCATTTTGTAAAAATTTTTTATAATTGCGAAATTTCAATTGGTGCTAAATTTGGTTTAGCGTTACATTTTCCTCATCCCAATAATATTATTATCGGTGGAAATGCTGTATTCAAGAATAAAGTAGTTATATTCCACTCAGTGACCGTGGGAAAAAAAAATCCCGGCATGACAGGTGGTATGCCTTCATTTGGAAATAATATTGTTATAGGGTCTGGTTCTGCAATACTTGGGCAATCTAATATATCTGATAACATTGTTATTGGTGCTAATTCAGTTGTCACTAAAAACGTACCTACTGAATCAACGGTGGTTGGTAATAACACTATAATTCAGGGCGTATATTTTTTAAACGATTATGATTAATCTAGTACTTATATACTCATCACAACAATGGCAATACCTACATATTGACCCTTTATTAAAAAAATATAGCAAATTCAATCATAAGTTTATACATTATACGGATGATTTATGTTTGTCAAAAGGCTCATATTTCTCCCATTGTGATAATTCAATTTTGTATTCTAATAAGTTACTTCATAAGCTCAAAATTAGATTATTACTGTTCTCGTCATTTTTTTATTTTGTCAAAATTGTATATATAAAACCAACTCCATACCTTGGTATGAGTGCTATATCTAATCGAATAAGAAAATTATATTATGGCGATGGTTTTGGTGTTTATCCCAACGATGGAAGAATCTGGTGGATGCCAAATCAATTTACTGAAAGAAAAAATTTGATATTTAATCTTGAAAGTACTAACAACTCAGATATTTGTTCTCTATATAACGAACAAAATAAATTTAAATGTTCGAATTTCCATGTTCAGGCTAATATTAAAAATAGACTCTGGAATAGAGTTAAAAGAACACAACTAAAATCCATTTTTCAGGAATTGGAGTTAGCATATAACGCATATTTATTTCTCAATAATTTAACTGCTAATAGGATAGATAGTCATAACATACTAAATTTGCTAGATGGGTTTGTTACTAGAAATTTTGACCAAGTTTCTAAGGTGTTAATTATTCCGCATCCTGCAAATGCATCTTTGTTAACTCAATTAATAAATTGTAAAAATACTAATCATTATTTTGACATACTACAGCGTGATCAGTTCCATAGTTTTATTGCTGAGGAATTTGCCGCTTACTTAAATTATACAAAATCATCTTCTACATTATGCTTATATCAAACTGGAGTAATTCCAATTAGAAGAATGTTTCCACGCTTAAATATTAGTTTTGGCTGGGGCGTTGATCTTATTCAAAAATATTATAAATCCGATTATTTAGTTTCTCAATTAAATTTCGAAAGTAAAATTTCTAATTACCTAGAAGAAAATAACTATGGTTCTAATTCTAACATCAGCTATCTATGCTAATTCTAATTTTTTATCATTAGTTGACTCTTCGACTCGACTTTTCTACACTTTAGAATCGTTATTTAAATGGCATTACTATTATCCTGATTTAAAAATTGTCTTATGCGATGGAAGTGGCTATGATTTTTCCACATACAAGAAATATTTTAATTCCAATGTTGAGTTCCTAAGTTTTGAAAACTCATCTGATAAAACTCTTCATAAGGGGAAAGGGTTTGGCGAAGGTGAAATTATAAATTTTGCTATTAAAAATTCATTTTTATTAGAGAATGAGCCTGTCTTTATTAAATGTACAGCAAAATTGTTTGTTGAGAATTTCTCTTCCATTAATTTAGAAAAAACTGATAAGGTACGTTTCAATTTTTCTAAAACAGTTGATGATGATATCTTAATTGATACGAGATTTTATCTATCAAATAAACTTTTCTATATTAATAATATTTCTATGTTGTATTTGGACGTAAATGATTCAATTGACGTTACATTGGAGAGAGTTTATGGTAAAAAATTTTTCAAAAATGATTTAATAACTTTTTCAAATATATTTGTTATACCACCAATCATTTCTGGCATGTCGGGGACGACTGCATGTTATAGTAGAATTTCATTTTATGATCAAATTAAGATCTATCTTAGGCATTTCATCAAATTATTAGGTTTGTTGAGATTGTAATGAAACTCGTAATTGTTATTCCAACTTTTAACAATTATGATAAGTTGCATGACCTCATTATTTTTTTATCCACTATTGATAAATTCGACCTTGAAATTGTTATAGTAGACTCATCAGATAACCCTCAAAAAAAATGTACCGCATTAATCGGTGACTTATCCATACATTATATTTATGTTAAGTCTGATAAATGGTGGACTGGATCTATACTTGCTGGTTTGGAATTTACATCTACTCTTAATATTCATTTTGATGGTTTGTTGCTTTTGAATGATGATATTCTTCTCAACTATGATATCTTTAATTGTCTTTTTTCTGAGCTAAATAAAAACCTCGAATGTGTTTATACCTCACCTCAAATTAACTTTAATGGATCCTCTTTTTTTGGCTTTTTCTTGTCTCCAAGTTTGAAGAGAATACCCTACACCCCTTCAAATTTTAATGTTTCATCATTTGAAATCGGCTTTTCAAATGGCTCATTTCTCTTTATTCCATACTCTGCAATAAATACAATTAAAAGAATAAAGCCGGAACGAGTGCCCCATCTATTTGGTGATATTGTTATTTATCTTACTCTTATCAATCATTCTTATCATGTGCATTGTTTAAACTCTAAACCGTTGATACACATTTCCCCTCCCTCAAGTGCAAGATCTTTTCCTCTGTATAAGGTATTTACTCATAATCTCTCACCATTCCATTTTTTTTCTCATGTCGAAATACTAAAGATTTTTTACTCAAAAATGCGTTTAATCGGGTGTTTTAAATACTTATCTCTTTTGGGTTATGAATTTATTTTATTCTTATTAATTAGGCTTAAAAATGCATTACATGTATAGTTTTTATAATTCTTTTTTTCTTTCACTAGTTTTTCTTATTCTTTTTTTTGATGGGTTTAATAATTCCATACCATATCAATATTTGTTTTTACCATTTTTGATATTTTTTTTTAGAACACGTTTTAATTTACGCGCCATTTTGCCTATACTTTTTATTATTTTCTATATATTATTATCCTCATATTTTTCTCCAACATTTGAGTTCAACTCTTTTCAATCATCTTGGCTGATTCAATTTGTTGTCTATGTTTTCTCTTCTTTTATTATCTTTCATTTTTTTAAAGTTAACATTTCAACTGTCCCTTCCTTTGTGTTTTTATTGCAGGCCACTTTCTTTAGTTTAGTTTTTTTACAGTTGGCCAGTGGTTTTTATGTTTTTAATTTTGATCTATTAGAAAGTTTCATCAACTTTGACTTTGTAACTGCTAATTCATTTAGCGCTGTTTCCTTTAAGTCTTTTGGGATATATAAATGGTTTCCTATTTGGGCGTTTATACTTTTTTTGTTGATCTACCCGCCCAAGTCTAATTTTTTTCTTATCTTTTCTATCGTTTCACTTTTCTTGCTTGCAGCTAGATCTCCAATATTCTCACTATTAGTTACTTATTCTTTGTTTATTATCTCTCGTTTCAGATCTTTTCAAATGCGATTTGTTTTTGTATCTACTTTACTTTTTTTATTCTTTTATTTATTATTTACCTACTATTATTCTATTGATGCTTTTATCCAATCCAGTGGCAGGCAGTTTCTATCTCTATTTTTATCTACTGATTTCGATCTTTTATTTGGTTATGGTTTGGGTAGTTATTCCTACGTTGCTAATCATGATTTGATATCAATTCCTCTAAACCCTCTTATTTCTTCTATGCCGCCAGGGTTTCATAATGGTATTTTGTATCATGCACCTGAGAGCGATATTAGTCGAATTTTTGTTGAGCTTGGTTATTTCGGTTTATTATGCTATTTTTCTTATTTCATTTTTATTTTAGTAAGATCAGTTATATTAAATCCTGCTTTATTTAATCCCCCATTAATTTTTCTTTTGTCGTCTATGGTTTTTGATGACATTTCTAACTATAAATCCTTCTGGATTTTTCTTTCATTTGCTTTCCTTTATCCTTACTTAACTCATAAAAAGCATGCTTTCCATCAAAGATAAAGTTTATCTTCGTCTATCCGGCGGTCTTGGCAATCAACTTTTTATGTATGCTGCCTCTCGTAGGCTCTCTATGGTCAATAATGCAGATCTAGTGATTGACATTTCTTCGGGTTTTGCTTCGGATCCTTACATGCGAAAATTTGAACTGGACTCTTATCCTATATCTTTTATTAAACCTTCTTTTTTTGTTCGTTTTTTCATTTTTTCAAAGCCCTCTCGATTTTTTTTTCGCCTTGCCCATTATTTTTTTCCATCGCTTAATATTTCGTATATAGAATCTTCTCTTGAGTATGATTCTTCCTTACTAAATCTAACCGTATCTAATTTCCTATATTTAGAGGGATATTTCCAAAGTTATCTCTATTTTAACGATATTTCTAATGAAATTCGTTCAACGATTAAACCTTCTCATATTCCACTTGATTATGTTTCTTACTTAAGTACTTTCACTAATAAAGTATCTATTGCGGTTCATTTTCGTTTTTTTGACCCTTCTTTAGATTCTTTTAATAATTTATCTATTGATTATTACTCTAATGCTATAGCGCTTTTATCTCATAGGTTTGGTAAAAATATTCATTTTCACATTTTTTCTGATACTCCAGATAATGTCCCTCTCTCTCTTTTTGATTCTTTTTCTTATTCATTTGTTTCAGATTGCATTTCAGCTCCTTCTGATACTTTAGACCTTTGGTTAATGTCTCAATGTAGTCATTTTATTATTGCTAATAGCACCTTTAGTTGGTGGGGCGCTTGGTTATCCATTTCTCCCAATAAAATTGTTATTGCCCCACATTTAGAAAAATTAGATGGTGTTTCTGCATGGGGATTTTCTGGTTTAATTCCTGATGACTGGATTACGCTATGATCCCGAAAGTTACAGTTTTAATGTCGGTTTATAACAGTGAGATATGGTTATCTCAGTCAATTGAAAGTGTTCTAAATCAAACTTTCCGTGATTTTGAATTTTTAATTGTTAACGATGGGAGTACTGATGATTCTCTTACTGTCATCAACAGATATGCCAAAAAAGACCCCCGCATACGTGTTGTTAATAAACAAAACAGCGGTCTGGCTGATTCCCTAAATTATGGGATTAAGTATGCAAGAGGTGAGTGGATTGCCAGGATTGATGCTGATGATTTGTCTATGCCCCAAAGGCTGGAAAAACAAATGGTGGCCGCAAGTTCGGAAAAAGATGTCGCATTAATTGGCTCTGGTATTAAGCTTATTGATGAAAATGGTGTTCATTTAAAAACTTTTCTTTATCCTAGTGATCATAATTCGCTACAAAAAAATTTAAATTCTGCTAAGGCATTTTTTGCACATTCTTCTGCATTTTATAAAGCTAGCGTGGTGCGTAGAGTAGGTGGTTATAGGGGACGCATATATCGAGCCGAAGATCATGATCTTTGGCTTAGGCTTTCTGAAATCGGAAGGGTGATATGTGTCAGTGAAGCATTGGTGCATATTAGACAGCACAAAGACCAGATCTCACATGATCAAAATGGCGAGCGACAGATTATTGATTCTTATGTCGCAATGGTCAGTTATTGGTTACGTAAAGATGATCAAATTGATCCGGTAAATAGCTCTCCATCTGAATTCGAAGATTTTTACTGCTGGCTAAGTGATCGTTTAAATACAGAACAAATTTTTTTAAACTCTAGGAACTTGAGAGTGCTAAAACGCTTATTGCTAATATCAAAGAATTATCAAAAGATAGTTATACTTTTGAAATTTTTGTCTGAGAATCCTTTGTTTGCAATGCGCTGGTTGCAAGACCGTTTTTGGGGTTCTGATTTACCCAAAAAGCTTGCTGTAGAATGGCGTACCAAATCATATGAATGAATTTGTGATTGGAATCGATGCCACCAATCTACGCCAAGGTGGTGGTAGAACGCATTTGATTGAATTGTTGCGTGCTGCTGACCCTGTTAAGCATAATTTTTCAAGCATTATCGTTTGGGGATCTAAATCGACATTGAGATTATTAGATGATAAAGAATGGTTGATTAAGCGCAACCCTAAACAACTAGAAGCTGGCTTGCTTAGAAGGTCTCTATGGCAACGTTTTTCGTTATCAAATGAGGCTCGACGTGAGGGATGTGATGTTCTTTTTGTTCCAGGAGGTACTTACACGGGTGATTTTTCTCCAGTAGTTACTATGAGTCAAAATTTATTGCCGTTTGAGTGGAAGGAATTGTGGCGTTATGGCTTTAGTTTGCTTGCAGTGAAATTTCTATTACTTCGTTTTCTGCAAGCACGTTCTTTTAAAAAATCAAACGGTGTAATTTTCCTTACAAATTATGCAAAAAAATGTGTCGAAAAAGTTACAGGCCCGCTTAACGGGAATGTAGCTGTTGTCCCGCACGGTTTAAACCCTAGGTTTTTATCAACAAATAAATCCTCAAGTAATATAAATTACTTAAATAAAAAAGACCCTGTCCGTTTAATTTATGTTTCATCAATTGAGCCTTATAAGCATCATTCAAATGTTCTAAAGGCGGTAAAGAATGCTAGGAAGTTAACAGGTATCGATTTTCAATTGGATCTTATAGGGCCTGCTAATGAATTTGCACTTGCGAGATTACAGTCACAAATTGAAAAGATTGACTGTCGTTTAGAGTGGGCTCATTATCATGGTGAGATTTGTTATGATCTACTTAGTGAATTTTATAACAAGGCTCATATAGGTCTTTTTGCTTCATCATGTGAAAATCTTCCGCTGATTTTATTGGAAACCATGGCCTCAGAAATCCCTGTTTTGTCAAGTGACCGGGGGCCGATGCCAGAAGTCCTTGGCGAGTCAGGAATTTATTTTGACCCTGAGAATTCAGAAAGTCTAACTAACGCGATTAAAAAGCTCATAATATCCCAAACAGATATCCAAAAACTTGCGCGAAGTGCTCGCCATAAGGCAACTGCATACACCTGGGAAAGGTGTGCCGAAAAGACATTTGTTTTTTTAAACTTTATAGCAAAAACCTATGAGTCTGGATTGTGATATTGCTTTTTTAGGCGCTTGTTATAATCATTAAACTAGCCGTTTGTACACTTATTAGTTTACACTTAGGTAAATTTTTACCGACTGTTAGCCAGTTTTTTTGTTTAATTTATTTTTAAATGCTAAAAAGTCTGTATATAGATAATTATGAAAATTAATAGAGTTTTAAGATATGTAAATATTTATGGATTAAGCCGTACATTTGCCAAAGTTATGGGAAGATTGCGTATAAACTTTCCTTTGTGGTTATTCTTAAAGTTTCCTTTATATAATTTCAATGGTTTACGAGTTGGAATAGTTGGTGCCGGGCATCATGCATATTCAAGTATTGCTTTTTATCTGTGTGCTTTTACCAATTCCTCCATTGCTTTTGTTTCTGATATAAATAATGAGGCTTCATCTAGTTTATCAAAAGCTTACCGTGGCAGAAATGTTGGTAATAATTTTCTAGACGCACTGAGTCATAATACATCTGTTGATCTTATTTATGTGGCATCTAATCATGCTACACATGTTGATTATGCTATAGAGGCAATGTTGCGAGGAATTGATGTTTTTATTGAAAAGCCGATTGTTGTTAATCAACCACAATGGAAGCGCTTTAAAGAAGTATCTAAATATTTTAAGGGTAAGATTTATGTTGGATATAATAGACCATTTGCAAGAGCTACAAGAATTTTAAATAAGGTCGCTGCAAAAGAAGAAGGGCCTTTTACATTATCATTTTTTGTCACTGCCCATTTTATAGATGCAGATCACTGGTACAGGCAATCTGCTGAGGGTACTAGAGTTGTCGCAAATATGTCACATTGGCTTGATATGTCAGTTCATGCATTATCTTGGAAGAATGAGTTACCTGAATACATTGATATATCAATTTCATATTCGAATGAAATGCAACCTAGTGACAATGTGAACTTATCAATAGTCTCTTCTATGGGAGATCTGATTAATATAGTGTTCACTTCTCGTTCAGAGCCGTACGAAGGTGTGAATGAGTCTATAAATTTTAATATTGGTAAGGTTATTTGTAAAGTAGACGATTTTAGAACTATGACGATTTGGTCTGAAGATAAAATTTTTAAGAAGAGATTTAGCCCTAAGGATAATGGTCATCAGGCATGTGTTTTGCAGCCTTTTAGTAAAGATTACGTACGAAGCTGGAGTGAGGTTTACTTATCTACTGCCTTGATGCTACATGTTGAAAAAATGGTTAAATCACTTGAAAAAAATTCTAGATTTTTTCTTTACACTGAGAGTGAAAAATGAAGCAAATTCTTCAGTCCTTAAAAAATGGAATAACGGAAATTGCCAATGTACCAGTACCTCAGGTAACTGCAGGATCTTTGCTAATTAAAACTCATCAGAGTCTCGTTTCTACAGGCACCGAAAGAATGTTAGTTGATTTTGGCAAGGCAAACTTATTGGAAAAAGCCCGTCAACAACCAGATAAAGTAAAAATGGTCATCGATAAAATTAAAACAGATGGCTTGCAGCCTACGTTGGAGACTGTTTTTAATAAACTGGATCAACCGCTTCCTCTGGGCTATTGCAATGTAGGTATCGTTCGTAAGGTTGGTTTCGGCGTTTCAGACTTTACTGTTGGAGACCGAGTGATTTCTAATGGTCAACACGCAGAATTTGTAAGAGTCCCTAAAAATTTATGTGCAATGGTCCCAGATAATGTAACCGATGAAGAGGCGGCTTTTACTGTGCTTGCAGCTATTGCTCTTCAAGGTATACGCCTGACCTCTCCTACGCTTGGTGAAACGGTAGTAGTTACTGGACTTGGCTTGATTGGTCTTTTAACAGTTCAGCTCTTACGTGCTAATGGTTGTAGGGTGTTGGGTGTTGATGTTGACCCTCAAAATCTTGCTATGGCTGAAAAGTTTGGAGCAGAAACAGTCGATCTTTCCAAAGGACAGGATCCTGTTGCAATAGCTAATAAATTTTCCAGAGGACGAGGAGTTGATGCTGTTTTAATAACGGCTTCAACCAGTAGTAATGAGCCCGTGCATCAGGCTGCTCTAATGTGCCGAAAGCGAGGCCGAATTGTTCTTGTGGGTGTCACAGGACTTGAGCTCTCACGCGATGATTTTTTTCAAAAGGAACTAACATTTCAAGTTTCTGCCTCATATGGACCTGGAAGATATGATCCAAATTATGAAGAAAAGGGTAATGACTACCCTTTAGGTTTTGTTCGATGGACCGAGCAAAGAAATTTTGAAGCCGTACTCGATATGATGTCGATGGGTGTTTTAGATGTTATGCCCCTGATAAGTCATCGTTTTAATATTGAAGATGCGCTAGAAGCATATAAACTAATTGAAAGTAGGAAGCCATCATTAGGAATACTTCTCCAATACCCAGAGTCAAAGCCTGAAAATCTAAGTAAGACTGTCAACTTGGCACCTAATGGTGTTCAGATGGTTGCACAGACAAAACGAGTAAGTTTTATGGGGTCTGGTAACTATGCGACAGCGGTATTAATTCCAACCTTTAAAAAAGCAGGCGCTTATTTGCAAACCATTGTGTCTAGTGCCGGAGTGAGCGGTGTTCATGCCGGTCGAAAATTTGGATTTCAAGAAACGACTACTGATCCTGAGAGCGTCTTTTTAAATAGTTACACTGATGCAGTTGTTATTACTACCCGGCATGATAGCCATGCCAATTATGTTCTAAAGGCAATAAATAATAATAAACATATTTTTGTAGAGAAGCCGTTATGTTTGAATTTGGAGGAGCTGGAAAAAATTTATGATAATCAACTCCACTCAAATCGACTGCTTATGGTTGGTTTTAATAGACGGTTCGCGCCTCAGATACAGAAAATAAAAGAACTATTGACTGCTTCATCAGGGCCGCTTTCCATGGTGATGACCGTAAATGCAGGAGCCATACCAGCAGATCACTGGACACAGGATCTGAGTGTCGGAGGTGGAAGGATAGTGGGAGAAGGCTGCCACTTTATCGACCTTCTTCGATTTTTAGCTGGTGTGCCAATAGTTGCATATAAAAAATCAGTTATGTCTTCTCAAAGTAATGACACTGTTTCTATTCAATTGGAGTTTGAAAACGGTTCAATTGGAACGATCCACTATTTTGCAAATGGACCCAAATCATTTGCAAAAGAAAGATTAGAGGTTTTTTCTGGTGGCAGTGTATTGCAGCTTGATAACTATAGAAAGTTGCGTGGCTATAATTGGCCAGGATTTAAGAAAATGAATCTTCGCCGCCAAGATAAAGGCCAGTATGCTTGCGTATCAACATTTTTAGATGCGATTGAAAATGGGAAAGAATCACCTATACCTTTAGATGAAATAATTGAAGTAAGTCGTATTTCAATTGAATTGTCGTGAAATGACATTGGCTAAATTTTTAAGGCTATTTCACACTATTAGGCACTTAAAGTTTCGTCAGATTGCATATCGACTGATCTATCTATTTTATAAAGGACACATACCACCCAAATCTTTATCACTGGCTATTAGAAAGCCTTTGCGTCGGCCTCAGAAATTTCCTGTACGAGAAAATAGTTTAGTTGGGCCAAAAGACTTTTATTTCTTAAACAAGAAAGGAAGCTTGGATAGCCTTGGCTGGCAAGGCGGGGGAATGACAAAGCTTTGGCGCTATAACCAACATTATTTTGATTTTTTAAATTCAAGAAAATTTCCTGAGCAAAAAGACTGGGAGCTCAAGCTTTTATTGGATTGGGTTTCAAAAAATAGCCTTGGTCAAGGTGATGGCTGGGAACCTTACCCAACCTCACTGAGGATTGTTAATTGGATAAAATGGAGACTTTCTGGAAATACTTTGCCAATAGAATGTAAAGCTAGTTTAGCTGCTCAGACTGCTTGGCTAAGTTCACGCATTGAGTACCACATACTGGGTAATCATTTGTTTGTAAATGGCAAGGCATTAGTGTTTGCGGGTACTTTTTTTGAAGGTCAAGAAGCTGATAAGTGGTTTAACAAAGGCTTAAAAATAATATTAATTGAATTACAGGAGCAAGTGCTGTCGGATGGTGCGAATTTTGAACTCAGTCCTATGTATCACTGCATTTTTTTAGAGGACTTGCTCGACTTAATTCACTTGGCTAAAATATTTCCTAGTAGATTTCCAGAAAAAACTTTAGATGTATTTAAGACTAAAGCAAATCAGATGATATGTTGGATGGAGTCAATGACCCATCCAGATGGTGACATTGCATTGTTTAACGATGCCGCGTTTGGCATCGCCTCTAAACCACAAAATATAATTGATTATGCGCAACGACTAGCAGTCACTGAAACAAGAAATTCATTGCCTACAAACCTTACCCGACTGGAAGAATCGGGTTATTTAAGGTTGGAAGATAAAGATCAAGTATTGATTATTGATGTTGCTAAAGTGGGTCCTGATTACCTTCCCGGTCATGCTCATGCGGACACGCTTTCATTTGAGCTTTCTCTATTTGGAGAAAGGATTTTTGTGAATGGAGGTACATCAGAATACGGTTCGGGAGTTGTTCGGCAATATGAAAGAAGTACAGCAGCGCATAATACAGTTGTTGTTGACCAACAAGATTCTTCCGAAGTCTGGGCGGAATTTAGAGTAGCTAGGCGCGCTTATCCTGTAGATTTACAAATTAAGCATTCTAATGGTGAATCAACTATTACATGTTCACACACCGGCTATGAGCGGTTGAGAAGGGGGTTAAGGCATAAGCGCGAATGGAGATCTTCCCGAGGTTCTTTGCAGATAAATGATGCTGTTAACGGAAAATTCTCTGATGCATTTGCCTATTATCATTTGAATCCAGATTTACTGATAACATCAATTAAATCCAGTAAAGTATCATTAAAGACAAAAGGCGAAAAAACAATTTCGCTTGATTTATTGGGCGCGTCATTTGAGATTTTAGATGGCTATTACTCTCCAGAATTTGGTAAACGCATACCCAATAAATATCTAAAAATCCAACTCGATAAGCTAAAGGGTGCTTCAGTGCTAATTAGCTGGAATCAATAGATGAAAAAAGTGATGCTAGTTTTTGGTACACGACCAGAAGCCATAAAAATGTGCCCGTTGGTACTAGAGTTAAGAAGTCGGCCTGATTATTTTGATGTAGTGGTTTGCGTTACGGCTCAGCATAGAGAAATGTTGGATCAGGTGATGGGTGTTTTTAATGTTGTTCCTGATATTGATCTAAATCTTATGAAAAAGGGGCAGGATCTCTTTGATATCACAGCCTCAGTGTTACTAAGAATGAAGGATGTATTGAAAGTACACGCGCCAGATATTGTTCTTGTCCATGGAGATACAACGACGAGTTTGGCAGCATCTGTGGCCGCATATTATCAGGGAGTCTCTGTGGGCCACATTGAGGCTGGCTTAAGAACGGGTGATATTTATTCGCCATTCCCAGAAGAGTTTAATCGTCAAGTGGTTGGAAAATTAGCAACTGTCCATTTTGCGCCAACTGATTTAGCGGCCAAGAATTTATTAGATGAAAAAGTTAATCCATCAAAAATCGTAGTAACCGGTAATACTGTAATTGATGCGCTGCATTGGGTGTTGTCAAAACAAGATGCTGAGTTTTCTGACACGGCTAAATTGAGAGACAATCTTTTGAAATTACTAGGGTTTGATTTTAGCGCTTCACCTTTTGTTTTGGTTACTGGGCATAGAAGAGAAAACTTCGGTAATGGCTTCATCGATATATGTGAGGCAATTAGAGACTTAGCTGAATCCTTTAAAGATTATCATTTTGTTTACCCTGTTCACTTAAATCCTAATGTTAGAGAGCCGGTTAATCAAATCCTAAAAGATTCTTCAAATATTCATTTGGTTGAACCATTAGACTACGAGCCTTTTGTGTTTTTGTTAAAGCACTCCTATCTAATACTAACAGACAGCGGTGGTATACAAGAGGAGGCTCCTAGCTTGGGTAAACCTGTGCTCTTGATGCGAGATGTTACTGAAAGGCCAGAGGCGTTAGAAGCTGGGACTGTAGAGCTTGTCGGCGCACAAAGAGAGCGTATTTATAATGGCGTAAGCAAGTTAATTAATGACAAGAGTCATTATCTCAGAATGTCTCATGCGCATAATCCATATGGTGATGGCGCAGCCTGTCAGATCATTGCTAACAAATTGAAAGAACTTGTATGAAAACAAAAATAGTAAGTGTCATTGGTCTGGGTTATATCGGATTACCAACCGCAGCTTTGTTGGCTGGTAATGGTTATAAAGTTGTAGGGATGGATATAAATCGCCACGTAGTTGAAACAATAAATCAGGGAAAAATTCACATTGTCGAGCCTGATTTAGACGCATTTGTACGTTCGGCCGTAAGTAATGGCATGTTGGAGGCATTCTTGGAGCCTCAAGCCGGTGACATATACATGATATGCGTGCCAACGCCTTTTCATGATAAATCGGATATTCCAACGCCTAATGTTGAGTATGTAATTAGTGCGGCAAAGAGTATTTCTAAATTTATAAAATCAAACGATTTGGTTATTTTGGAATCCACGTCTCCTGTAGGCACGACTGATAAGATTCGATCAGTTTTTTTAGATGAAGGAGTGGATCTTAAACAGGTACACATAGCTTATTGCCCTGAAAGAGTGCTACCCGGAAAAATAATGTCTGAGTTGGTTGAGAATGATCGAATCGTAGGTGGCCTGACTGAGGCGGCCACAAAAGAGGTCTCTAGCTTCTATCGTACTTTTGTGCGGGGCGAGGTTCTGGAGACTAAGGCTAAAACAGCCGAGATGTGCAAGTTAACTGAAAATAGTTCTCGCGATGTAAATATCGCCTTTGCTAATGAGCTATCCATGATTTGCGATAAGGAAGGTATTGATGTTTGGGAGTTAATAGACTTGGCTAATCGCCATCCACGCGTAAATATTCTTCAACCCGGAACCGGTGTTGGAGGTCATTGTATAGCGGTTGATCCATGGTTCATAGTCTCCCGAGATGAGAAGAACTCGAGACTGATTCGAACAGCAAGAGAGATAAATAACTCTAAGACAAACTGGGTTATCGAAAAAATAAAAATTGCTATTGCGGATATTAATGCTAAAAAAAATATCAAGCCTAAAGTTGCTTGTCTTGGATTGGCTTTCAAACCTGATATTGATGATCTAAGGGAGTCACCAGCAGTTGAGGTAGCAACTTCACTTTCTCGCCAAGACTATGATGTGATTGCAGTAGAGCCCAACATTGATAATCATGAATCACTAAATTTGATAGATATAGATTCAGCTATCAAACAGTCGGATCTGTTAGTTATTTTAGTAAAACATAAAGAGTTTTTAGCTCCCGAAGTTCATCAAAAACTTAAAGATTTAAACACTCTTGATTTTTGTGGTGCTCTTCAATAATTAATGCATTTATTATTTTTAACTGATAATTTTCCACCCGAAGTGAATGCTCCTGCAAGCCGCACTTATGAGCATTCTCGAGAATGGGTTAGTTCTGGTGAACAGGTAACAATCATTACTTGTACTCCAAACTTTCCAAAAGGAAAGGTTTTTCCAGGATATAAAAACAAACTTTGGCAGACTGAGGTCATTGATGGTATCAAGATCATTAGAGTATGGACCTATATTACAGCGAATGAGGGTTTTTTTAAACGGACTTTGGATTATGTTAGTTTTATGATAAGTGCCGTTATCGCAGCTTTTTTTGTAAAGAAGGTAGATATTGTTATTGGTACCTCTCCACAATTTTTTACGGTTTGTGCAGCGTATATAGTTGGTCTTTTTAAAAGAAGGCCATGGGTATTTGAGTTGAGAGATATTTGGCCAGAGTCAATTAAAACTGTTGGAGCTGTTCAGCACTCAAGAGTCATTAATTTTCTGCAAAAAATAGAAATATTCCTCTACAGAAAAGCAAATGCAATTATCTGTGTCACTAATTCATTTAAAAAATACTTGATTGATAAAGGCATTGATTCAAATAAAATTTCTGTGATTACTAATGGCGTTGACTCTTCAAGATTTGCGTCAAAGCCCAAGAGTGAAAAACTTATCAATCAGCTAAATTTAAAGGATTGTCTTGTCCTCGGTTATATAGGTACCCATGGTCTTGCTCATCATCTAGAAACTATTATTGATTCAGCTGAGAAAATCGAGATAGAACATCCAGACTTAAAAATCAAATTCATTTTTTTGGGTGATGGAGCCAGTAAAAAACAAGTGCAGGATTACGCACTTGATAAGGGTGTTTCTAATGTTCTCTTTATAGATACTGTTTCCAAAGATGAAGTGGTAGATTTTTGGTCTATTTTAGATTTTTCAATTACTCATCTCAAGAACACACCACTTTTTAAAAGTGTCATTCCTTCTAAAATTTTTGAAAGCATGGCCATGGGTGTTCCAATTTTGCATGGAGTTCAGGGAGAGTCTGCGAATATTATTGAGAGTGAAGATGTTGGGGTATGTTTTGTATCTGAAGACTCTGAAGATTTGAATTCCAAAATATTAGCATTAGTGAAAGACAAACAAATTATCTCTAAAAAGAAAATGAATTGCATAAGTGCGGCTAAAAAATATGACAGATCAAACTTAGCGAAGAATTTTCTGCCAATATTTAAGAGTCTAGGAAATACTTAGACTTTCTTGCCAAGATCTTAAATATCTCATTATAAGAGCGCTTATCGGAATGATTTGACTATGCAATCATCTCCGCTTTAATCCTCACCCGCTGTTGATGCCTTAAGAAATTTATAAGAACTGTCGCTGACTGATCAGCGTCATACTCCTCAAATATCCCATTGAAATCCTTAAAGGGGCCTGATTTGATGAAGACTTCTTCCCCCTTTTGGCGAAGACTGTTCTGATCCATTCGATCGTTCATGACATCAACCACTGCTTTTAGCTCATCAATCGTCTCATCACTCGCATTGGCGAAATTCATTTCAAAGCGCACGAAATCACTTATCCCCCTGGTGGATCGAATGGACTGGTAGGTGTTGCCCGATTTGGGTTTTATAAAAATATACCCAGGAAAGACGACATTACCCTTTCGCTTGCCATTTGTGAATCTCGCTAGGTAATATTTAATGTTCTGGCTGGTTAGGTTTAGCTCAGCCATCTCCTCCATTCGAGGTTTAGTCTTAACGAGATACCAGATGTCAGTTTTAAATTCCACTTGTATATTATAACCCTACTAAATATCATGTATCATAATGGCACTTAAAATAATACATATAATCACTCATGGCCAAGAAAGAAAACAAGCAATTAAATGACGAGATTGATTTTCGAGAGATTATATTAGCGATATGGAATCGAAAAGTATTCCTGATTGCTATCACCACTATATTTGCAGCGATTGCCCTGGGTCATATCAAATCTAACAATACCTATTCGAATACGATTTCCTTTAATCTACCCATGGAAGAAATAGTCGCTCGAGTCAATACCTTTGGCATCTTGGAGGAAACTAAAGAGAGTATATTCTCAAAATTTTATCAGCAGATCACTAATAAAGAGATACAGCTTCGAGAGCTCAAAAGATCACCTCTAGGAGAAAAGATTACCTCAAAGATTGAGAACATCGAGGAAATTGATTTAATACTTCAAAACTATCTAAAAAGCCTCATTGACACATCCGATTACAAAATCTCAAATAACATGCAAGATAAGTTCAATCGAAGTACCTCTTTAACCATCAAGGGTGGTGATTATCTTCTTCAGGGTGATTTTTTGCTGCAACTTTTCAATAATATTAATAAGGATCAAAAAGATCAGCTACTCGCTGAGTTCAATCAAAATCTTAGAAAAAAAATCACAGAGATTAATAATGACATTGTATTCTTAACTAATCTAGAGAGAAACAATCGCCAGTCGAAAATTCAAAGAATCACTCAATCCGATGAGGAGAAAATAGAAACCCTTCAGCTCGAAAGACAAAGAATCATCGATAAAGCGAAAAGTGATCGACTTGCTAGAATTGATCGTTTGATGGAGGCAAGAGAGATGGCAAGGGATCTGGGGATTGTTGAGAATAATTTTAATAATTTTAAAAATATCATCTCCCCTAAGAATCCCATGCTAACTTTCTCAATTGGTGATAACCAAAAATTTCCTACCTGGTATCTATACGGTGAGAAGGCCCTTAGCAAGGAGATTGAATTGCTCCAATCCAGAAAAAGTGATGAGCCCTTCATTGCGAGAATCAATGAAATTGATTATGAAATCGATAAGATTAAAAACAATTTAGAACTCAAGTTCTTAAAATCTAGAGTAGATGACGCTTTGTATGTGGATAAGATTATTGAGCTTTCTGCAGAGTCAAAAAGACTTCTTAATCAAAACATTAATTTGGATGGAGTTGATTTTGTTACACTCACTAAATCCCCTATCGAGAAGACGTTAAATTCTAAAAGCCCTCTCAAGGTTTTATTGGGAGCTATCGTGGGTTTTATCTTTGGGCTTTTTGTCATCTTTATACAAAGTGCCCTCAAAGAGAAAGAAGACTAATCTAGAAAGAGATGTCCTACCTTGAGGTCAACCAAAAGTTGAGAAACTTCTCGTTTCTGGCTTTAGGAGTATTGATGCCGTTTTCAACGGCAGCAATATCCATATTCATGATTCTTCTCATTATCTTAACCCTTTTGGATAGTTCAAGCTATCAAAAGATTTTTTACAATCTTAAAACTCCTTTATTTCAGTCGTTTGCTTTATTTTTTATGTTGCACATGGTTGGGTTTGGTTGGCTTGAAGTGGAGTCAATTAATTGGCATAAATCCTGGATGATCTGGATGATTCCTATTCTTGCAGTAGCTGTAGATAAGCATACTGCAAGAAGGGGAGTTTACGCTTTTGTGACTGGAATGATGTTGGCAGAAATTTATGTCTATTACAACATATTTAGCATATGGGAGGCATACCTGAAGGGCAGGTATGGAGACTTTTTATTACCCATGTCTCATATCTCATATAACCCATTTCTGGCAATCTCTATTGGTCTTTTAATGACAACACTACTGGCGGGCCAGTATAAGAATATTAGACTCATTGTGGCTATTATTTTTCTAATGACAATGATTGCCAACATGTTCATGACAGGAGGTCGTGCAGGGCATGTGGGTTTTATTTTTATCTGGTTGGTGCTCTCCTTTTACTACCTCA
>Ga0181566_10000476_pt1 | contig 31245 bp, 20 predicted proteins | sample 101ome_15_FD_133762 | JGI IMG/M metagenome (GOLD analysis project Ga0181566, IMG submission 133762) | Coastal salt marsh microbial communities from the Groves Creek Marsh, Skidaway Island, Georgia - 101402AT metaG (megahit assembly) | ecosystem: Environmental > Aquatic > Marine > Intertidal...
CGCATTCGGCTCGCGAGCAGACGGTGTACGACTTGTACGCGCCGAACGGCGCCGCGGTGCGCGTCGTGGCGGATTTATTCGGTGAAGACGTGATCGACGCATCGAATGGGGCGGTCGATAGGAGGAAACTCGGAGCCATCGTCATCGGGGACGACGCGAAGATGCGCGCGCTCGAGGAGGCGGTGCACCCGCTGGTGGAACACGCGAGGGAAGAGTTCACGGCGTCGCACGCGAGCGACGACGTCGTGGTGTTTGACATTCCGTTGTTGTACGAAAAGGGGTACGAGACGACGGTGGACGCGGTGTGCGTCGTGAGCACTGGTGACGAGGCGATGCAGCGAGAACGCGTGATGAAACGCGACGGGATGACCGAGGAGAAATTGAACGGAATATTAGCTCGCCAGATGCCGGACGCGGAGAAGAGGGCGAAGGCTGATTACGTCATCGATACGTCGTGTTCGTTGGAGGAGACGAGAGCGCGAGTGGAGGAGATATTACGGACATTCGCTCGTTTACGTGGTGACGAATAGCCCGTTAACGGTGAACATCGTCATCGTCTCTTGTAACAGTAGCGCGGCGTGTGTATTAAAAGTTAGCTTGACAGCGCCAAGCCTGAAACAGATCTTAACGCGGATGGTTTCGATGCACGAAGCAGGGAAGACGCAAAACGGAAGCGCGTCTGCAGATGATCTAACACTGTGCGCAGAGTATTGCATATTGTCGCTCCTCAACCGACGACGACGCCACCGACCCGTTCGCAACATCGCGCGATATCACGGCGGCGTCCGTCCGCGGCGACGATGACTGACGCCTCGAATAGATCGCACGTGTCATCTTTGCGATGGTACATTGTCGCGCTGGGCGTTATCGTCGCCGTGCTCGCGTCTCGAGCTCCGATGATGTTGGCGTTCGTGCGTGACGCGACCGAGTTCGTCGTGACGTGGCGGTACGACGGTGAGCCGATCGTGGCGCGAGCGCCGCGCAACGACAACGATCAAGAGTTTTCACTTCCTGGAACGGATCCTGGAACGGGAGGAACGGGAGGGGACGCGACAAAGACGCGGCGGTTGAACGCTGAGTTGGAGGCAGCGCGAGCTCGCGGCGCAACATTGGACTATTGTATCCTCGGCGCGGGCCCTGGAGGGATTCAGACGGCGACTTATCTCTTGCGCGACATCGCGAACGTTTCTCTTGTGGTGCTCGAGAAACGAAACACTGCGGGATCATTTTTTCAAAAGTTTCCAATCCACCGAAGGTTGATTTCCATCAACAAGCGCGCGTTCACCAAGAAGCAGCGCGACACAGATTTTCAAATGCGACACGATTGGAACTCGCTCATCGATCCCGATGATTATTCAGGCGATCGAGGAGGTCGTCGGCGCTTACTAATGCAAAATTATAGCACAGATTACTACCCGCACGCGAGTGACTTGGCAACGTATTTGGACGACTGGGCGTCACAAAAGTTGAATGGTTACATTTCTTTCGATACGGAAGTGCGGTCGATCCGCAAGCCGAAGACAGTGTTTCATGTGGATACGTTGAATGACACGTGGAAATGCAGGAACGTTATTTCGGCGACCGGTCTACACGTACCGAAGCAATTTTCAGGGAGTCTCGCACATCCAAAAGTCATCGGATACGAGTCGCTGAGTAGAGACCCTGTAATTTTTGAAGGGAAACGTGTAGCGATTATAGGCGCTGGAAACGCCGCGTTTGAAGCCGCATCAGTCATATCCAAAGTTTCCGCACACACTGACATTTTTGCATCGAGTGCGATCAAATTTGCACATCAAACGCACTACCCAGGCGCCGTGAGAATACCGAATGCAGGCTTTTTGGACCAGTACCTACTCAAATCCTTGGACTCGTTTATACCGATTGATGCCAAAACTTTTGCGAAATTGAAAATAACAGAGGCTTTTGGTGGGTCTTTGGTGTTATCGATGAAGGGTGATAAAGTTGTGGATAATATTCTAACATCTGGCAAAGAAGCGGACTGTAAATCCATTGAATTCTGCTTCTTGTACGACTACATCATCCGCGCCATCGGTTGGACGTTTGACGATAGCATGTTTGAAGGTACGACGAAGCCGCAGATGGAAAAACCGGGAGAAATCACCAAGAGAGGTGGGAAGTATCCATCTATGACCGCAGCATACGAATCAACTAACGTGCCAGGATTGTATTTTGCCGGTGCGTTGTCTCATGCACTGGACTTCGGGGAGTCGGCTGGAGGCTTCATTCATGGGTTTAGATATACTTCACGAGCTCTAACCAGATACTTAAACGTACACAACCATGGAGGTATGTGGCCGATGGCGATGCTGAGAGGCAAAACACATGCCCTCATGCATGTATCGCAGCGTGTGAACACGGCTTCATCGCTGTATCAAATGTACGGCACACTAGCGGACGTATTCCTGATTGACGTTTTGCAGGAATCGAGCAAAGATTCATCAAATGAAGAGTTGATAGATGTTTTAAAGGATGCTCGCTACTTTGAAGACGTTCCTTTGAAAATGGTGCGTGAAGGACGTTTCAGTTTTAACATGGACGCACGATTTCCAGCATCCAAAAGGAGTAAGCTCATCGCTACAGTCACTTTGGAGTTTGGCAAAGATTTTCATGGTCGATTCATCCTCGATCATGGCGAACGTAACCCATCAGATGGGCGTAAATACACGGAAGAGGAATGGGAAACCCGGCCTAGCTTCTTCTTGCACCCCGTACTGAGGCTGTATCGTGCTCAGAAGAAGTTTGATTCTCTCTTCTTCACCGATGCCAGCTTGTTATACACCGCGCATCTTGAAGAAGAATTGACCACGGATTGGTCACACTTTGACGCTCACAAGGTACCGATTAGGAAGTTTTTACGCCGAGCAACGATCATCGCGAACCGCATCGGTCCAAAGACAACGCTCGGACGTCGTGAATATGATGGGAACGTATTTGAGGGGCGCTACGAAAAGAGTTTACCTTTCTTTCCGTTTGAAGTGCCCTCCGCGTGGAGTGCGTTCAATCGATTGAAAAGTATGCTTCTTGTGTAGCCTTATAGATATGACGTGTATGGGTCATTGTTATGTACTTTTATCAAAAATGTTATACTTACTTGGACAGGATATCGGAATTAAAGTCGTCTTGAACGTTTTCAACATTTTGGAGCGCCGGGTTTGTTGCCGCCTCGGCCGTTACAGTCGGTGCGTGCACACACTTGAGACTTGTAGGCGCAGTAGACGCCTTTTCTTCCGACGTAATTTCCACACTGTGTTTTTGTGTTGTAACATGCTTCGTAACACGTAGCTCCTGACTTGAACCAACCGGATGGACATGCATTCGCGTCTACCGTGCTGGCGGTCGTGTCGCATGTCTGTGTAGAGACAAACTCCCCACCTGTTGACTTGCACGTGTGGTGTGAAATCGGCGCCGTATAGTCGAACTTTGGCGCTTCATACAGATCTAGTTTGAGTGTACATTTGGAGCCAAGATTGGTAGTCGTCACAAGATCCAAGTCGAATGAGACACCGGGGAACTCCGAGTACCAACCAGCACCAGCAACCGCGCCGTCTTTTCGAAGACGACACTGATCGTCGTTATATCCAGCGAAACGGTCGGCGAAAACTGCTTCGAGAGTGGATCTACCGTTAAAACATTTATTGTGGCCACTGTGAGCTGCCGCGTACACATCTGCACCCGCGTACACGGGTTGTCCTGCCTGGACGACGGGACCGGTGCACACGAGTCCAGCCCAGCACAGCGTGATGGAAAAATCTTCAAGCTCTGCCATGACTCCCAATTTCATGGACGCAGAAAGCTGTCCAGTAGTCTGCTGCATTAATTTGACCTTTGGACTGGTGGGCAGCGCGAGGCGAGCTTGTCCATCGGACAAACCAAGATCAACATAAAGACCATCCGAAACAAGCTCGTATTCGAAGTGGCCCTGGGTGTTTGCCAGGAAATAGTAAGGAAGCGTCAATTTCAGAGCGCCCTCAATAACGATGTAGAAGCCATACTGAAGCATCTTGAACTTGCGAAATGGTTTCACGAACTTGCCTTGACTCAAGTCACCAGTTCTATACAGTTCCGCAGTGGCATCGATTTCGACAGACGCGTCCATATCCACCTTGAAGCGCAAGTTGAAAGATATAGCTTTCATGCCCGCTCGGAAGGCGTCCGTCATAGCGCCTATGAGCTTATCGCCGTCCATAATACCACCAAGTTCTGCAGATGTTTGCTGGGCAGCGTGGTGGCGCTGTGCGGCTAGATAGAGATCTTCGCCACTGTGCATCGCTTTGATGATTTCCAATTGCTTTCTGGTGCTGCGTTCAAGTTCGCGAACCTCAGACAAGTACACGTTTTCAAGTCTACCAAAATCAGCGGCACGCTCAAGCTCTTCATCCCAATATGGTACGTCTTGATCATTTTTAGACATCAAGAGTCGCCGGCGTCCAAAACCTGGAATTCGCTTCACCGTTGAGTCGACAGAGTTGAACGCCCCCTCGACCCATTTTTTAGCTGCCTTGATGCCATCCGTCAACCTATTTGTCCAGTCCGTCAAAGTTCGCGCTGACGCTTCAAAAGCTGGTTTGATCACGTTTATAAAAGCGTCCGCGATATCTTTCGCGAAGTGAAAGGAAATGGAAAAGTCAGTGAGGCCTGCACACGTTTTCATGCCACCTTTGACGTTCACTTTTAAGCTTGCCTTGACTTGCTTTGTGATTTTTGTCAAACGGCGCTCCATCTTTGAACCTTTCTTGGGAAATGGAGAGCTAAAACCGTTGGTACTTTCATCAATTGTGTGCTCGATTCGAATCTCTTCGCACACAGCAGTCAAACATGGAATGACCGGGCACTCGTTGCCGCCGATTGGTGCCGGGGGTTCAGGAACCATGACTTTGGCCAGCTCCTCGCCGTAGAATATTTCCGCAAGCTTTCTCTCGATTTTATGGTCGTGCCGCGGAGCGAGGTCACCAAGACGAGATTCTCCAAGTCTAGCCTGAGTGGTTGCGCTCATATCGCACACCAGAGCATCTTTGACGTTGCCTAGAAGCGAATCGACACCAGGGATGATGCTGTCCAGTAAGTCGGATATAACAGCAGCACACTTTTGCGCAAGCGCCCAGAGGTCCTTGCCCAGAGCAACAATTGCCTTTTTCACATTCTGGATCAAGTTCGCAACATCATCTTTCAATCTGATGATCTTGTTGATGATATTTCTGACTTGGTTTGTAAGGTTGTTGAGCTCACGTTTCAAGTCATCCCAGAAAGCACCAAGCTTCGCGTTCTGGCGAATGTAAAGACCAAGATTCTCGAGATCATCTCCCATCAAAGCCGTCATGTTTGCAAGATCTTTCTTAACCTCCGCGAGGAGCTTTTCTTCGTCGAGCACGCAAAAGGTCCCTGTGGAGTTTACCTCTTTGTTGTAGCCAGGTTCGCACGCAACGCACTTGTTTGACCCCTCATCGAGGCGCCAACCGAGTTCACAATACGTACACTTACCTTTGATACTGCCAGTTCGCTTGCATGTGGTCTCCATGTGTCGAACTTTGCTTTCACAATATTCAGTCTCCCATGAACACTTCTTTTCATTGATGCACTTGAAGACAGGGCATTTCCACCTGAAACCAACGGGTTGACCTAACGCAAATCCACTCACTTGCTCTGCACCTTGACCACACGACGTTGAGTTGAACTCACAAGAAGACTCAATCACTTCTTGTGCTGCGCAGTGCGCAGGCGCGGTCCAGTCTTTTTCCTTGATAGTGCATTGCTTGTCAACCTTCAAATTACTCCGGTGAAAAGTCATGACATTGAGCTTTTGCGAACAGACTTCCTCTGCGTCTTCCACGACGTCGCGAACAAAAGTTGCGAAATCGACCCCGTCAAAGTGTTCGACTTCGTTCGATAACTCGCACGTGTAGAAAAGCGCTTCACGAAGTTCAAATCCTTCGTAGCATCCGCATTTTTGCGAGACACATTTCAGAAAATCCGACTCGGAAGAGTGTCGCATAGTCTCGTTGCAAAACGTCTGGAACTTGGCTTCTGGCAACGAACACGATTTTGCGCACGGGAAGGTGGCGAGAAAATCTCCATACACTGTTTTGAAATCAGCGTTGAGAAGTCTATGATTTACGATAGAATACGTGATGTCAGAACTCGTCGCCTTAGTTTCGACGGCTTCATTCACGTTTGTTCCGCCTGCTAGGACGAGAATGCCATCTGAACTTCCCAATGCACCGACTTGAACGCGACGTCGCATCTGTCGCTTGCGAAACCTTGCGCTTGAGAGCATCCAGTCCGTTGTCAACTCTCGCTCGGAGAGCGTGCGCTGTGCAACACCCATCATGGGTACGCTTGAAGGCTCGAATCGTCGCGCGGCAAGCGCAGCGCCGACGTCGCTCAGTCGTTCACCGTGAATCACTGTTTGCACAGTCATCGCCAACGCCAACACGGTGACGACATACCACCTGTTTCTCGCGCGCAAAGAACACCACGTCAGTCACCCTCTCAACGATCGATTTCGTGCGACTCGACGCTCGCGACCGCGAGTCTACGCGAGTCTTCGCGACAGCATTCTCTAACATGTTCGGTCGACCGAACGCAACCGTTCGGGAGTGAAAGAGAATTCTGCGGATTCTCACCTCGAACGCGAGTCATCGCTCGCGCGCGCTCGCGCGCCCGATGTCAGCAGCGGCGACGACTCGTTTAAGCGTGCCTCTCGATCGCTCCGACGGCGCCACATCTCGCCGGGGGCGCCACGCGCGCGAGTGTCGCCATGTCCAAGAAGATATTTGTGCTACGTATTTTCGTGTTACGTATTTTAGTGTTACGTATTTTCGTGTTACGTATTTCCGTCGATGCGATCGCGCGCCAGAATCGCGCGAGCGGTGAACGATACTCGCCAACGCGCGAGATGAAGACTGCTCGAGAAACGAATGGCTCTTCGTCGGCCCGCACGATGGCGCTGTGCGCGGTGGCGCTGTGCGTCGCCACGCTCGGAGCGAGGGAGCTAATTCAGTCTCGAACCGTTGCCAATTTCGTTCTTCCAGCGGGGCACGAGTGGGATACGCCGGCGATGCGAGCGCGCGAACAGACGCGATTGCAAGCGAAAATCGACAGATGGTCTCAGCTTGGCGTCAAGGTCACCGTGTCAGATAACGAAACCACGAGCGTGTCCCTCGATCAAGGAGGCGCGCACGGAGACAATGCTACCGACGGGACGATGAAAAGCATTACGGAGCGAGAATCCGAAAACTCAAACACAACGGCTCTCACGCCCGAAGACATATACGCGATGGGCATGCGTACTACGATGTGTATAAAGTCTTGTTTAGACGACGCTCAGGTGGAGAAGATTCTCGACGGACAAGGATGCTCAGCCATCAACGGCGACGGCGACGCCGAGCACTCCAGGCTGACATGTTTGCACGAGCGCTGCGATTGCGCGGAAGCGAAAGCAGTGACCGAAACATTACTTTTCACGTGTGACGCTCGCAAAAGTGGCGCTAATTTCTCTTACACGGCCATGATGGACTTTTACGACGCGAGTATCGAAACCGCATTTGACGACTGCAAAGCATCCAAAGAAGAAGATGTGTTGGACAACCAGCTGAACGCTAATTGGGATCCGGAGGCAAACAAAACGCTTCAAAGTTTAGCTATCACTCCGGCACACTCAAATTCTTCCGGTGTCCCGGCGCTAGGAGCTTGGTGTCATCTTCCGGGTGACGCATCGTGGCCGTATATGTGTGCCATCCCATCTGTTGATAATCCTAGCTGCACATTTAACTCTGGATGCGGTAGAGGGTGTCCGTGGGGAGCAGCGCCTTGGGGTACATGGCACTGCGGCTGGTGCTGTGGCTGGTGCTGGAGCTGGCCGTGTTCATGCTGGTGCCATTGCAGGTGGCGACGCTGGGGGGTCAGGTGCAGTTGCGGCTGCCGTTGGTGCCGAGCGTGTGCTTCGCTACCAACTTTCGAGTTCAAGTGCCGTCGTCAGCGATTTTTGCGCCGAACAGGCGGTTGTCAGGCATGCGTTCCCGGTTACGAGGTGCGCCGCGGCCGCTGCCAGCTTATGGGTTGGATCCAAGACATCATCAACGGTATCAACACGGCGAAGAGGACAATTGCCGACGCACCAAGAGCCATTTCTCGCGCGGCAAATGACGTAAAGAGCGCGTTTGATGCCATCGGATATCGCATCAGAGACATAGCGCAGAAAGCTGAAGATTTGGCGAAAAATTTCGCGAAAAAGGTATCCAACCTGTTTGACGCAATTGCAAACTCCATCATCCCAACGAGTCCCGAGGCTGTGGTACGCGGCATCGAAAAGGCTTTCGTCTGTGGTAGCAACGCCGCTGACCTTGGGGATGAACCAGAGTACATCACGCAACCGGTACACATGGGGTTGCTCGATCCTGTGAATGAAGATGCACTGCATGGCATGATCCAAGCCATCATGCGTGACGAAGACATCAGCGATCACACCTGGACGACGCACCGCAAAGTTCGCAACCCGCACTACACACCAGCCGCAGATCTCGGTGGTAATGCCTCTGCAGATCTCGGCTGGTGCCCGCCTGCCTTCAGTGCGCCAGAGTGGCCAGATTTCCCCAGTATTAACGTCAACTGGGGCAGTATTCCGTGGCCACCAAAGACGCCCACTATTTCCATGCCTGGGTTTCCCCATGTGAAGCTCCCGCGAATGCCAGGCCTGACGTTTCCGGGTCTTCCAGGTTGGTCGCCGGTCTGTCTTCTGACTCAAGTATGCCTTGCGCCGAAAATCGACGTCAGTATTGAGAAGAATCGTGGCATGGAGTTGGACATTGCGAAAAAACTCCATGGCACTGGCGTCGCAAATGCAAACTTCAAAATGTCTCTCGACACAAAGTATCCCATCAGCGTGTGCATTCGAGTAAAAAAAGTGAAGATTCCTTTTGAGGTGATTTCCGAGTCTATCAAAGTGATTGTGGAATGGATGAAGAAGAAACTCCTCGTTGCATTTGACGCCATTAAAAAGTGGGGACAGCCGATTGCCGATGCGATTGAAGACGCCAAGGATGTCGTGAAGGATGGCATTGATGAAGTCACTGGTTGGTTCAGAAGCATCGGTATAGGTCGTCGGCTACTTGATAGTGAAGATATCACTAGTGCGGAAGAGGCCAACGAAGAGATCGCATACCGTACGCGGATTGCTGAAGAAATGCAGTCGCGTCAGCTCGCGCTCGCAGCGAGATACCTCGGTCGCCTTGAAGCAGCGTATGCGACGTACGCCCCGGAGATGGAATCTCATGTGCGCCTTGAGACTCAGCGCATGCGGAACACGGTCAAGTCGCATCCAATTTTTCATCATGGTCATCATCATGATGCTGCGACGCTCGGGGTTGGACTCCTTCCCTGGGACGACAAAGAACTCACCGACGGACTTCGCAAGGCGTTTCTAAAGATGAAGAATGCAGCTTTCGTTCTCGCTGTCGGCGCAGCGTTTGATACAAAGGTGACGATCAAGGCGGATGCGTCGGCATTTATGACCGGTGACTTTACAAACGGTGGGATCGTACGAACCATCTCGCAAACGTTTGGCGGTGGCTCTGGATTCTACACTACTCTCGAAGGTGTCGTTCGCATCACCGCCCCATGGATGTTCATGGCAGAAGCAAAGGGCGAGTTCAGCTATCGAATCTATCACGACGGAGATATTGGATTTGAGGTGGGTTTGGACGACGGTAAACCACACATCAAGGTCCATGACCCGAAGGTTAAGGCTGAACCTCAAGGTGCGTTCTCAGCGTCTGCGAGTTTCAAGACGGGATTTGTATTTGAGATCGTGGATATGAGACTCCAGTTTTGCTATGACACGAAGGTGTGCGCCGGACCCCAAATCAACGTTGGACAGCCAATTTATCTCGGTGCTGATGCTTTCGTTGCAGCATCTATGGCAAACACAAAATGTTTCGCCGGTGGTACAGAGCTCACCGCAGTATTCGCTGACACCTTCGACGGCTACAAAGATGACGCGAACTGCAAGCTTCGATCTGGCGGAACCGTTGCTGGAGTGGGTGGTTACGTCGAACTCCCGTACCCAAGCATAAATATTGTCCTACAAACTGTCGTCGATGGTAACGATCAGTGCGTACCACCATACCTGTTGTATGATCAACCCGTTAAAGGTTCTGTCATCGACGACGTTGGTGGCGAGAGCTCCTTTCAAAAGTGCACAAGTTCTGGTTCTGGCTCCTTCATGAACGAGGGTGACTGCGCGTGCCCTGTTGGGGGTACTTGCTAGTTGAGCCTTGCCTCGTGCGGCGACGTGTTTCATGATGTGTATCAACTAAAAGTCCTACGTATAATATACCAACCAAATAACACGTTGTTTCGTTGCAACGCGCTACTCATTACCGTTGCGTGTCCACGAGCATCGCACGTTCCCAGTGGTCGATGTCGTCGACGGCGCTCGGCGGCGGTGGTAAGACGAGACTTCGAGGTGGGAGCTTTGCGGCGTCCACTCGAGCGTTCGTCGTCTTCCTCGCGGCGAGTTGAATCGTGTCCCAATCGTCGATTCCGTCCGTAGAATCGACATCGATGAACAATTTATCGTCTAAACTTTCAAACTCGTCATCTTCCATCAACGTTTCACGCAACTCGCGAGACACTCGCGATCGGTCCCAGAGCCAACGGCTTCGCGACGCCTCGGCGATTGACGCGAAAAGCGTACTCTTTCGTTCACGCGCGCGGTGCGCGACGCCCGAGCGCTCCTCATCCGTCGCGCTCTGCGTCGTCGCCATCGATTCTAACAGTTCGGGCGACGCGCGATGCGCGCTCGCGATGCCGACGTCGTGATTGTTTGTGGAGTTGTACAAGACTCTCGCTGGAGACGACGATCGTTTCGGCGGCACCGAAGAAGCCTCTCTCGCCGCGGCGGGATAGCTCGGACCACCATCGGCGCCCCGCGCCACGGACGCCGTGAGCGCGCACAGCTGCGCAAACGGTCCCCATTGCGGCGGCGGCACGACTCCGCACTCTCGCGCCTGGTGCGCGCACGTCGCCGCCGCCGACCGCGCCAACAATCGAATCGCTCGCTTGAGTCGCAGTCTGCTCTCTCGCACCACCGCGCTCGTCGGATCGTTCGATCCCTCCACCACGCTCCGCGGTAAAAACAACGATAGACGCTCCGCGTCGACCCCCGCGAAATCGCGCACGTGCACGGATCCTCCGTTCTCCCACACCGACGCGTTGGCGTCGTCCCACGCGCTCGTGGGCGCCCACACGAAGGACTGCGAGCCGGCGTGCGATCCACGGTGCAGACGCGGCGCGTCCAGATACCTCGACGCGAGCGCGGTGAAGTGCATCAAAATCCCCAATCCCGCCGCGAGTTCGTACGCGTCGAACCCCTCGTCGTCCGCCGCGTCCGGCACGCGCCACTCGCACGCGCGCACGCGTCTGGGCGCCCCTCGTCCAAAACAATCTCTCGCCTTCGTCTGACTCCCATCGCCGTCGATCGTCACCGGTAACAGCGCGCGTAACTGTCGCATCGCCCGCGCCACCTCGCGCGATCTTGCCTCCATCACCCGTCCGCGCGCGCTCTCCGCTTCCGCCAACGCGCAGGGCACCTCGACTTCGAACGCCGCCCGCTCGGCGTCCCGAAGCGTCGTTCTCGCCGCCACCAACGCGCGCTCCCTCGCCTCCACCGCCTCACGCTCCGCATCGTGACGCATCTTTTCTCGCGTCAACCGCATCGTCGCCTCCTCGATCGCCGCGCGTCGCCGCGCGTCGTCGTCGTCCCGTCCCGCCCGCGCGCGCTCCGTCCTCGCCGTCGCCGCGCGTCGTCTCGCCTCGCTCGTCTCCATCGCCTCCCACACGCGCGCGCGCAGATACGACGCGCGCGCGAGCGCAGACGCGAGCGCGCGACGTCCTTCGCGTCTCATCACCATCGCATCGTCGTCGCGTCGCCCACCGCGCGTCGTCGTCGTCCTCGTCCTCATCGTCATCTCGGCGCCACCTCGACGATGACGATGCGCGATGACGACGCCTCCGTCTCCGCGCGCGGTTTCTCGCGGACTTACGCGCGATGGATTTCACCGAGACGCATGGACGCCCCCCCCGCGTCCGCTCGCTCGTCGTTCACGAAAACGCGCGTCGATCGATGTCGTCCCTCCACGGGTCGTTGGCAACGACCGAGGATTCGAACGAGACGGCATCCATCGATTTGGAGGTTTATGACTCAAGAGAAGGGGGTCAAGATCCAGCCCGCACCTCGAACTCGTACTCGTCGACACACGCGGGAGTCGACGACGCGCGCGGGAGTCGTCGACGCGCGACGCGAGGGCGTATGGTGGTGGTCACCGCGCGCGCGCGATCGGGATCGGGATCGACGGGAACGAGCGCGAGCGAGGACGCGCGGGTCTCGGGCGGGGACGTCGAGGAGGCTGACGACGATGGGTTTGAAATCGGCGCGCGGCTCCTTCGAACGACGGTGCGACGACGACGGAAGCGACGACGAGAGGACGCGATGGAACGAACGTGATCGAATCGAATCGAATGACTGACCGACGGCGTCTCGGCGTGTCGTTCGCGCGCGCAGGACGATCACGATTACACGGTGGAGGTGACGGCGAGACGACGACGGCGAGACGGCGCCGACGAGTATAAAGTGCGGTACGAGTCGTTTCATTTCCCGAGACGGCGAGACGAGTGGGTGTCGAGCGGCGCGCTCAGGGCGTACGTGGCGACGCCGCGGCGAAAGAGTCGCGGCGATCGGTCGCGCGCGCGGACGAAACCCGTGGACGCGGGGGCGGGACGCGCGCCGTCGCGAAGACGCGCGGCGGAACGCGGGGCGCGACGAGACCGCGGCGAGGGGGAGCGCGCGAAGAGCGCGTCGTCGAGTGGAGATCATGGACGATGTTCTTCGGGTAAGCGGGCGCGCGCGAGGTCGGGTGAGAAGACGCGTCGAGAGCCGGCGCGCGGACGGAAAGAGCGAAAGACGGCGCAGACGGCGGCGCCGCCCGAGGCGCCGCCGCGGACGCTGAGCGAGGAGGAACGCGCCAAGAGAACGATTCGAGTCTTCATGCAGCCGTCGCTCAGGAAGGTGCTTCTGTACGACTACGAGGCGTCTCGCGGTACCGATCCCAGACCCTTCGTCGAGCCTCGCGTCACCGTTGTCGACATTCTGAACCGGTTTCTCGCGAGCGTGTCCCCGCCGACGACGAACAAGGTCAAGGCGGCGCGCGCCGAAGCCGTCGTTCGAGGTTTCGAAGCGTGCTTCGACCGATCCCTCGACGCCAATCTTCTGTACAAGGACGAATGGCACAATCCACGCGTCGATAAACCGAGCGAGCGCTACGGCGCCCTCCATTTACTTCGCATGCTGGCCAAACTTCCCGCCATGTTTCCGCCCGAATCCTTCGCCGAGGACGCCGACGCGCTCCTCGTGCAAACCAAGGCGAACGAACTCGCCAAGTTTCTCGCCTCTCGCGCCGTCGAATTCGGTGCGCACGAGACCGCGATCGACGTCACCCTCGCCCCGAGCACGCCCGAGAACGGTGAGTGAGTGAGTGAGTGACGGACGCGCTGTAACTACTACGCACGCCTCGCCCCCTCGTCCCCAGTCACTCCCCGTCCAATGACGACTCGAGAGACCTCACACGCGCGCGCCAGCGAGCGCGGCGCGCGGGAGACTCGTTCGAGATGGGGAAACGGGCAAAGGGGAAACATCGCTTAGGTGCGCGATCGACGACGCGACGCGACGCGACGCGACGCGGTGAGGGGACGTGGGTGCGCACACGACCGCCGCCGCCGCCGCCGCCACGGTGACATGATGACCTCGCGCGAATGATTGAATGACGACGACGACGACGGCGACGACGGACGCGTAGACTGACGCATGACGCGATGATCGCGCGCGGTGGGGCGCAGATAAGTACTACTACCTCGCCAAGGAGCAAGGGTTTCGATCGCGGGCGGCGTTCAAACTCGTGCAGTTGAATCGAAAGTATGACTTTTTGAGCAAGGCGAGGGCGTGCATGGATTTGTGCGCCGCCCCGGGGGGATGGCTGCAGGTGGCGCAAAAATACATGCCGATGAGCAGTACCATCGTGGGTGTCGATCTAGCGCCCATTCGACCGATTCGAGGGGTGACGACTCTGGTGGAGGATATCACGACGCAGAGTTGTCGCGCGGCGCTCAAGCGCGTGACGCCGCAGGGGTTAAAGTACGATGTCGTGATACACGATGGCGCGCCGAACGTCGGTGGTAACTTTGCGAAGGAATCGTACACGCAGGCGGCGCTGACATTGGATTCGTTGCGTCTGGCGACGGAGTTTTTAGGACCGGGAGGGTGGTTCGTGACCAAGGTTTTCAGAAGCGTCGAGTACCACGCCCTGTTGTACGCGTGTCAACAATTGTTTAAAAAGGTTGAATCCACAAAGCCCGTGGCGTCTCGCGGGACGTCCGCGGAGATTTACGTCGTGTGTAGCGGATACCTCGCGCCGACGAAGATTGATCCCAGACTTTTGGACGCGAAACACCTGTTCGCGGACACGGAGGCGGAGGCGCAACCCGTGGACGTCACGAAGGATGGCAAGCGAAAGCGTAACAGAAGCGGTTACGAGGACGGCGTATCCACGCTGTACAAGGAATGCGCGGCTGAAGATTTCATCATGAACGATAAACCGGGCGAGATGCTCGGGTTACACCATGCATTCATTCTCGATGGCAAGGTGAGCGCGCGCTTCGTGAGGACGCTGTTTTTTTTCTCGCATCCGAAAGCCTATGAAGATTCAGCTTCACAGTTTGTTTGAAGGGAGGTCAGAGCCCCTGCTGAAACAAACCTTCTAGTACAATGCCGTTTACCCATCTGAGGCTTTCATCGACGCGTTCAATCCTTTGATGGATTTATTTTATTTTCATTTCGAGCGACGCGCTCTCGACGCCTCTCGACTGACGCCGACGGTTTCATTCCCGCGCAGAATCACAAGGGATTAGAAGCCCCGGAGGAGGGATGGATGGATCTCGATGACCATCCGACCACGACCGATGAAATTCGTTCGCTGATGAGCGATCTCGGCGTACTCGGAAAGGCTGATTTCAAGATTCTCCTTCGCTGGCGCATGACGATTCGCAAGGAAGCCGGTCTCGAAAAGAAGAAGCATCAAAAAGGACGTCGCGGACAGACTGAGGATTCCTCGGACGAGTCGTCCGATGAATCGTCGGGTGATGAAGACGAAGCGTCTGACGGTGATGAAGACGATGAAGAAGAGAAGGATCAGCTCTTGAACGAGATGAGCGAGTTGAAGAGCTCCATGGACGCGCAGGCGAGACGCGACAAGAAGAAGAAGGCGAAAATCAAAGCCAAGGAGCGACTCCGCGTGGCGCGAGGCTTGGCAAGCAGCGGTGAGGCGATCGTGGAGCAAGAGATGGATCTCTTCTCCCTCGCGCGTATCAAAACTAAGGGCGCTCTCGACGTCGTCTCCAAGGCTCCCACGCCGGGACTGGGCGCGGCGCACGACAGCGACGAGGAGCCGGACGCCGTCGGCGACGACTCGGACGCCGAATCGGACTCTGAGGAGGATGAACGAAGATTAGACAAGGAGGTGGACGACATGTGGGAGATGTACAAGGCGCGTCGGATGAAGAAGGGCGAAAAGTTCACCGAGCCGAGCAAGGGGAGAGATAAGCGCACCCAACTCGGGGCGGGAGAGTTGGACGACGAAGACGAAGACGAAGACGACGAAGACGCGAGCGATCCCGCGGACGACGAGTTCAAGTCAGACAGCGACGAGCTCGAGTGGGAGGACGACGATGAAGAGGAGGAGGAAGTCCCGAAGAGTAAACGAAACAAAACGAAGAAAGACTCGAATCCGCTCGTCGTCGATCTCGGAACGAAGCAAAAGAAGAACGCCGCCAAGGCTGCTGACATGTGGTTTTCCAACGACTTGTTTTCGAGCGGTAAAAAGAGCGCAGTCGCAGCGACGGATGCGGGATCGGAGAGCGACGAGGAGGACGAACCGCCCGCGAAGGAGAAGAAGAAGAAGGAGAAGAAGAAGAGCGCGAAGCCGTCCAAAAAAGAAAAGGGTGCGGCGGCGGATGAAGAAGAGGAAGAAAACTTTGACCATCTCAGAGCCAAGGCGCGCGAGGCCAAGGAAAAAAAGGCGAAGGCTGACGCCAAGGTTGCGAACGCCAAGCGAGGCAAGGGCGCGCGCGACGACACGTACGACGACGAATCGGACGAAGAAACAACGCGTCAAAAGGGTAGAAAAGGTGCGAACGATTTCGAAGTCGTCGCCGCCGAGGAGGACGTGGAGGCTGGTAGCGAATCCGATTCCGGTTACGAGTACGATTCCGAGGTGGATGAGCTCTCCGACGACACGCGCGCCCGCATCTTAGCCTTGGGACAGAAGATGATTCGCAAGAAGGATCGCGAAGAGCTCATCGAAGACGCATACAATAGATACGCCTTCGACGACGACGACGTTCCCGATTGGTTCGCGGAGGATGAACGTCGATTCATGAAGCCGATTCCTCAGTACACGGCTGCCGAACTCGCCGAGGCCAAGGCGCAGCTCGCGGCGGTGAACACGCGTCCTATTAAGAAGGTTGCCGAAGCGAATTGGCGTAAAAAGAAGCGCGCTGAGGCTAAGATTGCGCAAGCGCGCGTCCGCGCGGCGGCCATCATCGAACAAGACGACGTTCCAGACGTCAGCAAGGCGAAGGAGATTGAACGCGTCTTCGCCAAGGCGCGTCGAAGCGCGGCGGGCGGCGTGAAAAAACCTCGAAAAGTCGTCGTCGCTCGTAAATACCACCGCGGGAACGCGGGCGGTCCGAGCGTCGATAAGCGTCAACTCGCCGATCTTCGCGGTCAACGCGCGTCCGCCAAGCGCGCGGGTAAAGGCGCCCGAGGCGGGGGTAAAGGCAAAGGCGGTCGCGGCGGCGGTCGAGGGAAAAGCCGCCGGTGACCGCCGTCGTCGCCGTCCCTCCCGTTCGCGCGCGCCGCGTTGTAACCATACGTACTCACACACACACCATCACGCGCGACGTCACACGCGCACACGCGCTCTCATCGTCGCCTCGTTCGTTTTCGACGTTCGTCATCGCGTCTCCGTCCACGCTCGACGCGCGTCTCCGTCTGAAAAATCAAACGCGACGCCAGCTGTCACACACGCGAGCGCTCGGACGGGTGGATGCGCGGATGGATGGGATCGACCGTACGTGGTGCGTCGTTCGCAGACACCGTCGCGCGAGGTGCGCGCGCGGAGCGGTGCGCGTCGAGACACGGCTCGTCGTCGTCTTCGTCGTCGTCGCGTCGTCGTCGTCGCGCGTTGACCCATCGACGGGCGTCGCGTCGTCGTTCGATCTCGCACACGTCGTGATTCGTCCGACTCGAGCGCGCGTTCCCCCGACGGACGAGGACGCGCGATAGCGATATGGTGGCGAGCGCGGTGGAATCGGCGACGAAGGGGATGGAGGAGGAGAGAGGGACGAAAGAGCGTCCGTCGCGCGCGCTCGAGGGATCGAACACGATGGATGATTACGTCATCCTTCGACCGGTGGGCGAAGGGTCGTTTGGGAAAGTGTTTCAGGCGAGACAGCGGTACACGGGACGCGCGTGCGCGATGAAGTTTATTCCGAAACACGGGAAGGATGAGCGAGAGTTAGAATCATTGCGAAGCGAGATCGACATCATGAAGACGCTCGATCACCCGAACGTGATTAAGATGCTGGACGCGTTTGAGACGCAAAATGAAGTTGTCGTCGTCATGGAGTTTGCGCAAGGCGTACTCTTCGACGTGTTGACGCACGATACCAAGTTACCTGAGCGCGAGGTGCGAGAGATTGCGATACAGTTGATCGATGCGTTGCATTATTTGCACAGTAATCGCGTGATTCATCGCGATTTGAAGCCAGAAAATATTTTAATAGGCGCGGATCGGTGCGTAAAGGTTTGCGATTTCGGTTTGGCGAGATCGATGAGTCAACAGTCCTTGGTGATGACTTCGATCAAAGGTACGCCTCTGTACATGGCGCCCGAGCTCGTGCAAGAGCAACCGTACGATCACACCGTCGATCTGTGGTCTTTGGGAGTGATTCTGTATGAGTTATTCGTCGGTAAAACGCCCTTTTACACGACGTCCATGTACACGCTGATGCAACGAATCGTCAAGGATGTCGTTCCGTGGCCGAGCTCGATGTCGCCGTCGTTCAAATCATTTTTGCAAGGCTTGTTGAACAAAAAGCCGCAACAGCGATTGAATTGGCCGTCCGTGCTCGATCATCCCTTTGTGCGCAAGGACAAGGACGACGCCGGCGAAGGACTCGCGAACGCCAACTCGGACGCGAACGTAGAAAATGAAGCAGCCGCCAGGAAAATTGAGAGCCGCCGCCAAAGCGTCGTCGCGAGTGGACGCAAAGGAATTCATGAAAGCGATGTCGCCTCGACTCTCGGTCCCAACCTGGGCGACGTGAGTGAAGATTTGCAAAAGCTCGAGCTCGAAGCGCAGAAGTCTGTCGAAGCCGCCGCCGGCCTTCGTAGAGATAGAGCCGCGCTTTCCAAGCTTCTTGAGACGCTTCAGCCGCAGAACACGTATCGGAGCAAATTTTTACCGAGCTATATTTCGAATAGAACGCTCGCGTCGAAGAAAGTAGAGTTAAAATCTACGAAAATGGCAGACATCGCGTCGGCGTTGCGAACTTTGCTCGCCATGTTGAAGGTTCCGAAGAAGATTTTGATGAGCGTCGGTGGCGGGTCGGTGGCGCTCACGAAGGATCTCCCGGCGGCTGTCATCGCCGCTTGTACTACGGCGGCGAATGCGAACGATCCTCCTCAGCCCGAGTTGTTAGCTTTAGCCATAAAAGTGGTGTCCACCGTGGCGTTTCCCGACGGAGCGACGCCGTGGTGCGGTCTCGGGTTGAACGGTTATCTGATGTTTCTTGGGAAATTATTGGGGTATACGAGTCGCGACATCGGCGAGATTGTCGCCACTACGGCTTCAAAGGCTATCGCGGACGCGATCGAAGCCGCTAAAGAGCGTGGAATCAGTTCAGAGCTTGCGGCGACGCGCGGCGCTCTCGGGCCGCTCAGCTCAAAGGGCGGGGGCGTCACCGATGCCTTGTGTCAGACGTTGGCGAGATCCACGAAGCAAGCGACGGCGACGCAGGTATGTCGCGCTCTGTTTGCCGCCACAGAAATCGGACCTCTGACTGCTTACATCGCGGGTACGTTATCGGTGAAAAAAGACGGGACGCAGAAACTCATCAGGAACGCGACGACGAAAACGCACTCCGCCAGATTGCTGAGAGTCACGGCGGACGCCAGCGAGGATGTGCGCGCACAGGCGATAGCAGCAGACGGAATACGCATCTTAGCCGCGATAGTGGTGGACGAGACGTCCAAACGAAACGTCACCATAGAAAATGCAAAGTTGTGCGCGGCGGTTTTGCGCGCCATGGATCCTTTACTGGACTCTCGGACGCAGCACCCGGTCGTGACTTTGCTCGATGTCGGCGTGTCTGAGGCGTTGTGTCTCGCGCTCACGGTGTTCACGAGCGTGGCGAACGATTTCGTGCTCGTGCCCGCCGTGGATTTGATAAGTTTAACGTTTAGTTGCATGCCGACGCCCGCGATGGAGCAAGGGGCGACGGAGGACGCGATGCGGAGGTTCAAGAGCACTCTCAGCAGGCGGGACGTCGCGAAGACGTTGATATCTCGACTCAAAGTGGCTAATCGAGAGGCGTGGCCGTCGATGACGTCCCTGTTACATTATTTAGTGATGAGTTCCCGCGTTTTCGCCAGCGAATTCGTCGCCGGCGGCGGTCTCGAGTCCGTCTTGTGCAAGAAAATTCTCTCCGATAGGACTCCGCACGTCGTCACGGATTGGCTCCTCATCATCATGCATTTGGCTCGAGGGAACAAGGAAAACTACCCGTTGATCGATGCAGCGAATGTTTTGGAGCCGATGACGCGTTTATTGGACCATCCCGATCCAAACGTGCGTTCAAGGGCCTGCAACGCCATCGGCAACGTCTGTCGACACAACAACTTTTTCTATGAACAATTTCGAGAGCTCGGAACGGTGGAAAAATTGATCGAACGTTGCGGAGACAAAGATCGAACCACGCGCAAGTTTGCCACGTTCGCCATCGGCAATGCCGCGTTTCACACGGATGCGCTCTATGGCCCACTCACAGCCGCCGTCGATCCGCTCATGCACTTGCTCGACGCGTCGGAGGAGGCGAAGACGCGGTCAAACGCATGCGCCGCGCTCGGCAACTTGGTGCGGAATTCGAGCGTTCTATGCAGTCTCATGGTGAGCTCGGGAGCGCTCGACGCCATCATCAATCTCATCGCCGGTCCCACGGAGGGTAACGAGGTCGTGGTGGACGCGGACATCGTCAAGATTGCCATTTACTCTCTCGGCAACGTCTGTCGTCATCGCGTCTGTCGAGAGCGCGTCGAGTCAAGACAGTTGGTTCCCCTTCTCGACGAACTCGCGCGACAGGGCGATGAGAACGTGAAAAAGTACGTCGTGCGTCTGAAAGCCAAGCTCGACGCTGCCCCGACGAACAGATCATCGTCGAGCGCCGCGAAGTGATTCGCCATTTGTAAAAGTGTACAGTGAGAAATTTCCCTCCACGCTCTTTTGAGGCGCGAGCAGCCACCCCAGTGTCGCGCTCGACGCGGTGCATGTCGATTTGCGCTGAGCACGCCAACGCGCCCGCGTGGTCACGCGTTCGTTCGTCTCGTCGCGCGAATGCGGCGTCGAACGCGTCGCCGCGGAGAGCGACGAAAAAGATGATGATGATGACGTCGAGCGCCGTTCGTCAGGGCGATTTCCCGAAACCCGCGCTGGACGTGCCGACGAACGAAAACTACGCCGAGGCCAAGGCGCTGTCGCAAAGGTTACAAAACTTTCAACTCGACCGAGCGTCGACCGAGAAGCGTAAGCCCAGCGTCTTGGTCATTGGTGGAGGTTTAGCTGGTTTGTCGAGCGCCAAATACCTCTCGGACGCCGGCGCCGAGGTGACGGTGATCGAACGCGCGAAGATGCTCGGCGGCAAGACGAGCGCGTGGCAAGATGCCGACGGAGATTGGATAGAGACTGGTTTACACATTTTCTTCGGAGCGTATCCGAATATGATGAATCTCTTCGCCGAGCTGGACATCGAGGATCGGTTGCAGTGGAAAGAGCACGCGATGGCGTTTGCCATGCGAGATTTCCCTGGCCAGTTCACGAAATTCTACTTTCCGCCATTCTTACCGGCGCCCTTCAACATGGGGTGGGCCATCTTATCTAACGACAAGATGCTCAGCTGGACGGAAAAGATTCGGACGGGAATCCCGCTCTTGCCGATGTTACTCGGCGGCCAGGAGTACATCGACGCGCAGGATGAGTTGTCCGTGGAAGAGTGGATGAAGAGAAACTTCATGCCAAAACGAGTTAGAGACGAGTTGTTTATCGCCATGGGTAAGGCTTTAGATTTCATAGACGCTGATAAGTTGTCCATGACTGTGATTTTAACGGCGATGAACCGTTTCATCAACGAAACGCACGGGTCGAAGACGGCGTTCTTGGACGGCAACCAACCGGATCGCTTGTGCGCGCCGATGGCGGAGCACATAGAGCGCGTCGGCGGTGGTAAGGTCGTCGTGGACACACCGATGCAAGAAATTCTCGTCGACGAGAACGGTCGAGTGGAGGGCGTCAAGTTGCGAAATGGGGAGATTATGACGGCGGATCACTACGTCTCCGCCATGCCCGTGGACGCGTTGAAACTCAAACTCCCCGAAAAGTGGCGCGCTATGCCTTTCTTCAAGCAGCTGAACGAACTCGAGGGCATTCCCGTCATCAATGTTCATCTGTGGTTTGATCGAAAATTGCGTCCCTATAACGGCCTCGTCTTCAGTCGATCTCCTCTTCTCAGCGTCTACGCCGACATGTCGGAGTGCTGCTCAGAGTACGCGGATGAGAACCGCTCCATGCTCGAGCTCGTGTTCGCGCCGTGCGACGTAACAGCCGGCTCCGATGTGAATTGGATCGCGGCCAGTGATGATGAAATCGTGGCGGCGACCCTGAAAGAACTCGAAAATTTATTTCCAGACGAAATCGGTGGTGAAGACGGCGCGAAGCTCCGCAAATCCGCCGTCGTGAAGACGCCGCGCTCGGTGTACGCCGCCGTTCCAGGTCGGAACAAGTTTAGACCGTCTCAAAACACGCCCATAGAGAACTTTACGCTCGCCGGTGATTTCACCTCGCAAAAGTTTCTCGGTTCGATGGAGGGCGCCATCTTATCGGGGAAACTCGCGGCGGAAGTCGCCGCAGAAAAGCTCTCCGGTCGGGTGCCTTCTCAGGGCGTCAAGCCAGTGCACGTCGAATGAAGGTGTGAGGATGCGCGGCGAACGATGTCTAGGGTTTTGGATTATGTATATTTTGTAGTTTTTAGAGCTATCAGAACTTTTATCTTGTGTATGACGTTGAACGCGCTCGCGCGCGTCGACGAGGAACGGTCCGTTAGAGAGCAAGCCACCGCTCGCATTACAACCGAAACTAGCTAATTCGAAAGTGATTGAACGTCCAATGATCTGTCGCGCACGCTCGAAGTGAATCACAACTCGCGCACGCACTCAGCGGCACAGAGTCGCTCGCTTACTTTTCAGTCGCTTCGCGGAGACGACGAATGGTGGAGCGCACAGTGACGGAACCGCCCGTACTGAGGCTGTACGCACCGCCCGCCTTGGTCTTGTTGCACCCCTTGCAGCACCAAATGCCAACAGCCTTACGCTTCATGCCGTACTTGCCGCAGAAGTCGCAGAAGAACTTGGAGTGCTGGGACACTTCTTGCTTCTTCACGACCTTACGGAGGGACGCACCGTAGCGCGTGCCGTACTTGCCAACGATGCCTGCGCGACGCAACGAACGATACATATTACGGTCAGTACATTTCTTGGCTCGATTTCATCGCGTGGCCGTCGTCCCGCCTCGAGAGCGCCCCGATCCGTGCCGTTCGCGAGTCCAAGCCCTAGAACACTCGTCCACGACTTCCATCGGCGTCACCACGCGCGACGGCGCGAGCTCGGCGCGCGACGGAATCGCGAATACGTACCAACTTTCTTCGTGCGCTTCGCCATCTCTAATCACGGATTTCCTAGCCTGCTCGTGGGGATAAGACGCGACGTCAGTACACGATCCGCGGGCGCGCTGCAGGGTTTCCACGGGGATCCCAACGCCGGTGCGACTCCACACGCAGCGTCTCGCGAGCGTCGACGCGCGGGTATCGACGCGTACAAATACCCCGCGCGTTATCCTTCCTCGTTCCGCTCGCGCGCGCTCGACGTACCGCTGAAGCGTGCGCTGAAAAGGCGGATGGGGCGCGCGCGCGGCCCGCCTCGACGTCGAGCCGCGTGCGCGTCAACTACGGACCTTTGTTTGCTTTTTGTTTGCTTTACACGATCTAATGTATGTATCTACTGACGAGTCACGAACCTCCATGTGTCCCTCCTTTCAGAGATGATTTCGGACGTCGCACGTGGGCGAGGGAGATGGTGGACACCGCGGTGGCGGCGACCTCGGCGTCGGCTTCGGCGCACCTCGCGTCCGCCCATCTGTACGCCCTCTGCACTATCCTTTTCGCGCAAAGACGCCACGTGATCGCGAGTCTCATGTTCTCGGATAGACTCGTCGTGGGTGCGTTTAACGCCTCGACGTCGCTCTGCGCGGTGGTCGGAAAACTCAACAACGTCTCGGCGGCGGCGTCGCGCACCGCCGAAAACGTCCGCAACTCGGCTTCGGCGCCGAGAGCGCCTCCTCGGCGCGCGATGTCGCGTATTGCCTTTTCATTTATCTTAGCCTTGGTGGTTGACGCACACTGAATGGCGATTAGGACGCGGAGGTTGGCTAAATCCGTCCAGGAAAAACCGCCGACGAACACCTGGAGAGGCGAGCCGTTCACGTCGAGCGTGTACGAATCTTGCGGATTCTCATCGGGCGCGAGAGTGAAGCCGTAGAAATCCAATAACTGTAAATTTGAATATTCGCCGTAGCACACGTATATCTCTTCGTCCTCGCGCACGCCTCTTCTTCCTTCGGGTTGTCGAGCCGTCTTGAACGCGAATGTCTTCGCGACGTCGTCGTAGACGCCGTATCCTGGAACGGGACGTGCATCTTCATTCAGACGCGACGCAACGTGTGTTTCGCGGCAATCATCCAAAGAATCTCTCGTACCGTGCATGGGCGCGCCGACGACTTCAATCAGTTCGGGCGCGTCGGGAGGCGCGTAGTTGAACATATCTCCCATTGGACAAAGCGCGCCGGCTGCGTGAAACGGCACAGAAACGGCGCGAGAACTCACGGTGGCTCTCGCCCACTCGTAATCACTGAACGACGCACCACCCTCACCGAGAAGATCGACCAATCGATCCTTGTTCCTGGCGTACGCGCGTCGAATCTGCTCGCGGCGACGGAGCGCCAGCGCTTTCGCCTGAGCGTCCTGCAACGCATCGATCTCTTCCTCCGACCACGACTGGAGTAGATTATACTCTGTTGGCATGGAATTGATGTATTCAGCGAATTCGTCCCTCGTCCCAGCGCTTCGACGACGAAGCAATTCGATGGCGAGTTCATCCTGCGCCTCCTCGGCGTCGCCTCCTCGTCGCGCTCCCTCGTCCCGTCGTCCGGTGTCAGCCTCGCCGCCGTCGCCGCCGCACGCGATCATCGCACGGCGCGGTATGACGACCAAATCTTCCTCGCGGTCTCCGGCGATGGCGCGCGTCGCGAAAATCCCGCGATGCGTCACCCCGCGGTCGTCACCCGCGCCGCCGCTCGTCGAGACATTCTTCACCTCGAGCGTCTCGTCGGACCAGCGCACGCCCCGCGCGCGCGACCAATCAACGAGAAATTCCATGCGTGCGTGCGCGCGCGCGTCACCGAGTGCGCTCACATCCACGTCCCGTCGTTTCCTCGCGGCGCTCGCACGTGCGCCAAGGTTTCGCGCACCATCGTTCGGTTCGGGTACAGTTGGAAAGTCTACAGTAGGCGAATAGGCTATAAGCTCTATTACTAGATGGACGAGTGCGGCGGATTCGCGTGAGGAAGGTGACTCTTTCACACCTCGCGACTGTCCGTCTCATCTCCTCGCGTTGGCGCACGCGAATAGAGTCAAGGCGTCGGTGGTAAAAATCTCGTGTCCGCGCCCGTCCAAAAACTCGTACGCGATGTGGCACATCGTCTCGCGAATGACGTTTGGCAACGCAGTATCCGTCACCAACGCCAAACTCGATAGTAACGTCGATATGCCTGCATCCGTGACGTTATTATCGTGCCGTTCACGGTATCCTTCATCTGTTAAATCATCCTGCATGATGAAGACTTCGTGCACGTATCGCAGTCGCCGAACCATTTTCGCGTGCTCCCCCTTTGCGAACTCATCTCTCAACGTTTTCGGTAAATCTCGAAGCGGCTCACGATCATCACCGATTAATACGGAAAACTTGGAATAATCGAGCACGTCTTCGTACGGATAAGACATCTGCACAGCCGTGAGCAAAGGTACACATCCTCGCGTGATGCCGTCCGCGAGACGCATATCGAAGCCGTGTCCGCCAGCGACGAGGCAGTACTTTGCCGTTTTCATCACGTCTCGCGAGAATCCGTCTGATCCCTCCGAGGGTTTATTTATATGGAATTCGGACGCGTTCGTGAATTTATTGACGACGTATTGGCGCACGCCTTGACTGTACTCATTCATGCAACTCAACGCATTGGCGAGCAACTCCTCCCCTGAGCACGTTGCACTAGTCTTACGCAGCGAACCTTTGAAAAACAACAGTGGTCCACCAGTTTTCGTCGACGGATCGAAGTCCATTTCGTCCAGTAGATCGAAGTTTCCATGGCGATGTGCTGGAATGACAATATCGCGACCAGGTCGAGAACACTTGGCCGATATCTTCGGGTCTTGTCCCCGTTCAAAATTCTGCCAACCGAAGCTGTGAATGACGACTGATTTAGTCGGCAGCAACTCCCTCGCGCCGACGCTGGTGCAATATCCCCGATCTTGCATAGAGAGGAAGACATACCACGGATCTTCGGGATCGTCGTTATTCGGGAGCTGACGAACGACGAAAGATACAAAGTCGAGCGCGTAACCGACGTTGCCGACGATTGAAACGGGAAAGAATGGAATGACTCGATGCGTCGCGTGAAAAGGCGTGAGCAGAGTACCTTTCCATCTTTCCTGTACGATGGTCTCTGCGACGTGCCTGGTGGACGCGTAATTGAGACTTTCCACTCGCTCCCTGCCGTGATTGGCACCGTGCTCGTCGATGTGCTCCGCGTGGACGTCCACGTGATAGGCGAAGGTTAACAAAGGGACTCGTGCGTGCGAAGTGAGTTCGTCGTAATACTCGATGCGCATCTCACGCTTACCGGTTGACTTCTTTCTGGCGCTTCGCGCAGCCTGTTTCAAATCAGCCTCGGAGAATTGACACAGCAATCCGAAACGGCCGCTCTCGCACGAACACACGCGATCGACGCACTCGCCTTTTCCAAAACAACCGTGCGTACAGACGTTTCTCGGATGCCCGTAGTCTGGCGTGAGTTCCCCGATGACGTCAGCCTTCTCCCACGTGGTCCAATCCAGCGATTCACCGCGTTCATCTTTACAAATCGCGTAGTGTCTTCCCGTTCGTTCGTGTGAGATGCGCCGCCACTCGTCGTCGCTCGGCTTGAGCTCGTCTCTCAACACTTTTTCGCACTCCTTCACGCACGCGCACGTTTGATACGGGATGTACGTCCCCCACGAGCTGTACGCGTACACGCAATTTATCATCTCTTCACGGTTGCACGACGGTATTAAATCTATTTCGCACCTCGACCCGCCGAAGCCGTGCGCGCACACGCACTCGCCTCCGGGCTTGGACGCCGAACGATACCCGTGCGCGCACGCGCCCCTCGTCGCCGTCCCCGGGGACGTCGACGGGGACGACGTCGACGACGTCGGCGCGATCGCGTTCGAGCGCGCGCGTTCACCCATCGCCGTCGCCGTCTCCATCGCTCGCTCGTGTCGTCGCAGCGCGCGAGGCAACCTCGCCGGTCCGCTCCCGCTCGCCGCCCCACGCGCGATGGACGCCGTCTCGAGCACGACGACGACGACGAGCGCGGTGACGAGGGCGAACGCGGTGAGAATCATTCTCGACGCCGACCCGACGTCGTCCGTCTCTCTCGTCGTCGGCATCGCGAGACGACGTCGCGCGCGGGACACTCAAACGAGTCGAACGCGCGGACGCTCGGCACGCGCTCCGGTTCTCGTCCAGTCGCCACCGTCGTACCAGCTCGTATCGGCTGTATCGGCTCGTATCAGCTTTTTAATACTGTTTGCCCATACGATGTACGCGTTCGGACATTCGGCCGATACCGTACTAGTTCGAGAAGTAGTACGCCGAGACGTCTTGGGAAATTCCCAATTTCGGATTCGAGCACCCCCACGCGCTCGGGCGCCGATGGGTTTGAAAACGACCGACCGATGTGATGATGCGACAGACCGACGCCCGCGAGCGTGCGGGAGCGAAGCTGCGTTCGACGTCGATCGAGGCGACGAGGGCGAGCGTTCGAGACGTCTCTTCGACGCGCGGTGGTGCGAGCGGAGTCGCGCGCGACGACGACGACGACGACGACGACGGACGGAATGATGATGATGCTGATGACGAGGACGGCGCCGGCGGCGCGTTCGGCGCGTTCGGTGACGCGCGAGGGTGCGTCGAGGCGAGAGGGCGGCGCGTCGAGACGATACGAGAGACGCGGAGACGCGCGAACGCGCGCGACGCGGTACACGAGCGGATTATCTGAGCTCACGTCGTGCGTCGAGGCGGAGCAATTCGACCGCGCCATGTTGGAGGAGCTCTTCGACGTCGCGGATGAGATGGCGAAAGTGAAACCGGGAACGCCCGAATCGCTCATGCTGCAGGGATATCTGATGAGCACGCTGTTTTACGAGCCATCCACGCGCACGCGCTTGTCGTTTGAGGCGGCGATGGGTCGATTGGGCGGCGGCATCGTCAGCACGGAGAGCGCGGGCGAGTATTCGAGCGCGGCCAAGGGCGAGACGCTCGAGGACACGATGCGCACGGTCGAAGGATACGCGGACATCATCGTCCTGAGACACTTCACCGAAGGCGCCGCGCGAAGGGCGGCCGACGCGATCGAGAAGCCGCTCATCAATGCGGGCGACGGGCCGGGGCAACACCCGACGCAGGCGCTCCTCGACGTCTACACCATTCGGAAGGAAATCGGGCGTTTGGATGACTTTAACATCGCTCTTGTGGGAGATTTAGCGAACGGCCGAACCGTTCGATCGCTGGCGAGCGCTTTGACGCAGTTCAACAACGTCAAGTTTTACTTTGTGGCGCCAGACGTCGTGAAAATGAAGGATGACATTAAGCAGTTGTTGACTCGAAAAGGCATCGAGTGGGAGGAGGCGACCGACCTCGCTCAAGTCGCGGCGGACGTGGACGTTTTGTATCAAACGCGCATCCAAAAGGAACGTTTCAAGAATCCCGACGATTACGCGGCGGCGAGCGGCAAGTACATCGTCGATCGGAGCATCATGGACGCGTTGCCACAGAGCTCCGTCGTCATGCACCCGCTCCCGCGCGTCGATGAAATCACCGTCGATTGCGACGATGATCCCCGGGCGGGCTACTTCCGACAGGCTCAAAACGGTCTGTTCATTCGCATGGCTCTTTTAAAAGTTTTGCTCCGCGTGTAACGTTGTCAACAAAAATCATCATAGCGCTTCTTCTCCGCCGCGTCGCTCCTCGCGACGCTCCTCCGCGCGCGTCGGCAGAGTCGCGCGTCCCGACGCGACCTCGCGACGTTCACCAGATCCGCGTCGAGACGTGCGCGGACGCGCGCGCGTCGGACACGAACGATCGCGCGCGCGAACGATGGATCCCGTGGACGCGGCGACGTCGGAACGTGAGTGGCGCGCCGCCGCCCGCGAGCGCGTGACGCGTCGTCTTTCGGGAACCGGAGAGATCGTCGCGGGGGCGAACGTGGAGATTAAACCGTCCGCGAGACACGGACGCGGCGTGTTCGCCACGCGCGCGTTCACGAAGGGCGAGTGCGTGCTCATCGAGGAACCTCTCGTCGCCGCGCAACACGAAGGCAACAGACGGCACGCGCGCGCGTGCGCGGGGTGCTTTCGATTCGTCGGCGACGTGTCGACGTCGATCGGCGAGCGATTACTTGCAAAATACGGCGTCGTGGACGACTATTCGCAGCGCGCGTCGACGTCGACGCCGCTTCCGGACGGTCTCACTGTCGGTGACTTGGTGCGATTGGCGAACGGCGAGACGCGCCTTCCGGGAGCCGAGGCGTTTGACGGTCCGCCCGCCGTCGCGTGTCGGGGAGGATGCGATCGGAACGTGTACTGTTCAGACGCGTGCGCGGAGTCTTCCTGGCGCGCACACGAGTCGATGATGTGTCTCGGTCCTCGCGGGGAATCGAGCGACAAGGACGCGCTGCGAGAGTTTTACGCGCACGCGTCCGAGACGAATGATATTTTCATCCTCGCCGCCAAAGCCGTCGCCGCGATGTGTTCTCGCGCGACTGCGAAACGGAACGACGTCGAGAGATTGTCCACGTCGTCGAGCAAAGGAAAAGTCGCGTGCGACGACGCGAGCGAGGATGCGATCGAGGATTACGCGCGCGCGCCCTTTGCATCCGTGGCGAACGCGCTTTGGTGGGAGTCGGTGGCGACGCCCGACGACGAACGCGACGAAAACGCTTTTCGACAGACGCTGCGGCAGCTCGCGAGTGATTCCTTGGAATTACTTCGAGCGGCGTGGAGAGAGGCGTCCGAAGCGCGACCTCGTTTCTTCTCTCTCGACACATACGGTAGGATCATCGGCGCGTTTGAGTTGAACAATCTCGAACTCGTCGTCGAGAGTCCCACCGAGAATTATTTCCTCGCCGTCGACGACCTACCGGAAGGATTCGAAAAGTCTGAGGTGATGCGCGTCACTCAGCCCGTCTTGGACGCGCTCGATATCGATTACGACATTCCGTGCCTCGGCACCGCGTTATTCTCGATTCAGAGCGGTTTCAATCACGACTGCGATCCAAACGCGGCGCCGTTCAAAGGAGAGCGAGACGTCACCGGCGCGTGCGTCATCGTCGCTCGGAAAAACATCGCGGCCGGCGAAGAGATCACGATGTCCTATCTCGACGATAATTCCAAGTCTTTGGCGGAGAGAAACGAGTCGCTTCGCGATTACGGCTTCGCGTGCGCGTGCGCGCGATGCGAAGGAGAGCGCGCCGTCGTCTTCTCGTGCGGAAGAATATTATAGAACAACACTAGATATCGCTACACATCTCCTACCCTCGGTTCTTCGAATCGACGATGATCGTCACCGGACCGTCGTTCACCACGTGCACCTCCATCATCGCCCCGAATTCGCCATCCTCTATTTTCCCCGCGCGCGACGAGTACTCTTCGCGCGCGCGTCTCAGAAACTTTTCATACATTGGTTTCGCGAGTTGCGGCGGCGACGCGCGGTGATAACTCGGTTTATTCCCCTTGAGCTCGGCGTGGAGGGTGAATTGGGAGACGAAGAGCACGTCCAATCCTAAATCAACCACCGACGCGCTCCAAGGCTTGCGCGACTCGTCGTCGTCTGTTCGTTCCCAGAGTTTTGTGTTGAAAACTTTACGCACGACGTACTCGATGTCATCGTCACCGTCGTCCGCGCCGACGCCCACGAGCACGACGGCGCCGCGACCGATGTCACGTCGCACCTTGGTGTGCGCGATCGTCACCCCTCCCGAGACGACGCGCTGAATCACCGCGCGCATGATGAATGAACCGACGCGGACGCGACTGACGGCGCGCGAGCGGTTGGATTGCGTTGGATGCGTCGGATGGCAGCGTCGGATGGTCGTCACACGTCGTCGTCGCGGTCGGTCGGTCGATGACGGCGCGAGGGCCGACGGCGACGCGCGAGACGCGCGTGATGCGCCTGTTCGGAGACGTCGAGGAGGAGACCAAGGAGGAAGAGTCGTCCGATCGCTCACCGCTCGAGACGACGGACCGAGACGATGATGATGAGGATGATGCGGTTGAGGAAGATGCGGACGATGCGGACGATGCGGACGGTGTCGGGGACGATGCGGTCGACGCAGGTGACGACGCGACACCGATCGTCGAGGAGGAGCGCGAGGTCGATGGAGTGCGAGACGAGGACGAGGAGGACGCCGTCGACGCCGTCGA
>Ga0181566_10000482_pt1 | contig 31067 bp, 25 predicted proteins | sample 101ome_15_FD_133762 | JGI IMG/M metagenome (GOLD analysis project Ga0181566, IMG submission 133762) | Coastal salt marsh microbial communities from the Groves Creek Marsh, Skidaway Island, Georgia - 101402AT metaG (megahit assembly) | ecosystem: Environmental > Aquatic > Marine > Intertidal...
CCTTGTTGCAATAACTGACATCGTTAATGCTCACATTCGAGAGAATTCTGCGGTTGAAACTCAAACCATGGGTATGGAGCAAGCCATCGAGGCCGGAGCGATGGCGCTGTTCGGTGAAAAATACGGTGAGCAAGTGCGGGTGCTCACCATGGGAGCAGATCGCTTCTCGGTTGAGTTGTGTGGCGGCACACACGTGGATCGCACCGGCGATATTGGTCTCTTTTTAACCGTATCGGAGGCGGGCGTGGCCTCGGGGGTCAGGCGTATAGAAGCTGTGACTGGCGAGGTGGCGTTGCATTACGCAAAACAAGCATTTCAAACGATTCATGATGTGGCTGGTGTTGTCAAAGCCAGCGCTGATACCGTGGTGGACCGAGTAGCAAGTTTGCGTAACGAGGCACGCGAGCTAGAAAGAGAAGTCGCGCGATTAAAGCAGAAGCTGGCGACCTCCTCCGGTGGAGATCTGACTGCGCAGGCGGTTCAGGTTGACAATATAAAGGTGCTTGCCGCAAGCATTGACGGGGCTGATGTAGCCACTTTGCGCGAGACACTTGATCAGGTGAAAAATAAATTGGGAACGGCAGTAGTACTGCTGGCCGCGGTCGAGGGCGAGAAGATTTCGTTGGTTGCTGGTGTGACCAAAGATGCCACCGATCGCATAAAAGCTGGTGATGTGATGAAAACGTTTGCTTCTCGTTTGGGTGGTAAAGGTGGTGGTCGCCCCGATATGGCCCAAGGAGGTGGTAGCGATATTGCAGGTCTTCCCGCAGTGTTGGCGGATTTTCCGACTTGGGTGGCTACACAACTAAGCTAGGTAGCACTTCATCTTGAGCGGTTTTTCCGGTATTCTCCGCGCCCGTTTGTGGCAAGCGTAGGTAAGCCAAACGCTACTTCGATAGTAAGTGTGCGCGGCCACCAACTCGCTTCAAGCCCGGGTATTTGCGTAGAGATTGCATGGCACTGATTGTTCAAAAATTTGGTGGGACCTCAGTCGGAACGGTTGAGCGTATCGAGCGTGTCGCTGAAAAGGTGGCGCGCTTTCGTCGCGAGGGCCACGATATTGTAGTGGTTGTCTCTGCCATGTCAGGAGAAACTAACCGGCTGATAGGGCTGGCCAATGAGATCTCGCTGGAACCTACACCTCGCGAATTAGATGTGCTGGTGTCAACGGGTGAGCAGGTAACCACGGCTCTATTGTGTATGGCGTTGCACAAACGTGAAGTTGGTGCCCGCTCCTATAACGGTGGCCAAGTACGTATTCTCACCGATGACGCACACACCAAAGCCCGTATCCGACATATTGATGATGGGCGGATGCGAGCTGATTTAGCCCGCGGGCAAGTGGTTGTGGTTGCAGGTTTTCAAGGAGTCGATGAAGAGGGCAACATCACTACGCTAGGCCGCGGCGGCTCTGATACCACGGCTGTTGCCCTTGCCGCAGCCCTTAATGCCGATGAATGCCAAATTTATACCGATGTCGACGGCGTCTACACTACTGACCCTCGTGTGGTGGACGGTGCGCGCCGACTGGAAAAGATTACCTTTGAAGAAATGCTGGAAATGGCGAGCATGGGCTCCAAAGTTCTGCAGATTCGTTCTGTGGAGTTTGCTGGTAAATACGCTGTGCCTTTGCGAGTAATGAGTAGTTTTGAAGAGGGCTCGGGTACACTGATCACCATGGAGGAGGATGCGAACGTGGAAGCTCCCGCGATTGCAGGTATTGCGTTTAACCGTGACGAAGCCAAGCTAACCGTATTGGGTGTGCCCGATACCCCCGGTGTTGCGTACAGTATTCTTGGGCCCGTAGGCGAAGCCAATATTGAGGTTGACGTTATACTGCAGAATACCGGCGAAGATGGTAAGACAGATTTTACATTCACAGTGGGCCGCGGTGATCTGGTGCGCACAAAGAATATCCTTGAAAACACGGTTAAGGAGTTGGGTGCGGCCGAATTATTGGCGGATGCAAAAATCGCCAAGGTGTCTGTGGTGGGCGTGGGTATGCGTAGCCACGCAGGGGTCGCCTCACAGATGTTTCGCGCTTTGGCGGAAGTCGGTGTTAATATTCAGATGATAAGTACCTCGGAAATTAAAATCTCGGTCATTATCGAAGAGAAATTTTTAGAGTTAGCGGTGCGTACTTTGCACTCGGCATTCCAACTCGATGCCGAGCCAGAGGATCAGGTTGTTACTAAATAGTATGTAAGTGGTTGTAGCGGTTATCGCAACGCTCACAGACATCGGAACACAGGGACGTAGGCGATGTTGATATTAACGCGGAGAGTGGGTGAGTCGCTAATTATTGGCGACGATGTAACGATAACCGTTCTAGGTGTTAAGGGTAACCAAGTGCGGATTGGGGTTGACGCTCCGCGTAATGTTGCTGTTCACCGAGAGGAGATTCTTGATCGTCCTCGCACGCCTAATGATTCTCAAGGTGGCCCCGAAGAGACCTAAACAAACATGGTAAAAGGTTTTTCGCGCGGCTAGAGTTATGGTAGTCTTCGCGCCTTCTGGAGAAGTGGCCGAGTGGCTGAAGGCGCTCCCCTGCTAAGTTTCATCAGGTATTAGTGATCAATCTGAGTTAGCAGCCGCCTTCAGGTCAACTGGAGGATTCGATCAATACCAGCCAGTGTCACCAAATGCGAGCATGCTATAAATAACCATCTCGGCTTTACGGGGGGATTACACCATGACTAACGGGTTTGGTTAGCCAGATTCCTCGCTACAGGATTGCGCTAGCATAAACGCGCCAACCAAACCTGAGTCGCCACCATGAACCGGCTTAGTGATAATCTCTTTCAATTCAGTTGTTGTCTCCAGCCCATTGACGTAGTGAGCCAGAAAGTTAGCGCAGTGTAAGCGGGTGTTCTCAATAAGATGAGTTGTGTTCATGACGCCCCCGCCTAGGACAATGATGTCGGGCGCATGGTGTAGGATGATGTTTGCGCACAACCGTCCCAAATAACTGCTTTGAATATCGTGCGCTATGTGCGGATATGTGATGTCTGAGAGTGGTTGGCCCCACCTAGCGCTAATTGCAGGCCCGGATGCTAGGCCTTCAATACAATCGCCGTGGAAGGGGCATATTCCATTGAAATCCAGATCCTCAGGATGTTTGGGTACGCTTATGTGCCCTATTTCCGGGTGTCTTATGCCTGTGTGTACTTGACCGCCTGAAATCACACCACCACCGATGCCCGTGCCAATGGTGACGTAAACTAGGTTTTTGCACCCAGGTCTCGCGTTGGCCTCTGCAATGGCTGCTGCGCCAACATCGGTCTGAAGAGCGACAGGGGCACCGTAGGTAGTTTCTAGGTCACGAACAAAGTTATAACCGCACCAATCCACTTTCGGCGAGGGAAGAATTTCACCAAAGCGGTCGTTTGACCTGTCAATAATCACCGGACCAAAGGCCCCAACGCCAATACCCCTTATCGGATTAGCTCCGATCGTGTCGCTTATGAACGTCTTCACATCCGCCATCGTCTCGTCAGGCGACCGGGTTTCAAAGATGACTTTGTTGCAGTTGGTCGGTGAAGTACCCACACCAAGCACAAACTTGGTGCCGCCTGCTTCAATCGCCACGAATAGGTCTTGATACATTGTTTTCACCTTCAATCACCCCAGTCGAAGGTGGGTGAGTTTGAATAGTTGATTCATTAAGCAAAGCCCGAACAGTAGAAGTGCACACACCATGGTAAAAAGAAATCCGTATATGACGTTGCCAAAGAAGTCGCCAATAAGCGCCATGATGAAAGGTCCGAGCGCCGCCGCCGCTGCGGTGAAAAACAGTAAGCCGCCGTTCCTGCCGCTTATTTCGCTGTAGTCTAGATCTACGCCTATCACAGCGTCGGCTCCCAGCTCCGCGGCATTGAGGCGTAGCTCATCAAGGCAGGTTTTACCTAAATCTTTTAGCACGTTTTGATGCGCGCCTGCGCGACCACCAACGATGTCCCGAATTCCACCAAGCATGTCTTTAAATAGATTTATGCCGAATACACATTCAGATGTCACAATATCGATCTCTTTAACAATGTTCCCCGCCACAGTGGTGTAGCCGGTCGTTAATGGGATTGCCGGGATCGACACGCTGCCTCCCACTCGCTTGGTGTATGCAGCTAGGCACCAATCATGCACCCGACCGTTGTCGACCGGAGATGATAGCTCAGGGTCGTCGACTCGTAATCCGCATTGTAGGCAGTCATGCATCGCTGTCTCTCCGAGATATCAATACTGAGAGGATTGCACAGTGGCTGCGACGCAATCAAGGCTGCGACGGGTTCATACATGGAGCCGCCTAAATGTTAGAGTCTAATGTTTCCACCGCCTCCCCCTGGGGGGCGGAGAACTGGAAATCTGACAAACTGAGTAATCTGGGATATTTGGCAACTTGAACGTTAGTGTTTTTGTAGATACTCACGAATTAAGCGTTATAGCTCTGATGCTGCTAGGCAACGCATTGGGCATCGCAATTCTGTAGCGCTTTGCTGCAGCGAGCGTATTCAATGTATGAACATAGATCAGCTGAATTGTTCATGGCAGTAGTGCTTGATACCACTGATTGATAGGCGTAGTGAAATGGGCGCCCAGACGGCACTTATGATGAGCGCCCACTCAAATTTATGACATCGCGGAAATTTTATATGGCAGTCACTTGGGTGTGTGGTTAGATTCACGTTGAGCAAGATCGGAAGGGAAAACCTTGCCTGTGAAGATTGTCAGTATGGTGAAATTCTAATTCGATCGTATTGAACGACGTATTGATTTAGCGGAGCCACCATCCTCTGCTCATGGATGGCGATCTGGATGGTCGTTGGCTCCTCAATGTTTCATTGGATCTGCCTGGGTACCTCCTGGAACCCATCGGTCTAGCAGCTTGATCAGTTTGGCAAGAAACTCAGTTAGCCAGTTTTCTCACCCCCCCCCTCATTCAATGGATAAGAATGTGTGTTGTGTGCTCCCCTGACCACAGTCCACAGGTGCCCTGTGACCGCTGGGCCCGTAAACTGTGTTAGGACGGCTTTCACGAGGGTCTTGGGTCTAGAAGTTGTGTCACGAACCTCTTCAATCAACTCTGTTTTTGTAGATATGCCTGATCCAATAGCGTCCTTGATGGCATTTATCACGTCTTCATATAAACCCGCTTCGCGGATTAAACTGGCTCGGGCACTATTTCGTTCCTCTTCGTTCTCTGGCACTCTTGCCACCACGAGCGCTTAACGCCAAATTCTCACGACTGTTGAAGCGAGCGGATCTCGCTGGCAAAGGGTATGGGCTTCACACGCTGCGCCACACCCATATTCCACAGTTATTGATGCGTAATGTGCCACCACTTGTGGTGAGTAGGCGGGCAGGGCACGCGTCGACAGCGACGACCATGAATTTGTACGGGCATGTGATATCGCAAATGGCTGAAGGTGTGATAGCATCGCACCTCCGCGACATACAGCGGGCTTGGGATTAGCTAAATGTGTAGCCATTTTTGTAGCCAATACGGCTTGCAGATTGAGCAACATAGCCTAACCCCTTGATTTTATTGTACGGAGAAGTGGCCGAGTGGCTGAAGGCGCTCCCCTGCTAAGGGAGTATAGGGTTAATAGCTCTATCGAGGGTTCGAATCCCTCCTTCTCCGCCATTTTATTTCAGCAATACCGGGCGTTGACGAAGATGATAAACAGTTAATGCTTTGCTACCGAAAGGGTGGTACTGAAGGGGTCCTTTTGGACCCTTTTTTAATTTGTGCGCTCTCGGCATAAGAGTAACGTGACATCTGTCCCCAACCACTGGAGGTGGGTATGTCAAACATCGAAGTTGGAATCATCATGGGCTCTCGGTCCGACTGGAGTGTGATGCAAGAAGCGGCCACTGTTCTTGATGTGCTTGGCGTTCCCTATGAAGCCAAAGTGGTCTCAGCCCATCGAACACCGGATCGGCTCTATGAATATGCCCACAGTGCGCGCTCCCGAGGCTTGAAAGTGATTATTGCGGGAGCTGGTGGGGCGGCACATTTGCCGGGGATGGCTGCGGCGATGACCAGTGTGCCCGTGTTAGGTGTGCCCGTTGCCGCTACCGCGCTCAACGGCGTTGATGCCTTGCTATCGATTGCTCAGATGCCTAAGGGCGTACCCGTTGCAACGTTTGCTATTGGTAAGCCGGGAGCGGCCAATGCTGGGCTATTTGCCGCCGCTATGCTCGCAGCAACTGATGATCAGATTCGTGATGCCCTCGATGCTTTTCGCGCTAAACAAACCGGCGAGGTTCCACTGGAGCCCGAGGGATGAAACAGCGTCTGGGTATCATCGGATGTGGCCAGTTAAGCCAGATGATGGCTGAGGCCGCGCGGCGTTTGGGCGCTCAGGTCGCCTTTCTTTGTGTTGACGAGACACCTGTAGTTGCGGGATTGGGTCTGGTGTATTTGCCCGAACAACTTGATGAGTTTTTGGCGGCCTGTGACGCGATTACCGTTGAGCGGGAGAGCATACCCGACGACATTTTGTGCCGAGCTGCAGAGGAAGTAGGTTTGGCCCCAGGCTACGAGGCGCTCGTGGTATTGCGGCAACGTGATACACAAAAAGCCATGCTTGATGAGCTGGCCATTCCTACCGCGCCCTGGGGCACCGCCAACACAGCACAAGACCTAGGCGAGCTGCTACCGACTTTCGGTGGCGAATACGTTCGGTGTAAGCGGATATTGGGCGGCTACGACGGTGGTGGGCAGTGGCGAGTGGGTGACCAATTGTCCATTGAGCACATTCCCGAGGAGGGCTATCCCCTTATTGCCGAGGCGGAGATAAGCATTGAGCGCGAGCTTGCCATCATTATTGGTCGCGACGAGCAGGGGAATTGTGCTTGTTACCCTATGACTGAGAACGCTATGCGTGATGGCATCCTCATTGGTAGTTTTGTCCCCGCTGATGTGCCGGAACTGTTAGTGGCTGAAGCGCAGGAATATGCGACACGATTGGTCAATCGCATGGGCTATGTGGGCGTACTAGCTATCGAATTCTTTGTCACCGGTGGAGAGCTGGTAGTTAATGAGATTGCACCGCGCGTGCACAATACTGGTCATTGGAGTATCGGTGCCATTGGTGCTGACCAGTTCACCCAGCATGTGCGGCTGGTATTGGGAGCGCCAGTCATACATCCGCAGCTAGACGGAGCGGCTGCGATGGTTAATTTATTGGATCGTATGCTGCCGCAAACGATGCCCGACGGGCCTTTGCGAACACTGATACAGACCTACGGCAAGGGTATTCGTAAGGGTCGTAAGCTTGGTCATATTACGGTGATGGGCGACGATGCCGTAGCGGTGCGCGATTACGCAGAGCAGTTGATTAACGAACTGCATTAAAACGCGAGGCCCCTCTCAAGGTAGTCAATTGGCAGTGTCCCCATATACCATTACTATGGGCGTCATATACACCGTCCAAGATGATTCTGGGTGATATGAGGCTAGGCGATACGGACTGGGCGACTACGAGCTAGGAGAGTCAAATAATGAACCAAATGGCTAGTATTGATGCAGGGTTGATTGGCGAAAATTCAGAGGCCATTCGCGCCATGTTGACAGAGGCATTTCAACGCCAACGAGAGGCCTACTTGCATGATCCTTTTCCAGAGTATCGGCAGCGCAGGCAAGACTTACTTACGCTCAAGCGAATGATCACTGAAAATCGCGAGGCAATTATCGCGGCAATCAGTGAGGATTACGGTAATCGCTCAGACTTTGAGAGTAAGTTTGCCGAGATCATCACGGCGACTGACACGATTAGTCATACCCTTAAACACCTTAAAGACTGGATGAAACCTCAGCGCCGGTCGATCGATATGACGATGTATTTCGGCGCTAAAAACCGACTGATCCCGCAGCCGCTCGGTGTCGCTGGTTTGATTATCCCATGGAACTTTCCCATTAATCTCTCAGTGTCGCAGTTGGCAGCCGTTTTCGCTGCAGGCAACCGCGCCATGGTAAAAATGTCTGAAAATTCGATAGCCCTCAGTCGACTGCTAAAACGGATTTCACCTAACTACTTTCCGTCAGACAAACTCGAGTTTTTTGAGGAGACTGGCGGTGTGGGCGTGGAATTCTCGCAAATACCCTTTGACCTGATGATTTTCACAGGGTCGGGTGCAACGGGGCGCAAGGTCATGGCCTCGGCCGCGCAAAATTTAACGCCGGTTATTCTTGAGCTGGGTGGCAAAGCGCCCGCGGTTATTGATCAGCGGTATCCGATGAAGAAGGCAGTGGAGCGCATTTTATTCGTTAAGCGTTTCAATGCAGGTCAGATATGCACTAACGTGGATTACGTATTCGTGCACAGCTCGCAAATCGAAGATTTTGTAGCGGAGGCGAAAGCCTGGGCGAGGGCGCACTGTCCGGATATTCAAGCTGAGGACTACACGGCGATTATTGATGATCGATCTTTTAAGCGCTTGGCGGACACGCTACTGGATGCGCAGGAAAAAGGCGCGCGTATTGAGAAGCTCAGCGACCAGGCTCCTGATGCGAGCACTCGCAAGATGCCGTTGCATCTGGTGCTGGATACTCAGCTGGAGATGGTTATCCGCCAGCGAGAGACCTTTGGTCCCTTGCTCATGGTTCTACCCTATGAGGATCCACAAGAGGTCATTGACTACGTAAATAGCCATGATCGGCCTTTGGCGCTTTACCCTTTCAGCGATGATAAGGCCTTGGTAGATCGCTACATAAAGACCATCATGTCTGGTGGTGTAACCGTGAATGATGCGCTTTTTCACGTTGCCCAACATGACCTGCCTTTCGGTGGCGTAGGTCCGTCTGGTATGGGGCACTATCATGGTTACGAGGGTTTCGTGTCCTGCTCGAAAATGCGCCCCGTGTTCTATCAGGCCAAAACAACAGCGATGAAATTCATGACGCCGCCCTATAGCAACTTTGCACAGAAGATGATTGATACACTGATGAAAATGCGTGGCTGATAACCGACCTCAGGCTTCTGTGGTGCTGGGGCCCGCGAACCCGTAGGCTATCCATTGCGGTAGGGTTGGGGCCGAAAGGCGTCTATCACCAAGCACAGCGCTCCCGGGCCGTCTGTCAGCTACTTACTGGCATTCGCTCCACGACATTCGCTTGGTGCCAGCAAGCACCTGCCCGCCGGCCCTCGAATAGCCGTTAGCGCCCGTCATGAGCAACTGCTCAGCCCGTTAGCAGGGGGTTCAACATATACCATAGTAGCGGTACCAGCAGCGCTGTAAACACCGCGCTAAGACCCATGGCAAGCCCAGAATAAGCGCCCAATTCTGGGTCGATTTGAAACGCCCTTGCAGTCCCAATACCGTGTGCGGCTACGCCCATTGCAAGGCCACGGGCTCTTGGATTAGTGACGCCAACGACGCGCAGTACAGTCAGCCCAGCTATCGCACCCAAAATTCCGGTAATGATTACGGCCACGGCAGTCAAAGCCGGTAGACCGCCCATTTGCTCGGTAATGGCCATAGCAACGGGCGTGGTGGTTGACTTGGACACGAGTGAGAGTAGCGTCAGTTTGGATCCGCCCAGTAGAGCAACGGTGACTGTTGCGGTCAGTGCTGCTGCTAAAGCACCGCTAAAGACACTAACAAGAATGGGTAACATCGAGCGCTTTAGGTGCTCGATATACATATAGAGCGGTACTGCGAGTGCGACAGTGGCAGTTCCCAGCAGCAAATGGATGATTCGCGCACCCTCAAAATAGGCAGAGTATGGCGTGTTGCTCACCCACAGGTAGACAATGACAAATACCATACCCAGGAGCACCGGATTGGCTAGGGTAGATTTTCCACTCAAGTGATAAACGCACAGGGCCAGGCAGTAAGCCAACAGAGTCACCGGGAGACTTGAGAGGGTTTCTGTTGTGAGCCAGTCAATCACGGGTGTCTCCTTTGACGGCGGCCTCAGTTTGGTCTGTTGTAGAGGCTATCTCAGGTGTCATCGGCTGTAAGACACTAAATGTTGCTGCTGTGGTGAGTAGAGCCGCGAGCGTACTGACAACAATTGCGCCCACAATAGCTATCCACTCAGCCGTAATGAGATCGGCGTACATAATGATACCCGTGCCCGCCGGTATGAATAGCAATGACATATGGTTGAGAAGAGGGACGGTCACCGGCTCGAGCCCTGTAGGTAGGCCTCTATTCACAATGAGAATTGTAAGCAGCAGTAGCATACCCACCACTGGTCCAGGTAGAGGAAGATTTATTGATCGGGTGATGCATTCGCCACTCAATTGGCATGCGAATAGTAATAACAAAGCGATAATAATTTTACGTGGCACAGTAGACTCCCGTTGCGTGGCCCACACAGTTTACCGACAGTTTCATTGCCAGAGCTAATGCCATAAAGGCGAACCTTGAACCTAAGTGGAAACAGGCTCAGTACAAAAAAGCCCCGCATGGCAGGGCTTCTCACAGGCCGTGTTCGCTTAAAAAAAGCTACATTGCAAACACTCGAAACACGTTTATGCGGCTTCGTCCAAATGCTGCTTTATTACACGTAGAGCGTCTAGGCGATTAGTGAAACGATTGTTTTCAAGATCAATACAACAGTCTGCTTCTAAGCCCCGCAGCGTTTCAGCCACGTCATCACTCATTCCCGTCACAAATACACGCTTGTGGGCGCGAGTGGCATCACAAGCAATGGTTTCAACGGCGCGGGCTGCTGATACATCAATAAAGGGAACGCGTTGAAAATCTAATACAATAGCGTGCAGATCATCGCGGTAGCGCTCGCGCACTTTGTGGCCCACATCAGCTGCCGCGCCAAAGCTAAGCGGACCACCAAATTCAAAGACCGAAACGTAGTCTCGCAGAGTGGTCAACAAATCACGCTCTTCGTCGCTCGTCGGCGTGAGTGGTCGCGATAGCAAGTCATCCAGCTGTGTCTGAGCGACTTGACGCACATAGGCGAGTGCCGCCAAAACCACGCCTGCTGCTACTGCTGTGATCAGATCCACCAATACGGTGAGACCCAGAACTAGCGCCATCAGTGCAAGATCCCAACGGGGACCGAGATGTGCGTTTTTCAGGTAGCTGAAATCTATGATGTCCAAACCCACTTTAATGAGAACGCCGGCTAGTGCAGCATGCGGGATATAAGCGGCTACAGGACCCACACCCAAGACCACGGCAGCCAGTACCAGCGAGTGAATCATACCCGATAGCTTGGTTACGCCTCCGGAGCGCACATTAACGACGGTGCGCATGGTTGCTCCAGCTCCCGCGATGCCGCCAAACAGGCCGGCGACAGTATTACCGATTCCCTGCCCAATGAGTTCTTGGTTGGAGTCATGTCGGGTCCGCGTCATGTTATCCGCCACTAATGACGTCAGTAGTGAGTCAATCGCCCCGAGAACGGCCAATATAAACGCGGCTTCAATGACTAGGGCAGCGGCTGATCGATCAAATACGGGCAGGTGCAGTGACGGCAGACCGCTCGGTATGTCACCTAAGATAGGCATAGTGCCTAACATAGGGCCCAGAACCAAAGAGGCACAAGTGCCCACGGATAGTGCTGCCAGAGGAGCGGGCAAATACTTACCCCATGCTGCTGGCCAGCTGTACACAACAGTCAAGGTAATAGCTGCCACGATTAGGGCAGATACGTTGATATCTGCAAGCGCCGTGGGTAAGTACGTTAACCCAGAAATGGTGCCTGCAGGAGCCGCGTGGCCAAGTGTGGCGTCCAACTGCAAAATAATGATGATGACGCCAATGCCACTCATAAATCCCGAAACCACTGGATAGGGCACGAGTCGGATAAAGTCACCGAGTTTACAGATACCAAATACTATCTGTAGAACACCGGCGAGCATGACAGCTGTAAGAATCAGGCCGACGTCGCCTGAGAGACTGGCGAACAAACCGGCCAAAACCACCACCATTGGGCCTGTCGGACCCGAGACATTAGTGGGTGTTCCGCCAAACCACGCGGCAAAAAAGCCCACAATAATGGCGCCATACATACCTGCGATCGGGCCCAAGCCTGATGCGACTCCAAATGCTAATGCCAGTGGAATTGCCACTACGCCTGCGGTGAGACCGCCATAGATATCGCCACGCAAGTGGGACAGATCAAACTTAATTGCCGACGGCATTTTTTGCGCTCCGTTAGGATTAAAAAGCTAAGGGTGATGGAAAACGGTCATCGATAGGTATCGACTTGGTGCCGATTGAGTGATAGATTTGATCTATCACAAGTGGCCAGAAGGTACCGATATGCCGTCATTGAGGCAGTTAGAGTATTTCCTTGAAGTCGCCGATGCCGGCTCATTGCGCCAAGCTGCGGCACGTTTGGGCGTTACTCAACCCACATTAACCGTACAGCTACGAACCCTAGAGGAGGCTCTGGGTGTTACCTTGCTAGAGCGCAGCCGAAACGCCACACACCTAACCCCTGCTGGTCGCGAGTTGCTACCCAACGCTAGGGAGTTAATGAGTCAGTGGCGCAATCTTATCGAGTCAGCCCATGTGTTGGGCGATCACACCCATTCCACCTACCGACTGGGCGTGCCTCCCACTTTGGGTCCGTACTTGCTACCGACATTACTGCCATTTATTCATAAAGAGTTCAGTCGGTTGCGTCTACACGTACGTGAAGAGGTGCCAACTAAGTTGGTGCAAGGTTTGGAGGAGGGTAACTACGATTTGGTCATTGGGCCGATACCTACTGGTCCCGATTCGCTCGAGCATGAACCGTTATTCCGGGAGCCTTTATTGCTCGCTAGCCCTGCCGAAATGCAACTCCCAACTTCCGGTGATTTGCGAGAGAGCGATTTGAGCGGGCTTGAGGTGCTTGCACTTGATGAGCGTCATGCCTTGCGTCGAGAGGTTGAGCGCATTTGTGAAAAGACAGGTGCACGTTTGAACCGTAATTTTGAGGGCACCAGTTTAGACACTTTGCGACAAATGGTCGTGATGGGCATGGGGTTGGCCTTCCTCCCGGCGCTCTATGTGCGTAGCGAAATTCATCGGCCGGAAGAATTGCGCATTCAGTCCCTGTCGGGAGGGCGGTTATTTCGTGAACATGCCCTGTTGTACAGGCGTAATGCCCCATCAAGGGCCTTTTATCGTGAGCTCACATCGCTCGTACGGGTTGTGATCGCCACTGAGCTCAAGGGTACAGTAGTGCCGGTGGGCTAATGCTAACGAAGGTGCCACGATGGTGGGGTACAGGGTGTAGTGTGGCGGCCACGTTGCTTATAGCGTTTGTGTTGCCGATGGCTTCGAGACGATTAACGTGGCGGCTCGAGGTGTTTCTCGCACGTAATATGATGGCGTTGGTCGCTGAAAACCTCACTTGCGCTATTGAATTTGAACTTTGAGTATGTTTTTCTTCCTTATAGTTTGTTAACACCTTTCGGGCTTGTTTTAAAACCCACCGCCAGCCGTTCGAGTGAGGCGGATTTATCGCTGATATGGAGGAGCAATGACTCACACAGCCTTTATTTATGACGCCGTGCGAACGCCGCGCAGCAAGGGAAAACAGGACGGCACGCTGCACGAGGTAAAGCCAGTTGATTTGGGCGCTGGCTTGTTACGTGAGCTTCAGTCTCGCCATGATCTCGATACCTCGTATGTGGATGACGTGGTAATGGGATGCGTCACTCCCGTGGGTGAGCAGGGTTCCGATATTGCTAAGATGATTGTCCAAAACGCCGATTGGGATGAGTCGGTTGCTGGGGTGCAGCTTGATCGGTTTTGTGCGTCAGGACTTGAGGCTGTGAACATTGCCGCTCAAAAAGTAGCGTCTGGCTGGGAAGACTTGGTTGTGGCAGGCGGCGTGGAATGCATGTCTCGGGTTCCAATGGGTACCAATGGTGGGGCCATGGGGGGCGACCCGGCTTTTTCACTGAAATCAGGTTTTGTGCCTCAGGGTATCGGCGCCGATACGATTGCTACGCTGGAAGGTTGGTCTCGCGACGATGTGGATCAATATGCTGTTACGTCTCAGCAACGGGCGGCCCATGCGCGTGACAGCGGTTGGTTTGATCGCTCGGTAGTGCCGGTTCGTGATGAAAACGGCATGGTGATATTAGAGCGTGATGACTTTATTAAGCCGCATACCACGGTAGAGGGACTGAGCAAGCTGAAAGCGTCTTTTGAGATGCATGGCGGATTGGGTTTTGACGACATTATTTTGGCTAAGTACAACCACCTCGAACGGGTTAACCACGTTCATACGCCTGGTAACAGCTCGGGCATTGTTGACGGCTCGTCGGCGGTGCTGATTGGTAGCGAGCGGGCCGGTAAAGACTTGGGCCTGACGCCACGGGGACGTATTGTCGCGACGGCCGTCTTGGCAACCGATCCCATTATCATGTTGACCGGTCCTGGTCCTGCTGCACTGAAATGCCTCGATAAAGCGGGCCTGACCAAGGCAGATATCGATCTGTGGGAAATTAACGAAGCCTTCGCTTCGGTGGTATTGCGGTATATGAAGGATCTTGATTTGGATCTTGAGGTGACCAACGTTAACGGTGGGGCAATCGCTATGGGACATCCGCTTGGGGCAACGGGTGGCTGTCTCGTGAGCACCATGCTCGACGAACTCGAGCGTCGTAATGCCAAACGCGCCATGCTCTCGCTCTGTGTGGGTGGTGGTATGGGCATCTCTACCATCATTGAACGTGTTTAACGCCGGCCGACGATAAGGATTAATTGAACAATGAGTGAATTTGATTATCAGAAAGACGCCGACAATATTGTCACCATTACGATGGACATGCAGGGCCCTGTTAATAGTATGAGCCCGGCCTTTCTGCCGTTGCTAGAGGATATAGTCAGCAAACTAGAAGCGGAAAACGACCTGAGAGGTGTCATTTTAACGTCAGCGAAGAGCACATTTTTTGCGGGAGGTGATCTCAAAACATTGGTGCAAGCTTCTCCTGACACTGCGGAGGCGTTTTTCAGCAATGTAGAAGCGATCAAGGCGGTATTTCGACGTATGGAGAAACTCCCTGTGCCGTTTGTCGCTGCTATCAATGGCGCAGCGCTCGGTGGCGGTTTGGAGTTGGCGCTGGCCTGTAATCACCGCATTGCCTGGGATGATAAGAGCGTACAGATTGGCTTTCCAGAGGTGACGCTTGGGCTACTGCCTGGTGGTGGCGGTGTGGTTAAGGCCATTTATTTGTTGGGTTTAATGGCCGCCAATGAATATCTCATCGAAGGCAAACGTGTCGCGCCTGCCAAGGCTCGAGAATCGGGACTGATTCACGAAACGGTTGCCAGTCTCGATGAGTTATTACCGCGTGCAAAGGCGTGGCTTGTAGAAAATGCCGATAACGAAGCGGCGGCTGTGCAACCGTGGGATACCAAGGGTTACAAAATTCCCGGTGGCAATGCGAACCACCCGGCAATAGCACCCATGTTGCCGGCAGCAACAGCCATGCTCTATCAGAAGACGCGCGGGCTGCTGCCAGCCCCAGCGAAAATTCTCGATGTGGCGGTGTCGGCAATGCGGGTCGACTTTGACACCGCGATGCGTATTGAGAGCCGAAATTTCACAGCGCTTGCGCAAACACCGCAAGCGAAGAACATGATTACCACTTTCTTCTTCCAGATGAATCAAATTAACGGTGGTGCGTCACGACCTGCTGGTATAGAGCCGCAGATAACAAAGAAAGTAGGTGTACTGGGTGCCGGTATGATGGGGCAAGGCATTGCCTATGTCTCGGCTATGGCTGGTATCGAGGTTATCCTGAAGGATATTTCTCAAGAGGCAGCCGAGAAAGGGAAAAGCTACAGCGAGAAGTTGCTGCAAAAGCGTGTTGCTCAGGGGCGCATGACCGAGGCCAAAGCGCAGGCGGTGCTCGATTTAATCAAGCCCACTGCAGCTAATGAGGATTTAAAAGGCTGCGATCTCATTATTGAGGCGGTATTTGAGAACATTAAACTCAAGCACCAGATCACCCAGGACTTAGAGCCGTATCTGGCTGAGGGCGGTGTGTGGGGTTCCAACACCTCTACATTGCCCATTACCCAACTCGCGCAGGCAAGCAACAATCCCGACAACTTTATTGGTATTCACTTTTTCTCACCGGTCGACAAAATGCCATTGGTAGAGATCATCATGGGTGAGAAGACCAGCGATCTGGCTCTTGCAAAAGCCTATGATTACACCAAGCAAATTCGTAAGACTCCTATTGTAGTGAATGACTCCCTGGGCTTCTTTACGTCTCGTACCTTTGGTACCTATCTCGACGAGGGTACCCGTCTACTCAGCGAGGGCGTGCATCCTGTTCAAATTGATAACCTCGGCAAGCAAGTGGGCATGCCCGTTGGGCCATTAGCTGTGTTTGATGAAGTTAGTATGGAGCTCAACCGAAAAGCTGATGAGACCTGGGCAGAGATGGGCGTCCGCGACAAGTGGGGTGACGGTAGCGTGACCCGCTCGGTTGTCTCAACCATGATTAACGAGTACGGGCGGGGTGGCCGCTATCACGGTGGTGGTTTTTATGAGTACAACGAGGATGGCACAAAAACCATTTGGCCCAAGTTACTCGAGCTGTATTACCGGCCAGACGTAGAAGTTACTGTTGAAGACATCAAAGATCGATTGTTGTTCCGACAGGTCATTGAAGCGCTCAAATGCCTGGAGACCAACGTCCTGCGCACAGTGGCAGACGGTAACATTGGTTCGATTATGGGCATTGGCGCGCCAGTATGGACGGGAGGTCTGATCCAGTTTGTGAATACCTATGGCCTCGAGCGGTTTATAGCGCGCTGTGAGGAATTGGTAGTCGCCTACGGCGAGCGCTTTAAGGCGCCAGCCATTGTTGCTGAGAAACTTGCCGCTGGTGAGCAGTTCGTCTGAGCGATCACGCAACGAGCAAAAAAAACAGCGGGCCTCGGCCCGCTTTTTTTCGCTTACTGCTTTGTGTTACCTCGTAGCAGTTGGGTTCTGGCTGGTGTGGCAGCATAAAGAGAGTCTGATTTGGCCGTTGACTGCTTTTAATATGAATGAGAGAAAGGGCGTTTTCGCGAATCAACAAGATTTATGTGTGGACGCTATGTTCTCACGGTCGATCAAAGGCCGGAGCTTAAAGAACTGGGTTTGCAGCCCGTGGATCGCTATAACATTGCACCGCAAAGCGATGTGCTAGTGTTGAATGACGAGCGAATGCCCGTGCTGATGCGGTGGGATTATTCGCCGCGCTGGGCTAAAGAGCCAATGCATATAAGCAATGCTCGATCTGAAACCTTACGCGAGAAGCCGGCGTTTAGGGGGGCTCAACGCTGCGTTTTTCTGGCTGATGGTTGGTATGAGTGGCATCGTGATGTCGGTCAAAAGACGCCTTGGTACCATCACAGACAGGGGGAACTGTTATTTTTTGCGGGTATTTATAATAGTCAGGGTTGCGCAATCGTCACTCGAGCCGCTCATGACAATATTGCTCACATTCATCACCGTCAGCCGGTTTTACTTGAAGAGCGCGCAGTCGAGCACTGGTTAGAGGGACATGATTTATTCGCCAGTGCGATTACGCGCTCGGTTATTTGTCACCCAGTGAGTACGTCGGTGAATCGTCCCACAAATGACTCTCGCGTTTTGATCGAACCCCTCGAACCTAATAAGCCGCAACCCAACCCGCTCCTCGGGGACCTATTTGATTGATTCGGTGAACGAAAGCGCTTTTATAACGCTCGCGTTCGCGGATTAGCTAATACTATCCAGCTCACTCAGCAGCTTTTCTTTCGCCGTAGCGCGCGGCTTGGCAAATCTCGCTACACCCAGATAAATAACCGGGGTGAGGTACAGCGTAAATAAGGCCGCCATACCCAAACCACCAAACACAACCCAGCCTACCGCGGTACGCGCCTCAGCACCCGGGCCCGTTGCTAGGATCAGTGGTAGGGCTCCGAGAACGGTGGATACCAGTGTCATTGCGATCGGGCGTAGCCGAGTGTGGGCGGCGTTGGCAATCGCATCGGCTACCGACTGCCCCTCATCGCGCAGTTGATCGGCAAATTCCACTAACAAGATGCCATTTTTAGCAATTAGGCCAATCAGCATCACGAGGCCGACCTGTGAATAGATATTAAGTGAGGTTCCCGTAAGAAAAAGCGCGAAAATAGCGGCAGCAAGCCCAAAGGGTACGATGGTCATAATAACAATCGCCGACGCTAAGCTCTCGAATTGAGCCACCAAAACCAGAAAGACCACCAGCAGCGCAAAACCATAAGTGATTAATGTATCGCGCGTGGTCTCATCAAGTGCGGCAGCTTCGCCTCGAGTGATAACGGTGATATCTTCGGGTAATACCTCATCTGCCAAGGCCATCAAATCATCGACTGCGGTTTGCATGGCCACGCCCGGTGCAACCTCGACATCGACCTCAATAGCGCGTCGCTGCGCGCGCCTATCAAGCTGTCCGGCAACGCCGTTTTCATCCAAGGTGACTACGCTGGACAGGGGGATAAGCGCGCCGTTGCTAGATCTTACATACAGATTTATTAAATCGCTTGGATCGCTAATTTTGTCGCTGCCTGCTTCCAGAATGATGGGTACAGTTTGATCTTCAACGTTAAGATCTACCACTTCTACACCATCCACCATGGCACGCAGTGTTTGGGCAATACTTGTAAGTGGCACATCGAGGTCTGAAGCTCGCTGCCGGTCTACTTTTACGGCTAATTGTGGCTGTGTGGGTTGGTAGCTCACTCGTGGGCTGCTTACCGTATCCAGGCGCTCTCTAATGGCATTGGCGTAGTCACGCGCAGCCAGAAAAATACTGTCGTAGTCGGTGCCCAGCAGTGCTAAGCTGACGCCTCCACTTGACGCTCCACGTAGCCCGAGTGAGTTGCCATTAAAAATTCGGGTGGTCATACCTGGAATGTTTCCAAATACTGGTTTCAGCGTTTCTGCAATTGCTTGCTGTGAACGCTCGCGCTGATCCCATGGCGCAAGTCGTGCGATGATAAACACGATATTGGGATCCCATCGGCCAATGACGGTGTAGATAGACTCAATTTCACCGTTGGCCATTAAGGGTAATAATACGTTTTCAATGCGATCGCCTTGGCGTTCGGCGTATGACAGACCTACGCCGTCTGGGCCCCTAGAAAAAACGTTGATAGTGCCTCGGTCTTCCGGAGGTAACAGTTCTCGATCAAGCTGTATATAGGCCGTTGAAGCACTGCCTGCTGCGAGAATGCAAACAACGAGCGTAGCCCAGGGATGACGCAGCACCCAGCTCAGGGTGCGATCATAAAAACCCACCAGCGCATAACCCGCACCCTCAACACTGCGAGTGCGTTGCTGGTGTGGACCTAAGCGAGCCATGGCGGCGGGGACAATACTCAAGGCCACAAACGACGAGATGGCCACGGCTACCGCTAAAACGAGGCCGAATTCGCGGAATAAGCGGCCCGCAGTGCCAGGGAGAAAGGCAATGGGAATGAACACCGCTACCAGCACCGCCGTAGTGGCGATAACCGCAAAGAAAACGCGTCGTGTGCCAATGACCGCGGCAGCACTGGAGCCAAGTCCCTCAGCGCGGCGGCGCTGTACGCTTTCTAGCACCACAATGGCATCATCCACGATAAGGCCAGTGGCCAACACCAAAGCGAGCAACGTCAATATATTGATGGAAAACCCCAGAGCCCAAGAGGCCGCAAGTGTTCCCAGAAGTGATACCGGAATCGCGATAGCCGGAACTAGCGTTACGCGCATCGATCCTGAAAAAAGCCTAATCACGGCAATGACTACAGCAATTGCTACCAGCAGGGTCTTAATGACTTCTTCAACGGCACCACGAATAAACACCGCGTCGTCAGAGATGATTGCTAAGCTTAGGTTATCAAACCGGTCATTGATCCGCTCAATGGCTGCTCGCACGCCGTTTGAAATTTCGATCGTGTTTGAGCCAGCTTGACGGACTACGCCAATGCCAACCACTCGATGGCCGTCTTGGCGGACAATACTAGTCGCATCCGCCGGTGAGAAGGTCACGTGGGCAATGTCTCGAATGCGAATATTGTCACGAATCACCAGTGAACCAATATCATCCTCACGAGTAACCGCCGCATCGGCGCGTACTAATAATTGTTGGTCGCCCGCTCTAAAACTGCCTGCGGGAACATCGAGGGGCGCGTCGCGGAGTACGGCGGTCACGTCAGCCACAGTGAGCTGGTAGCTGGTCAGTCTTAGAGGATCCAGAATGACACGGAGTACACGCCGGCGACTGCCAAAGAGTGGAACGTCGGCGACGCCGGGAAGGGAAATGAACATGGGTACGATGTCTTGTTCAATAATGCGTGCCAGTTCCTGTTCGTTGTATACGTCACTACTTACCGAAATCCGCACGATCTCTTGCGCGTCTTGATCGGCTTTGAAGACAGAGAGTTGTTCCACGTTGTCAGGGAGCTCGCGTTGCACGCGACTGACTGCCTCGCGTACATCGGCAGCGGCTTGATCAACATTTGTACCTGGCCGAAACTCAACTGAGATTCGCACATTATTTTCTTCACTTGAGGAATCAATGGTTTTGACCCCTGAGACGCGGGCGACTGCCGACTCAAGAATACGAGTAACCTCGGCATCCATTGTCTCTGGCGAGGCACCCGGCAGCTGGGCGCGGACATTCACTAATGGTCGGTCCACGTCAGGTAGCTCTCTCACTTCTATCGCCATGAGAGCGGCGATACCACCGAGGGCGATCAGTAAGTTCATGACGACAACCAGCCATGGTCGTTTTACGCCAAGTTCGGGAAGACCACCCCGTAAATTCAAACCCAAAGATTTATTGGCCACGGTTGTTTGGCTCATTTGCTGTTGGTTTATCGAAATTATCCTCGACCGGTGTGCCTACCGCTGCTGGATCGAGATTGTCGAGAGTCACACCTGCGCGCACAGCTTGCACGCCTTCTGTGATTACTGCCGTACCCGGTAGGATATCGCTCTCAATCAGTAAACGATTAGGTAGTCGTTTTATAAGCTGAAGTTCGCGCTTTACCGCTCTGCCATTATCGTCAATCCAGATATAGGGTCCATCAGCTCCCCATTGCACAGCCACATCTGGCACGGTTAAAAACTCGCCGCGCGCGACAGTAATTGACATTTCAAAGGCCATCCCTGGGCGGAGATCGTCTTCGGCATTGTCAATGGCCGCTCTTGCTATGAATGCTCGCGAGTTTTCGTTGATGCGGGAATCCACAGCAACGACCTGTCCCCCAAAGGTTTCACGTCCACTGTTCCAAAATTCAACATCTACGTCGATGCCTGGTTTGACTTGCCCAACGAATAGCTCAGGCACAGCAAAATCGACGAGTAGGGTCGTGCGGTCGTCTAATGTGGTAACTAGCGTGCTGGTATCGATACGATCACCGACGTCAATATCGGTAATGCCAACACGGCCAGAGAAGGGGGCCACTATTTGGCGACGATCCAGATCAAGCTGGGCCTGCTCTACGGCTATTCGAGCGGCCTCTACCGCGGCTATGGCGGTGTCTATTTGGCTCTGAGCAATGTTGGCGTTCTTGCGGTTCACAGAGGTATAGCGACTGACCAGGCGCTCGGCATCGGCTAATTGTACCTTCGCTAGTCGCAAAGCCAGCTGTTCGTCGCGGCTATCGAGTTGTAGGAGCACCTCTCCGGCCTGAACGAGGGTGTCGGGTTTAACGGCAAGAGCAGTCACAATGCCAGCAGATTCAGCGTAGAGTGCTACGCTTTTAAGCGCTCGCGCAGTACCTACAGCAGTCACAGATTCACGCAGTAGCTCTCGCTGTGCTGGCGCGGTGACCACACCGACATTGCGCATAAATCCTCGGCCCGGCTGGTCGCGAGGTTCGTCGCTCTGGCTACAGCCCAGAGCGGCTAACAAAGCTATGCTAACCACGACAATCCACACAGGGCGCCAGTGAGTTGCAGGCATCCAGGCTGATTGGTTATCTCTATTCACTTTGTTTCCTTTCGATGTCGCATCCGGACACGGTTGCACTATTTAGAGCAAAGGCTGCTAGTTAGGGCAAAGGCTGCTAGTTAGGGCCGAGGCCACTAGCCAGCCAATGATCTTCTAGCCGCCTGTATCTGAGATGCCGAGCGTTACGGAGCCTAGCGTAGCGTCTCTGTCCAGCGACGGCGCAATACCCACCCAAGGCGCAGAATTCTAACAAGAATCGAGGATCTGGCGATCAACTTTTGATAGATCGTTGACACCGGTGAGTGCCATCGAAACCTGCATCTCAGCCCGCATATTCGTCAGCAGCGCTTTGACGCCTCGCTCACCTCGCGCGGCATTGGCATAAACCCAAGGTCTGCCGATAAGTACCATGTCGGCGCCAAGCGCTCTTGCCTTGAGGATGTCTTGCCCACAGCGAATACCACTATCAATGATAATCGCACCGCGACCGCTTATGGTATCCATGACTCGCGGTAATGCTGTAACCGTCGACGGTACGCCGTCGAGCTGGCGTCCGCCATGGTTAGAGATAACAATTCCGTCGGCGCCGGTATCAAACGCTGCGCTCGCGTCTTCAGCAGTTAAAACGCCCTTAATAATAAGTTTGCCGGGCCAAATACTACGCAGCCACTCAATATCTCGCCAAGTCACCGAGGCGTCAATTTGGCTATCGATCCACGCCTTGAAGTCAGCTGGCGTCGTCGCCTCGCTCACAAATTCCCTTAGGTTGCCAAACGCATGTGGCTGCCCTTTAATGCCGACATCATATGCCCAGCGCGGGTGGAGTAGGTAGTCGATTATTCCCGCTCGCAGCCTGCCAAAGGGCGATGTGCCACCACCCATGCCATTACGCACATCACGGTAACGCGCACCCACAACCGCTAGATCGACGGTGAACACTAATGTAGTCACACCCACGGCCGTAGCGCGCTCGAGCAAGGCGACGACAGCGCCGCGATCTTTGAGCATATACAGTTGAAACCAGAAGGGTTTCTTCGACACTGAAGCCACTTCTTCTAGGGAGCAGATACTGACAGTAGACAAAGTGAATGGAATACCAAAGGCATCGGCAGCCCGTTTCGCCTGCAGCTCACCACGACGTGCCATCATGCCGGCCATGCCAATAGGGGCAAGGGCTGCGGGTATGGTCAATTCATCACCCAGCACGTTACAGGCGGGATCAACGTGGCTGACGTCCCGCATGACTCGTTGCTTCAACGCAAGTCGCTCAAAATCATCGACGTTGCGCTGCATGGTTACTTCGGAATAGGCGCCACCATCGACATAGTCAAACAGCTGGCGAGGCAGCTTGCGCTCTGCTTCGCGGCGATAATCCTGGTAGCAAGCTGGCACAAGGTTCAGAGTGCTCATAAATACTCCCTGTGGTGACTCATGGGCCGGGTCGTTAGGGCTATATTCACAACACGGTTTGCTCGAATCCAGGCAGGATGACTTCAATGAGTCGCGGGCCTTTGTTTGACATGGCTTCGGCCATAGCAGCGTCAAAGGCTTCAACCGTATCGACTTTGATCGCTTGCATACCCATGCCTCTTGCCAGACTGACCCAGTCAATGGTGGGGTTAGAAAGATCTAATAACGATTTAGCTTTCTCGCTTGGATTATCCACCCCGACTCGCTGCATTTCGATATTAAGAATGGCGTATGAACTGTTATTCAAAAGCACAACGGTAATGTCGGTATCCTCGCGTACCATGGTCCAAAGTGATTGCACGGTGTACATTGCCGAGCCATCTGCCTGCAGAGCAATAACCTTGCGCTCCGGATGTGCAATGGCTGCTCCTAGCGCAACAGGAAGCCCTTGTCCAATAGCACCACCGGTGACATTCATCCAATCGTGGGCGCGGGCGCATCCCGTAAACATGAAAGCACCTAAGCCATTAGTCGCACCTTCGTCTGACACAATGGCATTTTCAGGTAAATGGTTAGTCAATACTTTGCCCATTTCAATCATGTTGATGGGGCCTGACTCCAGTGAGTGCACGGCATAGGCCTGACGCGTAGCCGGCTCTGTCGGCGCCGAGAGGGCATCGGCAAGTCGTGTCAGTGCATCGAGCGCGTCGGTGTACACATCGACAAGTGTTTCCACCTTGGTGTGTTCTGCTACTAAGTAACTAGGCTTGTCGGGGTAGGCAAAGAATGACACCGGTGCTCTGCTACCCGCGATTACCAGGCCATCAAAATCTTTGAGATAGTCACTTGCCTGCTCGCCAAAATAAGGCAGTCGCTCTACCGGTACGCGTCCCTCGCCGCGCTGGAGTCGACTAAAAAATGTTTCGGTAATGAGTCGCGCGCCGGTAGCTGCGGCTATACGCCCAGCTTGCTCGAGTGCGTCTTCTCGTAGCGCCATGCCGCCTAGGAATAGCGCGCTGTTGGGGAAGTGTTTGAGAAGATCCGCGGCAACTGCAATAGCGTCATCGGTGGCTTTGGGCGCTGCGGCTTGTTGAGCGGATCGAGTAAGTGCTTGGGTACTTTCCCATGCATGATCCGCAGGTGCTATGAAGCTGGCTACTTGTCCTGGGTATACGCTGGCAGCTTCAAACGCTTGTACACCTATTTCGGCAAGGTGATCTGGACTTTCAGAGTCACCAATCCATTTAGAAACAGGCGAGGCAAAGGCGTGAATATCTGAAGTAAGGGGCGCATCGTACTTTCGGTGATAGGTGGCGTGGTCCCCGATCATGTTGACGATGGGCGAATGGGCACGCTTAGCATTGTGGAGGTTAGCGCTGCCATTGGCGAAACCAGGGCCAAGGTGTAGCAGTGTAAGAGCTGGCTTGTCAGCCATTCGCCCGTAGCCATCGGCGGCGCCGGTAACGACTCCCTCAAATAGCCCCAAAATAGCCCGCATTCGCGGCTCGCGATCCAACGCGGCTACCAGCTGCATTTCGGATGTACCTGGATTGGCAAAACATACTTCAACACCCGCATCGGCTAGTGCACGGATGAGTGCATCGGCTCCATTCATTACGCATTACTCCACGGTCTGAGATTGTTTCTCACATTTGGGTTGGCTGAGAGTGTCTTTGGTTGTCGCATAACCTGCAAGCCTTGAAATACTTATTCCTACATGTTCATAAATTAGGCTAGCGACAACACAGCATCGCAACACTCAGGAGATTGTGGTAAGTAGAGGACCCTAAATAAATTACGACTGAGGAGAGCTGCTATGTCGGGCGGACCACTTGCTGGGGTAAAAGTTGTTGAAATAGCGGGTATAGGCCCTGCCCCATGCGCGGGCATGATGCTGGCTGATATGGGTGCTGACGTTATTCTGGTAGAGCGCCGAGTTCCTGGCGCTAATGCGGCCCCTAACTTCCAAGAGCAGGCAGAGCAGACATTTTACAATCGCGGTAAGCGATCCATTGCGTTGGATCTCAAACAACCAGAAGCGGTGGACGTAGTGCTTTCTCTTATAGGCCAAGCCGATATTCTTATAGAGGGCTTTCGTCCCGGTGTCATGGAACGTCTTGGACTTGGGCCCGAAATCGCTTTAGAGCGTAATCCGCGTCTCATCTATGGTCGAATGACAGGCTGGGGTCAAACAGGGCCGTTAGCCCTGGTCGCGGGCCACGACCCTAACTATATCGCCTTGAGTGGCGCGCTGTGGCCCGGTGGTAGCGCTGATCGAGCGCCCACGGCTCCGTTGACACTTGTAGGTGATGTGGGTGGTGGCACGATGGTGTTGCTTTTTGGTGTTTTGAGTGCATTGGTTCATGCGCAAAAAACAGGAGAAGGCCAGGTGGTTGACGCCGCGATTACCGATGGGTCAGCTTATATTTCGTCACTGTTGCGAATGATGCATAACACGGGTCAAATCAGTGATGAGCCGGGCTCGGGATGGGCTGATTTTGGTGCGCCTTGGAACGAGACTTATACCTGTGCCGACGGCAAGCACATCACGATTTGCCCCCTCGAGCCGCAATTTTATGCCCAGCTACTGGGTCACCTGGGTTTTGCGGATGATCCGCTATTTGCGAATCAGTGGGACAGAACAAAGTGGCCCGAAGGTAAAGAGCGATTCAAAGCCGTCTTTGCTTCCAAAACACGCGACGAGTGGTGTGCGCTGTTGGAGGGTACAGATGTATGTTTCGCGCCAGTGCTCAATTTAACGGAAGCGACTGAGCACCCACACAATGTGGCCAGAGAGGTATTCATCAAGCGAGATGGAGTAGTGCAGCCGGCACCGGCGCCGCGGTTTAGTAAGAGCAAGCCTATCATTGGAGCCTGCCCGGCTCGCGGTGAGCACTCTGAGGCAATTGTCTCGGAGCTGGGGCTTAACAGTGATGATTTGAGTGCTCGAGGTGTTATCTGAACCGCAGTAAGGCGAGCGTTCATTCATTATGTGTAACACGGTGCACTGGGCCATTTTTATGCCCGGTCCGTACCACCAAAAATGTCAGTGATGGAAGGTAATACCGATGTCCAGTTTAAGCTCCCATAATACTCACAGTACCTATCCACACTTATTTGAGCCGTTGAATCTTGGCTCTACCACTTTGCGCAATCGGTCAATCATGGGCTCAATGCACACCGGTCTGGAGGAAATGCCTGACGGTTTTGAGCGCATGGCTGCGTTCTACGCAGAGCGTGCGGCTGGTGGCGTGGGCATGATCATTACCGGTGGCATTTCCCCGAATGAAGAGGGCGGTCTTGCGGTTAAAGATGAGCACGGCAATGTGGCATTTTCGGCTTCGAAATTAAATACCGACGCTGAAGCAGAGGGTCACAGGTTGGTAACAGAAGCAGTACATGGAGCTGCACCTGATGTCAAAATTTGCCTGCAAATTTTGCACATGGGACCGTTGGCTTACAACGATGGTTTGGTAGCACCGTCGGCTATACGTTCGCGTATCAGCAAACTTACGCCACACGAGCTCGATGAAGCCGGTATAGAAAAGCAGATTGCCGATCACGCCAACTGTGCGCGTCTTGCTAAGCAAGCCGGCTACGATGGTGTGGAGGTGATTGGCTCTGCAGGGTATCTCCTGTCTACTTTCCTCGTAGAGAAGACTAATCGTCGGACGGACATGTGGGGAGGTAGCTACGAAAATCGCATGCGTTTCCCATTGGAGGTAATCCGCCGCATTCGGGTAACAGTGGGTGATGATTTCATTCTAATATTTCGTATTGCTGCTATGGACATGTTACAGGGCGGTATGAGTTGGGATGAAGTAGCATTGCTGGCGCGCGAGATCGAAAAAGCGGGTGCTTCCATTATCTCCACACATTTCACTTGGCATGAAGCACAGGTGCCGACCATCGCCACAATGGTACCAAGAGCGGCATTCACAAGAGTTACTCATCGGGTTCGGAAAGAAGTTTCCATACCTGTAATTACCTCAAATCGTATTAACATGCCCGATGTAGCCGAGGCTGTACTCGAGCGGGGCGATGCTGATTTGGTTTCTATGGCTCGGCCGATGCTGGCGGACAGTCAATTTATGCGCAAAGCGGCAGAGGGACGGGCCGATGAAATTAACACCTGCATTGCCTGTAATCAGGCCTGCCTAGACCATACATTTAGCTTTAAACCGACCTCATGTTTGGTCAATCCTCGAGCGTGTAATGAAACACTATTAAATTATCTACCTACTGATAACCCAAAGCGTATCGCTGTGGTGGGTGCGGGTCCGGCAGGACTTGCCTATGCCTGTGTGGCGGCAGAGCGTGGCCATCAGGTTACGTTATATGACGCAGCCAATGAAATTGGCGGGCAGTTTAATTTAGCCAAACGTGTTCCCGGTAAGGAGGAGTTTTACGAGACGTTACGTTATTACAGCAAACAACTCGAAAAACTGAGTGTACAGGTTGTGCTCGATACTCGCGTGGATGCAGCCATGTTGGCACAAGCATCCTATGATCACATTATCGTTGCCACGGGGATCACGCCGCGCACTCCCGAGATTCCTGGGATCGATCATCCCATGGTTATGGGCTACATTGACGCCATAACCGGGGCAAAGCCCGTTGGTAAACGCGTAGCTGTGATTGGCGCGGGCGGAATAGGCTTTGATGTTACCGATCTGATTACCCATGAGGGGCCTTCTGCCGCCCTTGATATTAATGTCTTCGCCCGAGAATGGGGCATTGATTTCGATAACCACCCCCGAGGTGGCGTCACCGGTGTTGAGCCACAGGTAGCCCGCGCTGAGCGTGACGTGTTTCTTTTGCAGCGCAAAGATTCTCCCGTAGGCCGAGGCCTTGGTAAAACCACGGGCTGGACACATCGACTCACTTTGGGTCGCCGCGGCGTCAATATGATGAATGGTGTCGAATACGTGCGAATTGACGATGAAGGTTTGCATATTCTGGTGGGTAATCAGCCCCAGACCCTAGATGTTGACACCGTCATTGTGTGTGCCGGTCAGGAGCCGCTGCAAACCTTACACGACGAGCTCCAAGCGCTGGGAATGCCATCGGAACTTGTCGGAGGTGCCTTTGAGGCTCTTGAGTTAGACGCCAAAGCGGCAATCAACCAAGCGAGCTGGATGGCCGCGTTGATTTAAAGGCTGGTCAAGCAAGAGTGTGCAAGCGCAGGTCTCAGTGCGTTGGGCTGGTAACGGTGTATTGACGCTCTATGAACCCAGCGCGATCGGTCGAGTCAAATAATGTTTTGTGCATGATCTCTTGTACGAAATCTTGAACTTGGCTTTGTGCATGGGGGTGCGCAAGATCGTCAAAATGGTTGCCGTATTGATGCACACCAAGCACGTGCTGTTCGCCGGCGCTGTCCCACCGTACGAGATAGTAGAGTCCGTCACCCGCGACAACATGACGGTGATCGTTGTGTATGTCGCTGTTATAGGCCGCGCGTAGCGTATCCGGTCCGCCGGCGATAGGTAAGTGCACATCGCCTCGCCCATGGCGATTGACCTGCCCCCAAGGGGGTGTGAGTTCTCCGGCTAAATCGAGCACTTCATCCACGCACTCGCTAAGTGTGATTTGGGGGTCGGGTAGAGCAGTGCCGCGGCTTTCCGATAGCCACTCTGCGCGCAACACACAAACACCTAAAGCGGCGCCTCGGTTGTTGATATCTGTTGCCCGATCCCAATTCCTTAGTATGACCTGCGCAGCCCTGAGTTGTGGATCTTCGACCTTTATTGATGCTACGTCTTGCAAGAAGCGCATGCCTCGATAATTAGGCGAGTACCTGTTGTCATGCTTTATCGCTAACAACGTGGCTTGGTTAACCTGTTTGTGCTGTGCGAACAGCTCCAGACCTCGCACCGCGCGATTGGTCATTCGCGTTTGCCACCCTGATTCGATGGGACTGTCGTCGATAGAAGGGTTACTGCCCGGCGACGAGATAGCAAAGGGTGTCTGGTTAGTGCTCAAGATAAATCCTGAGGCTGGATTAGTTATTTGCGGAAGTTGCTCAAATGGCAGGTAGTTGTCCCAAATCAAGTCTGCACGATTACCCGGTAAATAGTGCTGCCACTGCCAACCTTTTGCTCTTGCTGGCATCTGGGAGTTGTGCAGAAAGTAAATATTTTGATCACGTCCGGCATACACAAAATTGAAACTCTGAATGTAGTTGAGCTTAACGGCCGCCTTCCAACCGACAAAGTCAGTGGCCTTGTTCATGGCTAACCACTGATCGACTTGCCTAAGTTCGCCCATACCCGCATATCGCACCGCATAAACGCCGTGGTCAGTTTTCATAACGGGTCCGTGTTTAGATCGATAAATGGGTTCGGTCACAGACCAAGGTATAAATCCCCATATGAGAACGTCGAGCTCAATGTCTTCTTTTTCTAAGTTTTGCCACTCACCATCGAGCAGGTATTGATTTTCGTTCTCAGGGTTCATTGTTAAGACATAGACATCCACAAGATCTGGCTTATTGACCGTGGCACCCCATGCGGTAGTGGGTGTAAAACCAACGCTGATAGTGGGCGAGCCAGGAAACAGCCCGCCCATGGCGTTCAACCCTTCGTCAGATTCAATGTGCGCTTCATACCAAGCAACCGGCCCCGTTAGAGGCTGATGGGAATTGATAATGAGAGAGGTTGAGCCATCGCCCGAACGGGAGGGGCCGACCGCGATGGCATTTGAGCCTATCGGCAGACCATTCTTAATTGCCGTTCCTGCTGCTCTTGAGAGGAGCATCTGGGTAGCGGGACTGATTTCCTGGCGCGGCGATTGCGCCACCGATCGCGCACGTTTATCTCCCGTGAGTTCTTTGAGGACCTCATCGAAGCCGTAAAACATGACATGGCGTAGCATGTGTGCGGCGACAATATCTTTGGCTGTTATGGGCAAGATATCGATCGAGACTCTATCCGGGTGTTCGGCAGCAAATTGGTTGATGCCCGCGGCGAATGCCTCTAAATAATGATGTGTGGTCGGTGAGATATCCGTTTCATACCGCGCTTCTATATCATCCCACAGGCCCAGCCAATGCACGACGTAGTCACTTTTTGCGGCATCGGGCCCAAAGTAGCTGCCGGCGTTACCTCGGTAATAGGGCATGGAGGCCTCCATTACCGACCAGGTGTCCTCCGCCTGAGCGTACCCTAATCCAAAGGCTGCATCGGCGTCTGTCGCGCCTTTTATGTGCGGTACACCCCAGGTATCGCGCTCAATTGTTGCCGACCATCTCCACGCATTCCCCTCTGGTGCTGCCAGCAGTGCGCAGAGCGTGACCAAGAGTACGGGGAGAGTGTTTGTGGTGGGCGTTACGCGTGGTGATAAGAGCACAAATATCTCCAAAGTGGGTGGGCCAGACGCTGATGATTGCCAGTGCTAAAAGAAATTGAAATGTTCAGTCACGTAAATGGTGCCTACGCGGTTCTGATGGTAACAGCTGTTGTCTGCAGTGCGTTTGTGCCGTGTTCGAGAGGCGCCTTATAATGCGCACGCAAGGCTAGACGCTATCGTGACAAACTTAGTTTTTTGGGTTATAAACTCATAGCCTATAAATATATAAAACGTTGCGTAAGGGGGTGCTCGCGGAAACAACACGCCAAAACGTTGGGTTCGCGAGCAGCAAACTGAGCGCTTCTCCTGCTGAAAATGCAATCAAGAGGCTGACCATGAAAAAAAACAATCTTCAGTACGGCTTAATGGCTTTGGCTGTCGGCGCTGCGTTGTCGTCGCCAGCTATGGCTACCAATGGCTATTTTACCC
>Ga0181566_10000484_pt1 | contig 31011 bp, 47 predicted proteins | sample 101ome_15_FD_133762 | JGI IMG/M metagenome (GOLD analysis project Ga0181566, IMG submission 133762) | Coastal salt marsh microbial communities from the Groves Creek Marsh, Skidaway Island, Georgia - 101402AT metaG (megahit assembly) | ecosystem: Environmental > Aquatic > Marine > Intertidal...
AGGTCCCATAGGTCCCATAGTTCATCTGAATATTGGAGTTCCCAGTCCAAGATATTCAGAGCAACGTCGTGTTCTGAGTTTAAGTCATCGTCTCCCCCACTATCGGGGTCCACCTCAGCCCCTGTGGAGGCTTCATAGACGTATTGAGACCAGACCATGATGATAATTATTGAGCGGCTTTATCTTTTAAACCTGTCAGTGAAATCGAAGTGCTCTCTGTGGTGCCCAGTTTCTCCTGAATCCCTTGGACGATTTTGTCCACCCTCGCCTGGTCGCCGTCGAAGTACTCGACCAAGCCTTCGAGAAGGTGTTTCTTCGACATAACCTTCTTGCGGGTCGTCTTCTTGAGGGCAATCTTGCCCTTTCGCAGGTTGATGGTGTCGATGCCCTGGTTCACCATGGCGCTCTGTACGCGCACTTTCAGGGCTTTCTCCGCCTGTGTTAAAATCTTAATGTCTGACTTCGCCTCGGTGATTTGTTTGTTCAACTCAACGAGGCGTGCCACGGTTTCTGAGAGTTCGTCTGATGACATTCGTTTATTACTAAAAGTCTACAATTCTTTAATTAGCACAAGTCGCGTTGCATGGTGTCCGCGACGATGGTGCTATTGTTCCACACGTACTGCTGCTTCGGCGTGGCCGGGTCGGAGCGGATTTGCTGGTTGGCGTTGCGAAGGGCACCGCCGACGGTCTCCGGGAATCCGATTTGCTGACGCGGTTCGAGGAAGTTTTGGCCCTTGAGGATGTCTTCCGGGCTGAACTCACCGAACTCGCCCTGGGCGACTTCGCGCGGCAAGAGGGAGGACGCCAAGCCCGTGCCCGCGTTCATCTGGCACCCACCGGCAGCCTTCATGGCATCGCCGGACGGACCGACCGCCGTCGGGCCCACGGACGCGAGTTCGCGCTCCTTGAGCGTGTATTCGGACTTGCCGTTGTTCATGTTGAACAACAAGTAGACGAGCACCGCAATGCTCAACAACATCAATAAATTTCTGGTGCGGTTGTTGACTTTCACCATCCTGCTTTATATTACTATTACATAATTTTTTTTATGCTGCCGTCTCATCGTCTACTGAGGGGGCCTCTGGCTGTGGCTCGGCCACTGCCTCTGGCTCCGGCTCGGCCACTGGCTCGGCCACTGGCTCAGCCTCGGCCTCGGGCTCGGGCTCGGGCTCATCGTCTTCGTCGACGAAGGCGTACTCCTCTGGGTACTCGGACTTGATGGGCTCTGGGTGGAGCTTGACCTGGACGACGTTGTAGGCTGGGCCGAAGGCGGTCTTGGCGAACCACATCCCCGCGTACTCGAGGATCAGTGAGCACTCCATGTCCTCTCGGAGGGTGGTGAAATCCACGACCTCCTGTTCCGCTGAGAAAACCTTGGTCGGTGGGATGCGTTCAGCCACGAGTTCGGCGTCGCTGTACGCCGCCTTGAGGGATTCGGCGGACTTGTCCTTGCCGAACCACTCCTTGGCGTGTTCCTTCGCAGCCTGAAGATTTGCCTTGTTGATGGTGGTAATCTTCCGCTTATTCCCCGCGGACACCGGGTCGATGGTGATGTCCGTCTCGGTCGTCGCGCTGATGCGAGCCTTGTTCAGCTGGATGAAATGCTTCTTCTTGTCGTCCGTGGTGGCTCGGACGAAGTAGCATCCATCATCTCCTTTGGCGGGGGCACTGTACAGCATTGTATACCTAAATCACGAGGGTAATCTTTAAATAAATAGACTCGTAGCACCCACGAAAGGAATCATGGCGGCACCCAAGAGGACACCCTCTGGAATCCAAGCGTCTCTGTTTTCCCTGTACCCGTAGAGCGTGTTCGTGATGTTGATTTTGTTCCACACGGACTCGTCGACGAAGTTGAGCTTGTTCAAGTTCAGTGCGGGTTTGTAGTTCCACTCGTTCCCAATGTACCTCGGGGAGTTGTTCTGCACCCACTTTTTCTTTCGCACGTCGAACCTCTGACGACCGTCGGTCTTCACGAACCCTTTAATCTTGAGGGGCACCAAGGTGTTCATCCCGTACACCAACTGTCTCTTGAGTTTTTCCCCGTCGGGTTGAATCGTGTACTTCTCGTACTTGTACGGGTCTTTCTGTTCAGCAACGCGCATGTTCACCTTCCCGTTCATGACGACCGTCTTCGTCCTGGAGGGGAGCTTTTTGATGACTTTAAAGTAAATGTCAAAGATACTATCGGACGTCGTAAACTTCATGCCTTTCGAGATGGCCTGGGCGAGTCTGATGAGTCGCGCGCGGTCCTTGGCTTTCTTCTCCGGGCGCAAGTTCAACTCCTGCATGATGACCACGTCGTGAATGAGGAACGCCTTACTGGCGATGGCCACCCGCTTGTCGTGGACGATGGCCCCACTGTCTCGGTTCACGTAGGTTATGCCCGTTGTTTGCTTCTTAAAGATGACGTCGAAACCGAACTCCCCTGGGCGCATGAAAGGGACGTCCAAGATGCCACCCATGCGCTGCTGCACCACTTTCCCCGCGGCGACGTCGTACCACCCGACGTTGAGGTCGAGGGCGAAGAGTTCGACGTCGGTCAAGACGTTGCCCTTGCTGACGTTGGACCCCGCGGAGAGTTTCTTCTTTTTCATGAGGGTGTACCTCCTGGTGAGCCACGGCCCTTTCTCTGTGAACGACACGCCCAAAAACTTTTTCAACTTGGACCGGTCCTTTTGAATTCTCTCCTTGATGACTTTATTGAAGCGCACGCAAATCTGACCCAACTTGTCCCACATGATGAGTTTGATGCCTTGGAGTTTCCCGAAAAATCGCGCGTCGTACTTCATCCTGGGTGCGAACTTGGTGTCGATGTCGGAGGTCACGATGCGGTCCGCCCTGGGAAGTTGCATGTTAAACGCGTCCCCACCGGAGATGACCAAGTCCCCCATGGGTTTCATGTGTTCGGAGAGTTCGCCTATGATTTTGTACACGATGTCTCGCACGGTGTCCGTGACGTATACGTACAAGATGTCTTTCAGGTTGGCATCTTTGTGTCGCGTCGACAAACGCTTACGGAATTCACGCACCTTCCCTTCATCGTAATATTTTAACAGAACCTTGTCCCCTTTACACAGGTTCTTCAATAAATATTTCCTGATGGTGTCCTCGGTGTACAACCTCTTATCCATATTATTATGTGTACATAAATTAAAATGCAGCTGGCGTGCGACATCATAGACAACTGTCGGTGCTACGCGGAGTACCCCTCGAGCCCGCAGTTCTGCGGCGCCCGCCACGGGCCGAAGGTCGACCCATGCCCCCCGGCGTGCTGTGCTGGTGGGTGCGATGGTCCCGAACCGTTCGCCGTGATTCACTCACAGGACCGGCTCACCACTGGCTCGTTCCCCCTCGTGTTCGCATTCCTTGTCATTTTGGTCATCATTTCCACGCTTACACTGGCTTAAAGAAACCAGACGACAATTGAGTAAGAAAAGATGCAAGAAGAAATCGAAGCCCTCCGCAACGACATCAAGAGCCTCACCAAGCTCGTTCGTAAGATTAAGGCCAAGCTCGACGACCCGGATGGGGAGAAGGCGAAGGCTCGCGTCGCCAACAACGGGTTCAACCGCAAGCAAAACATCTCCGATGAGCTTCGCGCGTTCATGGGCTTGGGTGCTGGCGAACAGGCGTCTCGAAGCGAAGTCACCAAGTTCGTCACCAAGTACATCACGGAAAAAGGTCTCAAGCATCCGGAGAACGGTCGCCAATTGGTTTTGGACGACACCCTCCGCACGCTCTTGAAGCCGCCGGCGGACGTCCAAGTCACGTACTTGAACTTGCAAAAGTACCTTTCCCCGCACTACATCAAGTCGGCTTAAAAATAAAATAATATTGTAATGTAATGTCCAACGTTGACAGATGTTATATCGAAAAACTTGTTGGTACAAAGATTGGTGATCTATCTCTGTACCAAAAAGCCTTCACCCACAAGTCTGCGTTGAAACAATACGACGACATCGAACACTCGTACGAAACCCTCGAATTCATCGGCGACAGCGTCCTCGGCTTCGTCGTCACGAAGTGGCTGTTCGACCGCTATGAGTCCCAACAAGAGGGGTTCCTCACGAAGGCGCGCACGAAGTTGGTTCGCGGGGAAACCCTCGCCGCCATCGCGCGAAAACTCCAACTGCAAGATGTCATATTGATGGATGAGAAAGGGATGCGAAACAAGTGGAACAACAACACGAAAATTCTCGAAGACGTGTTCGAGGCCCTGTGTGGTGCGATATACATGGACCTCGGTCTCTTGCACACGAAGGAGTTCATCTTGCGCATCTACGAGGACCCGTCGTTCGTGGACATGCAATGTCTCCTCGTGGACGACAACTTCAAGGACCACCTCATGCGGTACTGCCAGCAGCACAACTTCCCCCTCCCCGAGTATAGAATAGCGGACCACACCGACGGGGTGTTCGTCATCGACGCCTACGTCAACGAAAAATTCTTGGGAAGAGGGTGGGCCAAGTCGAAAAAACAGGCGGAGCAGAACGCCGCGAGGGCATTCTTTAGTTGAGTTAAAAGTAGCATTCATTATTATTTCAATAAGTACGCTCGATGCACCCCAATGTGAAAGCCCTCATAGAGAGAGAGTACGCCGCGCAAAAATCCGAGGAATGGCTCTCCCTCCGTGGGAACATGCTCACCGCCTCGGACGCCGCCACCGCGATAGGGTGCAACAAGTACCAGACACCGTACGACCTACTCTTAAAGAAGTGTGGCGTCGGGGAGAAGTTCACGGGTAATGAAGCGACGAGACACGGTGAGAAATATGAAGACGAAGCGCGCATCCTGTACGAAGAGCGCTACGGAGAGGTGGTGCACGAGATTGGCCTGTGCCCCCACCCAGAACACCTCTGGCTCGGGGGGTCCCCCGATGGGGTGACTGAATCCGGGAAACTCGTGGAAATCAAGTGTCCCATGATGCGTGAAATTAAACCAGAGGTCCCTGAACACTACATGCCCCAGTTGCAGTTGTGCATGGAGATATTGGACCTGGAATCGTGTGATTTCATCCAATATAAACCCGCGGATTTCAACTGGCCGAATCCAGAGGAGTTCGTGGTCGTCCACGTCGACAGGGACAGGGAGTGGTTCGCCACGAACCTCCCCATCATGCGCGCGTTCTGGGATAAGGTGCTCTATCACAGGGAACACGGCATAGAACCACCGCCACCGAAGAAGACTCGACCGCGTAAACCGAAACCCCCAGCCGAGTGTGAAATCGCATCGGACTCCTCCGACGACGAGGATGACTTTTTTTTCTAGCCCTTATAATAAAATAAAATGATGAAACGTATTGGTTCCCGCGCCGAAGTCATGCACGGCACCGCGACGATGACCGAAGGCGGTCTCACGAAGAAGGATTTGTACCTCGACCCGAAGGATGGACGCATCAAGAGCCGCAAGGCCCACGACGCCGCCATGGCGCGCATGAAGGCCGAAGGTAAGGCCCACTTCGTCAAGGTGTGGAAGCCGAAGGGTGTCAAGAAGGACGGCGACGTCAAGTTGCAAGCGAAGGAGGGTTCGAAGGAGTACGAGCGCAAGTTGAAGCAATTCAAGCGCTTGCAAAAAAAACTCTGAGCACATAGTAAATGACGCTCGCTCTGTGGGACGAAGCCGTGAAGGAAGCTAAAAAACAAATGGGTGTGAAAGATACGTTCACTCGCATCGAAGGTAAGTTATTAAAAAAGTGTCAGGTCATCTACACCGCCCTCGTGGCGGGCACTAAATCGTGAATTGGAAACCCTTGAGACGCTCCGGCTCGAACACTTGCAACTGGTGCAACTTCCAAGTCACCCCGAACTTCCGGTTCAAGAAATAGACAGAACACATCTCGACGATGGGTCTCCCTGAATTTCTTGAATACAGACCGTGGGTCATCGCATCTTTCGGCATGCGCTCCTTGTTCGCGTCGAACACGTCCGCCTTCATGAGGTCGTTCATGTCCGTGTCCACTTTCACGCGAAACTTCGGGGCGTGGCCGGGGTTCTCCTTGATGTTCGAGTTGAACATGGGAAGGAGTTCCTCCTTGGTCATCGGTTTTTGAAAAATCTCCTCACTCTGCGCGACCACGGCGTCGACGACCATGTTCTCCACCTCTCGAAGGGTTTGATAAAACTTTTGGACGTACCCACCCTCCTCGTCCCATCCGGTCAGGGACAGGTCCAAGGTGTACTTCGTAGGACCTACCTCCGGGGTGAATCCACAGATGCCGAAGGGCATGTACAGTCGCGGGGCTTGGACGCGAAGATGTCCACCATCTTTGTTGGTGATGACAATCTTCTTGTTTTTATAGCTGCCGATGTCGATGTTAGAACACAACTCTGTGAACTTCATATTAAATAAATGGATGTATAACTTTAAGCAGAACACGCGACGCACTCGGGTTCGATGTCCAGTGAGAATTGAATGGGCTTCGCCTTGGCCTTCGAACGGAGGTAGTACATCCCCGTCTTGAGACCCTTCTTCCACGCGTACATGTGCATCGAGGACAACTTACTGAACGTCGGGCTCTGCATGAACAGGTTCATGCTCTGGCTCTGACACACGAAACGCCCACGGTCCGCGGCCATGTCGATGATGCACTTTTGTGAAATCTCCCACACCGTCTTGTACCTATCCTTGATGTCCTCGGGGATGTTCGTGATGTTTTGCACGGAACCATCCGCCTTGATGAGGAGGTCTTTCATCGCCTTGGACCAGAGACCCAACTGCTTGAGGTCATCCACCAGGTGTTTATTGACGACGACGAACTCCCCGGCCAAGGTGCGTCTCAAGTAGATGTTCGTCGTGTACGGCTCGAAACACTCATTGTTCCCTAAAATTTGCGCCGTGCTCGCCGTTGGCATGGGCGCGAGGAGTAGGGAGTTTCTGAGACCATCGAGCTTGATGCGCTGACGCATCGCGTCCCAATCGTACATCCCACTCAACTTGGTCTCCCCTTCCCACATGTCAAACTGGAGGATGCCCTCGCTCGCAGGGCTTCCCTTGAACGTGGGGTAGGGGTGCGACGCCTTCGCCAACTCACAACTCGCCTCGAGCGCGGCGTGGTACATCGTCTCGAAGATGTAGCTGTTCATCGCCCTGGACGCGTCGCAGTCGAAGGGCAACTTACACAGGTTGAAAGCATCAGCCAACCCCTGCACCCCGATGCCGATGGGCCTATGGCGCACGTTGCTCTGTCGGGCATTGATGGTTGGGTAGTAGTTTCGGTCGATGACCTTGTTCAAATTCTTCGTGAGCACCTTGGTGACCTTGTGCAACGCCTCGTAGTCAAAGGTACGCTTCTCCATGTTGACAAACTTTGGGAGGGCGATGGACCCCAAGTTGCACACCGCCGTCTCATCCTTGTCGGTGTACTCGAGAATTTCAGTACAAAGATTTGAACTCTTAATGACGCCTAAATTTTTCTGGTTGGACTTGGAGTTGCACGCATCTTTGTAGAGCATGTACGGCGTCCCCGTCTCCGTCTGACTCTTCAAGATGGCTTTCCACACGTCCGCGGCATCGACGGTGCGCTTGGCCAATCCCTCCTCTTCGTACTTTGTGTACAACTTTTCAAACTCTTCCCCGTAGCAGTCGGACAACCCCTTGGCCGTGTCCGGGCAGAACAAGGACCATTGACCACCTTCCTCCACGCGTTTCATGAAGAGGTCGGGAATCCACATCGCCGTGAACAGGTCGCGACACCGCGCTTCCTCATCGCCCTGGTTCAAGCGCAACTCCAAAAATTCCATGACGTCGGCGTGCCATGGCTCGAGGTATATCGCGAAGGACCCTTTCCTCTTCCCAGCCTGGTTCACGTACCTCGCGGTGGCGTTGTACACGCGAAGCATGGGAATGATGCCATCACTCTGTCCATTGGTGCCTCGAATGTGCGACCCCCTCGCGCGAATGTCGTGGATGTGCAGACCGATGCCCCCGGCCCACTTACTGATGGCGGCGCACTCGTGAAGGGTGTCGTAAATCCCATCGATGGCGTCATCTTTGTTCGCCACCAAGAAGCACGAACTCATCTGTGGTCGGTGCGTGCCCGCGTTGAAGAGGGTCGGGGTGGCGTGGATGAAATACCCTTGGCTCATGAAGTTGTACGTCTCCAGGATGGACGCGAAGTCATCGCCGTGAATCCCGATGGCGACGCGCATGAACATGTACGAGGGGGTTTCACATATTTTACCCTTCACCTTCTGGAGGTAGGACTTTTCCAGGGTCTTCAGGCCAAAGTACCCGTAGTCGAAGTCCCGCTCGGGCTTGATGTACTCACTGACGAGGTCGGCCATTCGAACCACCTCGTCGGTGACCACACCCCCCTCGTGCAACGCCTTCATCGCGTCGACGAAGGTCTTCGGTGCTTGCTTTTGGATGTTCGAGGCGACGATGCGCGTGGCCAAGACCTCGTAGTCGGGGTCGCTCGTGATCATGCCGATACAAATCTCGGCCGAGAGCGTGTCCAACTCCTGGGTCTTGATGCCGTCGTACATGCTGCTGAACACCTGCTGCGCCACCTTGGTGGGGTCGACTTCGGGTGAGAGTCCATGAATCAGGTTGGAGATACGGGTGGTGACTTTGTCAAATTTCATGTCTTCAACGCGACCATCTCTCTTGGTGACTCTCATCTTATTATTTGTATAAATAGGGGTGGAAATTTTTAATTGCATTTCAAGTCGCTCGCGCGAACCGTGACAGCACCGGCCACTTCCTTCTTACGATTCGGTTGCGTGAGGTACGTGTTCACGAAGAACGGGCCGTCCTGTCCGGGTTTGGCCACCGGTGCGTACGAGTTCACGAAACAGGCCGGGGGCTGGCACGGCGGCTTGGCCTCGACGTTCTGCGGCTTGCTGGCGTAGGTCTCGTCGAAGTCGGCGAGCTCCATCTTTACTTACTAGAAGGAAATATTATTTTCGTGGGATATACTAAATGATGTGTGACAACGTCCAGCTGAACACAATCAAGCAGTGCGCCACACCCTTGAACACCCTGTACTTCAGCGACTTTAACCGGGACCTCCTCCAACGCGGGATTCGGGAAAAGTTCAAGCAAGAAACGGGCATCAAGATTGATTACCAGAACGACGACGACCTGAAGACGCTCATGCGTTACGTCTTCATCAACAACGCCGCCGATCACTACGGCGACGTGAACGGCCAGGTGCGCGCGATGAACTCCATCGTCATCGACACCGCGGTCGGGCAGGTGAAGACCGGCGTGGCCCAGTACCTGTCGTATCTGAGGGACATCGACTCGACCACGATTCCCATGGACCGCCCGGTGAACACATCTCTTTATGGAAAGAAGAAAAATTATGCAAACATCCTGTCGTCACAACTCGACGCATGAACAAAAACGGGTGGACGACTGAAGAACACGACCTATTTCTTTTAGGTCTCAGGGTGCACGGAAAGGGGAAATGGGCGAATATCTCGAAAGATTACGTGCGTACACGAACGCCCGCGCAGGTCGCGTCCCACGCACAAAAGTATTTCGCGCGCCTGGCACTCATGGGTCGACGACGTAAAAGTATCTTCGACGCTAAGCCGGTGCTCTTCCGGCCCATAGCCAGGCGTCCGGGACCCACGTGGTATAAAAAATATTGTAATATGTAAAGAGCAATGCTGCTGTCTGAAGAAGATGCCATGAATAAACTGAACCCCTACGTCGTGTTTGACTTTTCCCTTCCAGGAAGCGTTCGTCAAACCCCAGAGTTCACAGACCACGGGAAGGAAGTTCACGCCACGCGCGACGTGGAACGTAGAAGTCCCATCTGCGCTGTGGCGTCAACCTCCGGAGACCGTACTATTGACTTTTGTAAGGGGGGTCGCCAACCCCCGTGCCCCCTTGAGCGCCCGGTCTATCCACGTATACGGGTGGACACGTGCGCCCCGAAGGTGAAGCGCGAGGCCAAGGCCGAGGCCGAGGCCACCACTCCCACTGGCACCTCCTACTGGATGCTCACCGCGGGCGTCCTCCTCGTCCTCATCTTACTCATTGTTCTGCGGAGATGAGTTTGCAGATGTGGAAAAACTTTTCCAATCTCTGGTCGTCCGTGCAGTGATAGATGATTTCAGGGAGGACTTCCATACAAAAATCGTTGACGAGAGTGCGTTGCCAGCTGCGGCGCATGTTCACGTACGGAGGGGTGAACGTGGAGTCCAGGATTTTTGAAGCATTCATGAGACGGGTCGAACACTCGACCTCGTCGAGCGCCACCTCACACATCTTCTGCAATACCTCCGTCGTCTTCTCCACCATGCTGTCCAAGAACTTTTCCAGTGGGATGTTCTGCTTCAGGGACGTCAATTCCACCCAATCTCCCCTTGGTTTGGTGTTGAAGTAATCGACGAAGGTATCGTACCGATTCTCGCCCACGACGTACTTGGTGTACTCGACCTCCACGAAGTCGACGCCGAGTTCGACGTCGTTCACGAACTTGGCTGATTTAAGGAAACTCATTGATTTATAAGAAACCATATTTTTTAAGTTCATTTGCCGTAGGGTTAAACTTCCGGTCAGTGAGGATGCGTTCCACCAAACGTTTCTTCTCTGGGCGAGACATCGTCGTCGTGTCGTTCATCACGTAGTCCACGAACTTCCTTCGTTTGTTGTAATAATTTCGCAAGCTGCGTTTGTACCCGTCGTTCCTGCGAGCCATGGTGCGATAGTACTCCAAGTTTGATGGTCCAAAGCGAAAGCCTTGGTTCATCATGTACAAGTTTTTCATCTTCTCCCCCCGCACGAGGAGGTCGTCCAACTCTTTGTAATACGCTCGACGTTCCTTGTTTTCTTTGTTCATCTTTCGGAGCACGATTTCCTGGACGTTCCTGGGAAGCACACCCCCCGTGGACTTCAGAAATCGCACGACTTTATAATCTCGGGACATTATACAGTAACATGAGAAACTCTCTGCTCCTCGAAGCGGTGGTCGTGGGTGTCGTGACCTCGGCCACGTACTTTGCCCTCACCCAACTGAACACTGGTCTCACGACCCCGTGGCTCCTGTTCCTCACGGGTGCCCTCATCCACCTCGTGTTCGAATTCGCGGGGATGAATGAATGGTGGTGTAGACAGACGTATAAATAAAAATGTAGTACAAAATATAAAATGACAACCCGTGCTTTCATCCCCGCCCTCGCCATCACGGGCACCAGCCTTTTGTGCCCCAACTTAAAGAGTTCAGGGGAGGGGGTGCCCTTCCGCCCCCCTGGGTGGGTGTTCGGGGTGGTGTGGCCCATCCTCTACGCGACCACGGGGTACGCGTGGTACTTGAGTAAACAGGACGTCCTCTTCACCGCCATCGTCGCCCTGTGCTGCCTCTGGCTCATCGCGTACTCGTGCACTAAAAATAAGGACAAGGCCCCCTTGGTGATCGTGAGCGCGGCGTTGACCACGTGGTACACGGTGTCGCAGCTGAAGGGTACGGCCAGAGATTACACCCTCCCTCTCGCCATGTGGTTGACTTTTGCAAGTTATTTAAATGTTTACGAGCAGTACTACACATGAAGACCTTCACGTCTTTGGACGGTGTGAAAATCTACGTCGGGGAGAACGCGAAGGACAACGACCGTTTGACCGAATCGTCCTATCCCAGGGAGTGGTGGATGCACGTGTCCGGTCATCCTGGGTCCCACGTGGTCATCGCGTGCGAGGACGACGTCGTCCCACGGGAGACGAAGCGCGACGCCGCCGTGCTCGCGGTACACCACAGCAAGGCACCCCCCTCTAAGATGGTCAAGGTTGACCTGTGCAGGGTGGAAGATTTGGGTATGGGTCGCGCATCGGGACAGGTATATTTAGATGGTGAAACTACCCAATTAACTATTTTTATGGGGAAGGAGAGGGAGCGAATCGAAAGAATCTTCTCCACTCTTCGACGCGCGTGATCATGGTCTACTCCTCGATCGCGAACCAGTCGTTCAGCTTCGTCCTGACGGTCGATGAGTTCAGGAACATGTTTCCCGAGGAGACGCGACCGTCGTGGTTGAAAATCACGACGATCACGATGGTCGCCAAGTTCGGCCAACCCGTCGACCTCGAGAAGCTCCGCGAGGTTTTCGCGAGGGTCGACCACCTGTCCCTTCAGAGGGGGGGTGCCTCCGGATCTGATTTTCAGTGGTCCATAAAGAACACTACTTTTTACAATCAAATCACTCTGGTATATAAAGACGCATATAGCAGGAAGAGTGTGAAAATTTTCCCCAATGGGTCCATTCAGGTGGCGGGGTGTTGCGACCTGTTCGATTGTCAGCGCGTCATCGCCCAGCTCAAACACATTTTCAGCACGTACCTGGACATGGAGAACATGATACAAGACGAAGATTTCAGAGTGGTCATGATAAACAGCAACTACAGCCTCAACTACAACGTCAACCTCATGCTCGTGGCTAAACATTTTCAAAACTACGGAAACACGTTCTCCGTGAGTTTCCAACCGGACAGGTATTCGGCGGTGAAAATAAAATTCAAACCCGCGGAGGAAATGAAGCAAATCACGACATCCATTTTCTCCACGGGTAAAATAATCATCACAGGGGCGGAGACCCTGAAGGAAGTGGCCTACGCCTACAACGTCGTCTGTCGCCACATCGACCGATGCGATGGTCAGATTCGCGTGTCGCCGACTGAGGTGCGGGACGTCTTCAACACCTTCCTCGGGTACGAATGTGAATCACTTGTACAAAAGCTTCGCACCATGGGCTTTCACTCGTGGCTTCAAACAGCTCGCAACAACCGTATAAATTTTCTGTTGTAATAATAAAGTAAAATGTCTCAGCGCCTCGGAATGGCCGACGGCCGGTGCTTCACGATTCACTCCTCAGCCCAACTCGTGAACAACTACATCATGAAACAAAACGGCATCGCTCTCGAAGACAACTACTCGTACCGACAGTTGTTGCAAAAGAGTGGTCCGGAAATCCTCGCCAAGGTGCAAGATTTGCAAGGCACGCAACAGTGCAACCAGTGCAACAAACCGCTCTTGAACGTCGCGGATATTTATTAAAAAAAGTTTAGGTACGTACATGTAGGATGACCTGTTCTATATGTCTCAACGAGGTCAAACCCACGAGGAACAACGCCATCCGTTGTGGACATATATTTCACAAATCGTGCATAGAGCGGTGGAAGTCACAGGGGAAACACACGTGTCCGGTGTGTCGGAAAGTGTTCGACGTCTCCCAGTTTAGCATAACATTGCAGGTGACCAATAATTTCACGAGCACCACGTCCAACTTGGTTCATCTCGACGACGAACAGATGTTCAACGTCTTGGACATATTCGATGTCTCCTTCGAGGCGGAGACCCCGAACGACCTGGACTCACTTCTTCGAGACTTTGGGGTGAGTCTTTCCGACCTTGATGCCGCGATCCTTGACGCAGAAGGCGGAACAGAAGTTTGAGTAGTTGAGACCGGCATAGTTGCGCGCCGCCATCCGTGGGTCCTTAATCATCTTCCCCTTCGCGTCGGTCAGGAGGGCACCACCGTCGCTCCACCCCCTCTTGTGCGACCAGAGGTTGACTTTGAAGACGATGCGCTTCCCGGCCTTGAACCCACCAGCCTTCCTGGCCGCGGTGGCGATGCGAGATTCGGGAACCTTGAAAAACGCGGCGACCCCTTTAATCGTGTTCCCGGGCTGCACCTTGTATTCACACACACCGTGCTGTTTGTAAAAGTGGAAATCCCCTTGTGGGCTGGTGAACATCATGATTTTGAAAAAACCCTTCTTACATCGCAGGACTGGGTTGACTTTGTACACTTTCTTCGGGTTGTCAGAGATGACGCGCTCTGGCAAACCCTTGCAGTGCGTGTAGGTGTGATACATGTTCGACATTCCACTCCTATCGCCAGGGATGCTCTTTTGCCAACGGTACGTCTCGGGGTCGTTCACGGCGTAGGCGTAGCAATTGTTTGACTGCTTGTACTTGTTCCAAAGGCGCGTGGTGAACTTTTTTTCAGAACCGCTCAATGGTAGTTCTTTGGTGACCATTTTATTATCTGTGTACATAATAAAATGCTCAGAGAAATCTCCAAGACTGAAACGAAGTCCGACATGCTCACGGAGGTCCTCCTCTACACGCTGGTCATTCTCATCAGCACCTTCCTCCTTCGCGTGTTGTGGAATCGTTCCCTCGTGAAGCACATCAGCGTGTTGAAGCCCATCGACTCCATGTTGGACGCGTTCCTGTTGTCCGTGTCCCTCATGATTCTTAGAGGGTGTTAAATCCAGTGGTCATCTTCCCGTCGGGGTGCTTGATGGTCGGATAGGCCTTCACACCCGGCGGACACGTGCCCTTTTTAGAGCAATCCACAAACTCATAGGAAATGTTCTTTTCCTTCATGACGTCGAGTTGCTTACGAGTCCATCCACAACCCATGGTCCCGTAAACGACGTAGTCCCCAGGAGCGGCCGCACCCGCACCCACGGCGGCGGTCTTAGACATGGCGCAGAGAATGTACGCATCGATGAGGAGCAGGATAATGAGAGCAATCATTGTTTGTATTACATGTAGAAAATTAATTTATTCTTCGTCTACGATTTCATCGTCTTCATCGTCGTTCATGTCGACGTCTTCGGACGGTTCCGGGAGGTCGATGCCCTGGAACGCGAACGATGGCAACTTGGCCGTCTGTTCCACGAGGGCTTGGGAGAGCCTGATAGTCACGCCAAACTTATTGTCGATGAACCAGATTTGGTTGAGGTCGACGATGGTGTGCACCTTCGCACCTTTCTCGATGCTGTCCAAGGGGATGGACTCGCGGTTCATGTTGTAGCTCTCCGGGACGAACGTACCATCGGGTTTGGTGAGAATCTTCAACTTGATCGTCGCCGGGTACTCCGGCTTACCCACGCGCACGAGGGGCTTGTAGAGCGCTTGTTTGAGCACCTCGACGTTGAATTCCTTCCCAAGCCACTCCACGGAGTTTTCCGCAACTTTGTTGACGATGAGTTCATCGAGCTCCTCGAAAGTCTTGCGCAACTCGACCGCTTCGGGGACGTCCGGGTCGAACGCCAAGTCGAGGCTGTACGACGTCTTTCCCGTGCCTTCGTCGGTGAACGCGGAGAGGCCGTACGGGCATCGAAGTTTCGGAAACTGGATGAAGAGTTTGTTATTGCCGCCCTTGTTCAGGTAGACCGCCTTTCCGCCGTTCTTGTTCTTTCTCATCTTAGAGAAATCGACGTCGGAGGCCTTGAATTCGGAAGCTTGAGTGATTGCGAGCGACATTGTTGTTGTTGTTTGGTATACCTAAGTACCGCGGATTAACTTTAACCCAGGGGAAAAATTATCTCTCTTTAATGTATACATAGAAATCATGTCTGCCGCGGTGATTATGGCAATGCTCGGATGTTCCTGCTCCTCGGCAGCGGGGCTCTTCTACACGTGCACGGACGGTACCTTAAACATGTCGAACCTCAACGCCAACACGTGCTTCTCGTTCCTCTCGTCTAACACGACGCCGGCTGTCGCCGAGACCGTGGACATGGGCATCAACTGTCAGTACATCACGGTCGAACAAACCACCTCCAACGCGATCATGCTCTCTGACATCGAGGTATACGACTTGGCGGGCGCCAGTCTCATCGTGCACGCGGCCACCGACACCGTCGCCGCGTCGACCGTCGAAGGCGCCACGGAGGAGAACGGTCTCGCGAGTTTCATCGATGACGAAGGCACCGATACGGCCACTCTCGGTACGGCACCGGGCACGGAGGCGGCAAAGGCGAAGGTCGTCGTCGACCTCGGTGGTCTCAAGAAGGTGCACAAAGTGGTGTTGACGAACACCGATACGACGGCGGACCAAAGCAAAATCGCCGGTGCGAAGGTTGTTTTCAGTGCAAACGAAGTGAACGCGGCGGGTGCCGCGACGAAAAAGGTCATCGAGGAAACCCCCACCATCGACTTCGTCGCGAGTGCGTACACCTACGCAATCACGAGCGACCTCGATAAGTGGAAATAATCTCATACAGTAGTATATGTCCGCCGTACTCGTATTCGGATTGATGGGATGCGCCGCATCATCAGCGGGTGGTCTCCTGTACACGTGTACTGAGGGTAATTTCGACGTGTCTAAAATTAACCCCAATGCATGTTTTTCCTTTCTAGGCACGGAGTGCGTCCCCGAGTGCGCACCGTGCACACCCGACCCAGTGCCCGTGCTTTGTCGATACATCGACGTGAAGCAGACGACTTCGAACACCTTCTCACTGTCTGACATTAAAGTTGTGGGCGGTGAGACTGGGCTCACCAATCTCGTGCAGAACATGACTCCCCCAGCGTCCGTTGTTGGTGTCAGCAACTCGCAACTCATTGACACCGAGGAAGAGGGAGCAGAAACATTGGAAGAGGGACTCACCTCTTTCACCTTGGACCTCGGAGATGTGCGTCAGGTGCTTTCAGTGACGCTCACGAACACCTCGGACAGTTCCAGGCAGGCGGACGTGTGTGGGACGAAAATCACCCTTCGACGACCGTTATACCAAGGTGAGGCCAGTGATTCCACCAGTGCAGAGCTCGATGAGTCTCCCACCATCGACTACGTGTCCAGCGCCTACACGTACGACGCAGGGTCGACGTCGTGGAAATAATTTTTCTAGACGTATATTAAAATATGGGATTGTTTAAAGACTGCGGCTGCGGCTGCAACGGCGAAAAGCAACAACAAAAGTTTGTCATCAGCCTCATCTCCGCGTTGACGTTTTTCATCATCTCCAACCCTCAGACGTACATGTTGACCCGTGGGTTGTTGGGCCAAGGCTTGGCGAGCCCGAACGGGTGCCCGACCATGTTGGGCTTGTTCATTCATACCCTCGTGTTCTTGTTGGTCACGTGGGGTATGATGAATATCAAGCGTGAGTCTAGAACTCCTCGTCAAAATTAATTTCGTCCTCTGCGACGTCTATTTTCCCGTAGTCTCCGACTCTTTTCTCGAAGAAGTTAGTCTTTCCTTCTAGAGAAATGAGTTCCATGAAATCAAAGGGATTTTTAGAATTGAATATGGGCTGCTGACCAATCTGTTTCAGCAGTCGGTCCGACACGTACTCGATGTATTCGGACATCTTTTGGGCGTTCATCCCTATGAGGGAACACGGGAGGGCGTCGATGATGAACTCCTTCTCGATGGCCACCGCCTCCCTCACGATGGCTTGGAGCACGTGTCCCGAGGGTTTGTGTCTCAACATTTTAAACAATTCCACGGCGAACTCTTGGTGCAACCCCTCATCGCGTGAGATGAGTTCGTTGGAAAACGTGAGACCGGGCATGAGACCCCTCTTCTTCAGCCAGTAGATGGCGCAGAACGACCCGGAGAAGAAGATGCCCTCCACACAGGCGAACGCGAAGAGGCGTTCGGCGAACGTGCGCGTGCGGTCGAACCATTTCAGCGCCCACTTCGCCTTCTTCTCTATGCACGGAATGGTGTTGATGGCGTCGAACAGTTGGGCTTTCTCCTTCCCATCGGTGATGTACTTATCGATGAGTTTGCTGTACGTCTCCGAGTGCACCATCTCGTTGTGACACTGGTAGGCGTAGAACGACTTGGCCTCCGATGAGCGAACCTCGTCGGCGAAGTTGTTGTTGATGTTCTCGAACACGATGCCATCCGAGCCGGCGAAGAACGCCAGGACGTACTTGACGAATCTCTGTTCATTTTCAGACAACCCCTTCCAGTCCTCCATGTCCCTCGAGAAATCGATTTCCTCGGCGGTCCAGTTGGACATCTGTGCCTTCTTGTACAGCGCCCACAGGTGTTCATACTTCAGAGGGAACAACGTGAACGACCCCTCGTCGTCCAACATGGGTTCGTATTGCTCTTGAATGAATTCCTCGAGGTCGAAAAAGTTCCCCAGGCGCACCCCATCCTTGAATATCTGCGGGTACGCGTCAAACTTCCCCCCACACAGCTTCTCTAAGTCCCCCTTTTCAATCATAATCTTTTCGTGGGTCAGCCCCTCTGACTCACACAGGTCGACCGCGCGGTCGCAATACGTACATCCCTCTTTCGAATAAATTTGAATTCTCATCTCACACCTGAAGTACAATAGTTAAATATTTTTAATTGACCTGATAGTAAAATACATGATCGTTCCCTCAGATATACAAGTCGGTGATATAGTGCAAGCCATGGTTAAAGACCACGACAGCGAACTCGAAGAAGCCACCTACGGGTTGGTGCAGATGAACACAGGCCACGTCCTCGGCGTGCGATTCCTGACGCCTACGGAAAAGATTTACAAGAGCGCGTGCGTGTACGAGTTGGACCAGGAGATGACCGCGACCCCCTACACTAGTTTGTGTGAACACCACCCAGCGGGGACGACGTTCGACGATCTCGAGATAAAATGTTTAGGTGCGCCGTACTACGTCTTTTATGCCGAGGTCGACATCGAAGACGACGACAGTGAGATATGGGAAGACGACGGGAGCGACCTCGACGACTTCATCGTGTCCGACAGCGAGGACGTGGACGACGCACCCCCAGAGGGGCACAAAGAGATTGACCGGGCGTGGGACGATTGGGAACCCAGGAGCCCCGGGGCGAGAAGTTTTAAAGACACGGTGGACATGATCGAGATGCGCGCGAGAGAGCGTCATTCCGCGACGTTTTAAAAGTTGCCTTGATTTCAAATGTTGGCAGCTATATGGGAAGATTTAAATACTCTACTCGAAAAACCCGAAAATAAAGAAGATGAACAAACCACAACGAACAACTATGAATGCGTGGAGTGCAAGGGCACCAAGGTGATCGCCCCGGAGGGTCTTCCGGTGTGCACCGAGTGCGGTCTCGTGGACGACAAGTACATCTCCGACGTCGCGGAGTGGACCTCTGGCATCTCCGAGGATGGGAAAGTCTCCGACCCAGCGCGGTGCGGTGCGGACGCCCACGGGAACCCCAACCTGTACTCGTCTCAGTGGGGGAAGAGCACCGTGATAAGCACGTCCAGGGGTTCGTCGACGTACAAGAACCGACGCATGGCCACCATCAACTTTCACATGGCGATGAATCACAAAGATAGGGGACTCTACCACGCGTACAAAGAAATCGAAGAGGCGTGCGCGAACCTCCCGGAGACCGTGATCCGCGACGCAAAGATGATCTACAAAACCTTCAGTGAACGAAAATTGACCAGGGGTGCCGTTCGTTTGGGCATCAAGGCGAACTGCGTGTTGTACGCGTGTCGCCTCGCAAACTTTCCCCGGACGACCAAGGAAATCGCCGACATGTTCAACGTCCAATCCAAAGACATCAGTCGGACGGCGGAGATGTTCAAGGAGGTGCTCCTCACCACGAACGAAGACAGCGGCACCACGCGCCCCGTGGACGTCATGAACCGACTCATCAACGGGTTCGAGGTGTCCAGGGAACACAGGATTGCGTGTAACAAGATGTGCAGAGACATCGAGGCGTGTCCGGAGCTGATGAGCAAGACACCGAATAGCATTGCATCGGCTATTATATGGATTGTCACTAGTATTCCAAAAACGGAAGTGTGCAAACAGTGTTCAGTGTCTGTACCCACCCTCAATAAAATAGAAACCATTGTGCGAAAATACTTAGAGGCGAAAGCCGTTTAAATTGTAATGAAACTTTTTGTTGCCACTCCATGCTATGGTGGTCTCTGCCTCGAACGCTACATGGCGTCGATGATTAAACTCCAGATGGAACTCATTCGCGAGGGGGTGCAGATGTATTTCGACACCACCGAGAACGAATCGTTGGTCCACCGCGCCCGAAACGTCGCCGTCGGCAGGTTCATGCAAAAGACGGATTGCGACTTTTTCTTGTTCATCGACGCGGACATCGACTTCGACCCCAAATCCGTCGTGCGCCTTCTCAAGGCGAACAGGGACATCAGCGTCGCGTGCTACCCGAAGAAGGTCGTCATGTGGGACCAGGCCAAGGAAGCCATCAAACAGGGCGACGACCGGGACATGGCCATGTTGAGCAGTTCACTCGTCATCAATTTTGGCGCCCAACGTCGTTCGGTCGAAGATGGGATGATCGAAATCCTCGATGGACCCACGGGATTCATGATGATCAAGAGGGAGGCTTTCGAAAAGATGCACGAGCACTATGCCAAGGAACTCGACTGCATGAACGACCACCAAAACAGAGACTTCGACACGTACTGCGCCCTGTTCGACTGCATGATTGACCCCGACAACCGACGCTACTTGTCCGAAGATTACGCGTTCTGTCGACGATGGCAACAGATGGGTGGTAAAATCTACGCCGACATTCAAACCACCCTCGGGCACGTGGGCAACCTCCCCTTCGGTGCGTGCATGGCAGATAGGCTTAAGGCTTAGACTAGTTTTTTTAATAAATGAAACTCGTCACCCTTCTCGTGTCCCGTTCAAAATCGTGCCATGTCAAGACTTTACACACTGTGATGAAGTTGAACCTTCACTGCGTTCGCCGTGGGTGGGCCAATGAAATCATGTTCTGCAACGACGACCCTTTCAAGAAGGCCGAGGCGGTGCAAAAGTTGCTGAAACTGTACGACCGCGTAGTGTTCATCGATTTCGGAATCAACTTGGACGAAAAGTCTATCGAACAAGTGTTCGAAACGCACGAGGGGTGTGGCTGCCTCGTGTTCCCCGCCGCCAAGGAGGGCATCGACTGGAACATGTTCAAACAGAAAGTGCTCAGTGATTCCAAGGAGCCCGTGCACCAGATGGGCCTACACTTCGACACGGAGGTGGGTCAAAAAATTAAGGATGACCTATACCACGTGAAATCCACCCAACCCCGATGCTGGATGATGGTGTGCAAGACGGTGAAGAAGAAGCTGGGGGACACAAAGTTGACGAATTACGATAAGATGTTTGAAAAATTAAAGGACTATGGGGTTAAAATATATGCGTGGACCGCGGCACAAGTGGTGGCCACCTACGCCCACGAGTGCGTATCTAATATCATGAATGCCGCGGGGGTTCGCGCGGCATAAAGCGACGCCGCGTTAATCGTGTAATATGGAACAACACGTCATCTCCTACATACATCAGGTGTGGGACTCGAGGGACCGGTTCCCAGGGCCCCAACCCGTCTCCATAGAACGCAGACATTTCCCGACCCTTCAGCGGAACGTGTACGTCGTGTGCGAGAAGACCGACGGGGAGCGGTACATGCTCGTCGCCACCCGGTGGCAAGGTCGAAACGTATCCGTGTTCGTGAACCGTTCGTTCCACATGTTCGAAACGCGACTGAACCTCCCGAAGAACGCGTACGAAGGGACCATCCTCGACGGCGAACTCTGCGACGGTGGCGTCTTCATGGTGTACGACGGCATCGTCGTCTGCGGACAACCCGTGGGACACATGCACTTTCTCGACCGGTACGGAAGCGTCGAGCAGTGCATCAAGAGGATCATCGCCATGAAATCTGACCCCTACAGGGTTCGTCTCAAAATATTCCACGCCCTCAACGATTTCGAGACGTTTCAGAGAGAGCACCTCCCACGGGTGGAACAACGGGTCGACGGCCTCGTGTTCACCCCGGTGTACGAACCGGTGAAGAAGGGCACCCACGAGACGATGTTCAAATGGAAACCGAGGGACCACAACACCATAGATTTCCAGATGAAGAGGGACCCCTATCGACCCGGGGTGTGGCGACTGTACGTGCAGGACAAAGGGCAACTCGTGTTCGAGACGGAGTTGCACAACTACGAGGAACCGTGGTTCGAGGAAGACGCCATCGTGGAGTGTCAGTACATGACAGAGGACACACCCATGTGGTGGCGACCCATCAAAAGGAGGACGGACAAGAGCCACCCGAACAGTAGACGAACCTTTTATAGAACTTTGGTGAACATAAAGGAGGACATACAAATGTCTGAGTTTAATAATATAGTATGAACAGAATCGCCGTCGACATCGATGAAGTCCTCGTACCCCTCCTCGACCCACTCGCGCGCTACCACCGACGAAAGTTGCCTCAGGGTGTGAAGTATCCGTACGTGTTTCGAGAAGTCTTTAAGTGCAGCGAAGCTGAATCACAAAAGATGATTCGAGAATTTTACGATTCAAGGGAGTTCATGGAACTTCGACCCATCAGGGATTCCCAGTACGCCCTCGCGAAACTTTCCATGAACAACGTCATATACGCCGTCACGGGGAGACAGGATTGGGTCCGACGTAAGACCGAGGTGTGGCTCAACATGCACTACCCAGGGGTGTTTCACGACTTGGTGCTCACGAACAGCTACACCGAAAATGAAATCCCCAAGGCGTCGGTGTGCCGCGCACTCAACCTCGACGTCATCATCGATGACAACTACGAGATATGCAAGGAGTGTTTCAGGGAGGGAGTGGACGTCATTAACTTTGTGGGGGACCCGGTGTATCCGTGGTGCACCGATAAGAATGGGATTAGTATCAATTCATGGCGAGAGTTATTCATTACATAATGCCAGTGGACGGGGTACTTTCAAACCAGAACACACAATTTTAAGAAAGCCATCGACCATCTTGAATCCCGAAACATAGAATGACTCATGGTGCCATTTGTTTCGGCCACCAAACGCCGCGATGACTTGAACACCTCCCTGTTTATTGAACAGTTCGTAGACGACGCGATTCACCGTTCCGGGTTTCAAGTCATCTATTGTTTTCATACGTTTTCCACCGCGTGATGCTGCGAAATCATAAAAAAAGTCTTTCTGCAAAATGTCATCGTACACCGTCGGCTCTCGAGTTTGGCATTGAATGAAAAGTTCTTTCCCACCCGGTAGAATATTGATTCCTCGTGGTGTGGGTTGCAACCCGACGGCGGCGCACGAGTCTCTGTGGGTCATCTCGACCACACTCATGTCCACACTCGTGCCCACACTCGTGTCCTGATGCTGTTCAGGGGCCTCCACGGTGCGTTTTCTTTTTTTTCGGGGGGCCGTGGGGGTTAAGTGTTTCATCAAATTATTCACGATTTTGTTGTACTTGTCTTCATCACCGTCGAGTAGGTTTTTCGACAAGGCTGATATAGAGCTTGAAAGCACTTTGATGAGTTCGGCACTTTTGGTGTGGCAGCTCGTCATTCTTTTCTTACTAGTTATACGCAATGCTAACTTTAATCGAGTTGGTAGTTCGATAGGTGCACCTTCACCCTGCCACCATCATCTATTTCTAATTTCACCACGACCTCCTCACGCTTCACCGCCCACCACACGTCAATCTCCGGGTTGCGGAGGAGTGTGTCTATCCACGTCTTGTAGGACGGTTGTCTAAACCACTCCGAGAGTACGAGGACGTATCGCCAGTATTTCACGTGTGGGTAAGCCTGTTTATACAATTCTAACTTTACCGGAGAGTTCAGGATTTTCTCGTCCACGCTCCCGGACCCACCTTGGTATTTACACTCGAGGAGGAGCACCCAGTCGTCTTTGATGTACGCCCCATCGGGGTGGAACAATCGCACCGAAGGGTCCACAGGTTTCATGTGTTTCGCAAAGTCGTGCTGTTTTAAGAACCAGTACGAATCCACGTACCCACCCTTCCCTTTCACGTACACGCTGGGGTAGATACATTTTTCAAACTCGAGTCCGTTTCTATTCGTCTGTGCCCCTCCCGCACCCGTCCCTCGATTTGACGACGAGGACTTCTGTCGTGGTTGCATCTGGTCTCTTACTATGAATGGCACGACGAGCCTTGATGTATAATATCCTGAAGCCTTTAAAAAACTCCGTGACGCATGGAACATTCGCGTTACTCATGACAAACATCGTTTTTGAAAGTTCTTTAAATAAAAGTTCCTGGTCAAACCCACCCTTGGTGTATTCCTTGAAGGAGGTCTTCGTCTCCTGCGCGTACGGGGGGTCCGCGTAGACAAAGTCCTTCCCCGTGGTTTTCACGTGTTCCAGGGCTTCTTTGAAATCACACGCGGTGAACTCGACGTCTTTGATGAGTGCTTGGACGGCTCTCAACTCCTCGAGGGTCGGTGGTTTCGGTGTGGTCTTGTAGTGGCCATAGGGGACGTTGAACCCATTGGGTCCCTCGCGGTAGAGTCCACGGAAACACGTCTTGTTGAGAAAGATGAGGAGGGCACACTTCTCTATGCATGGGGGGAGGGTGCGAAACCGTTCCCTTTGTTCGTAATAGAAAGCCTCCTTCTCCGTGGCACTGGCGCTCTGGTCATACAGACTGAAGAGGCGCTCCACCGCGAGGTGAAGGAGTTCGGGGTCCCTTTGCACCTGCTTGTACAAGGCCACGAGGTGGGGGTTGTTGTCGCTCGCACGCACGCGTCGCACGCGAATGTCGGGGTGAGAGAGCACCGCGAGGAGGACGGACCCACCACCCACGAACGGTTCGTGGTAGGTGTCGATGTCCCTCGGGAACTCGGCGAGCACCTGGTCGATGATTTGTGTCTTCCCACCGACCCATTTGAGGAATGGTTTCATGCTTTGTACGTATGTATGTATATTTAAACTTTAATGTACACGAGAAAATAGAATCCACCCTCCCGTGGGAGGGGAACCTTCTGCACGAAACCATCGTTCACATAGTACCATTGGTCCCCGCGACGCGTGAATGCGACGTAGTGTCCGTCCCACTGCACACCCACGTGCGCCGCCGCGGACAGGAGTCGGTACTTGACACCTCCCACCTCTATGTGTTCCGCGAGGGTTATGAAACTCTTCTTATCGAAACTCACCATGAACACACCGGGGAGGGCGGTGAACACGTTCCGTGTGGTCGCCACGTGGTGTGTGTGTCCAGTGTCGTCGATGTAATCCGTCAGTGTGTTCCATTGGAGACTTTCCTTGAACATCGTCTCGAAATCCTTCCCACTCACGGAACACATGAGGTGGACGCTGAAATCTTCTTCGTGCGTCTTCTTCCCCCCGGGATAGATGGTCTCCTGCATCTTCTTCCCATAGAACAGGGTCTTCAGTTCGGGGGCCCCGCGTTCGAGGATGTCTATGATGCACAGGATGGCCTCCTGCACGTCGTGTTGTTGTCCGAGGGTGAACCTCGGGAAATGCTTTTGGAACATAACGAGGAGGGAACGCGCATCGAGGGGCGCGCCCTTTTCAGAGGCCGCCACGTGGTGCGACAGGTGAAAGAACGCCTTCGTGAATTCGCACGACCCAGTGTACCCAATGTGTGTGAACAGTGGGATTAAACATTGGAGGGACGTGTTGAAATAACACGTGTTTCCGAGATTACGAAAACCTCGCATAGTTTATTAAAGACACCGCGCTTTTATACTATGAAACAGAGATGGACATTCAGAAGATTGTCGACAAGACCCTACCCCTGTTCGAGCGTCACAATGACGAACAGTACATCGAAGTAGAGATACGACTGGGGAAGTTTAACGGCGCATTTTTCGACACCAACGTAGGTAAAAAAAGTTTCGACCTCATACTCACTGGTCTGCAACAGTTCGACGGGTGGGAGGAAGTGCGCACGTCGGTGTGCGACGTCTTCTACCACGACGCGGGAGGGATTCGACTCACGGTGGATGAGCAGACCGGGGAACAGACCATGGTACAAAAACAAAAGCTCGTCACGGAGAATTTTCAAGAGTTTTCCGCACCCCTGGACGTGCGTTTCAGCATCTCGAGGGAGGTGCCCATGACTGGGGAATACGAGATGGACAGGAAGCGCACGAAGCACCGTCAGAGTTTCGTGCGAAAGAATTTGTCCATCGACATGACTGTATCGAGTGGTGATGCGGTGGACAAGGACGCAGAGGACCCGAATCACTACCAGATAGAGTTGGAAATAGTGGACCCCGGAAAGGTGGGGTGCCAAGAGGAATTCTATAATATTCTATGGAAAATCAACGACCTGTTCAAGCTTTTGCCATCTTAGCGTTGTAATTACGAGCCATCTTTTTCACCTTTGTGTCCCCACTGTTGCCCTTACCCTTGTTTTTTTCATTCTTCAAGAGCATGTTTTCATACTTCTTCACGATGTTCGCGACCTTGGTGAGTTCGTTCTTCTTGTTTTCGTAAACCTTGTTGTTGTACTTGTTGATGGCTTCGTTCTCCTTCTTCAACATGGTCTTGTTTTCCGCGACGACTTTTTCAACCTTGTCCCCCTTCTTCATGCCCAAGGCGCGCATGGCTTTCTTCACACTTTTCGGAGTTTTCATTATACAGGGATGTGAGAAAAAAAATATACTGACTACAATAAGGAATGCTCTTCTACATCGTCGCCCTCGTGGTTCTGTACATGAGCATCACTGCGAACAAGGAAACCTTACCCCACACCCCGTCCCATCTCGTGTACGAACGCATGGTGGACAACGGCGACGACGCCCTCCTGTTTCTAGAGATGGAGACCGCGCTCATCGAGGCCGACTCGGTCGGACGCGCCATCGAGATTTCTCTGGCCATCAAAGAACGGTTCCCGAACTACGAGTTCGGATACCACACGGAAATGATTAAATCAACTTCGCGCGACGTGCATGGAGTTGGTTCATCGTGACTCGGTTCATTCTCGGGTCGTCCCACAATCGAATGTACCTCAACAACTCCTTCTTCACGTCGTCGTTCGTGGGGTTATTCCTGCGAGACGTGAGCCACGCGAGCGTTTCCTGCTCCACGATTTTACGCATCGCGGGACGCACGACGCTCTTGACGTACGCTTTCACGAGCGCTCGTTGTTTGGCGTACTTCGCCACGTTCACGTTCGCTGGCAAGTTTATGTTTTTGAGCGAACGCACGTTCACGTTCTTCACTTTCTTGGCCACGTTTTCCACCGCCTTCTTGGTGATGACCGTTCTATTCTTCAATTGTCGACGAATGAATGCGCGCGTGTTCGCGTCGTATTTGTTTAGGTACACCTTAAATTTCCGTTCACGCGCGACGTCCTTGACGAGTCTAAGCACCTCACCCTTGAACGGCACACCTTTTTTGTTGGTCTTTAAGTTTTTCATCCCGTTTTGGACGAGACTTACGTCCGCGTTCAAGTTTCGCCCAGTCTTGAATTCACTGCCGTACGCGTCTTTCACCATCTTTCGCACGGAGTTTTTGTCGATGCCCCTCTTCTTCAGGAGCGGGGTGTTCGCGTTCTTTCTGTTGGCGTTCGGTGATTCGAGGAACAAGTTGGCGTTCTTGTCGAAGATGGCTTGACAGAAGTCTTTCTTTTTCCACGTCTTCTTGGAGAATATGCCCATGGCCTTTGCGATTTTTTTGAGGTCATCGGTGGAGTACTTGGAGCACATCTTGTCGTTCAGCAACACGTTCGTGGTGTTTCGCAGCTTTTGAATGCGTGGCACCTGAACCGGCTTGGGTTCTTCTGGGGCGCCCACCTCCTTCGACGGCGCGAAGGTGGCCGTGCGCGTGATGAGCCCCCTCTTATCCATGCGTTCCACGAATTTCACCGCGGCTCTGTACGCGCGCTGCACCTCTTCCACGGATTTTTTGTGCAACGTCACGAATCCGTTCATGGTCACGCTGTCGATGGTTTCCCCTTCGTACTGAATGTTTCGCACGTCCGCCGCTTTGAGTTCGGGTTCGAAGAAGTGGCTCACTCTGTTTGCGTACAACGCGCGAGACAACTCCTGCGCCTTCACGGTGCCCCTGAACTGGAAAACGCCATCGAGGGAGGCGTATCTCACTTTCAAGTTGTCCGCGTCGCCGAATGCGTATTTCTTGGCCAAGTATTTCGCCACGTACAGAGGTGTTTTAGGGTCATTGTCCACGCACCCACCTTGTAATACCATCTTGTCCTTGTACAGACGGGCGATGATCATCTTCCTCCCCTTGACGACCACGCGGAACTCCACGAAACTCCACGAGAGATTTTTCAACTGCGCCGTTTCATAGTTTTGATGGGACTTGAACCCGTACAGGTTCGTGTGCGTCACGGCTTTTTGAAATTGTCCATGGTACCCGGAAATTTCCTGAACGTCGTAGTTCCCCTCCTTTCGCTGGGGTCTGGTTTGACGCACGAACGCGAGCACGTCGGGGCGGGTGAGGGGACCCACTTCGGCGATGAAGTTCGTGTACCGCAGGGGCGACGTGAGCGGTGGCGTTGACGGTGCGGCCACGGGCGAGGCCACGGGCGAGGCCACGGGCGAGGCCACGGGCGCCATGTCCACCTTTACGTTTGAGTTTTTAAGAAACGCCTTGAGTTGGGGTGGGGTCATTAATATATGTAGAGATATTTTATTCAAAAACTAACTCTTCCTGAATGACGTCTAAACCGTGAATGAACTTTTGGTTGTTGTACATGCGTCCACGGTAGGTGAGCGAGGCCGTCGATACGGTGATGTCGCGCTGACTGAACGCACCCGCGTAGCTGTCTTCGTTGAACTTGGGTTTTCCCAAGTTGTTCATCTGGCAGTGCTGGTTGAACGCGGCCAGGAAGATGCTCTGAGGAACGAACAAATCCTTACCGAACTGCACACTCGTGTCTTCCAGGAAGTGATGAATCGTCGACGTCATCTTCGCGACTTCCTTTTGGACGGATTTGAAATATTCTGGGACGACGTTCCAGATGTCTTTGTCGGAGTACTTATCGGCGTACTCCAGGTAGGCGCGCACACACTTGAGGAGGATGGCTGGCAACTCTTCCTCTAACTTCTGGTCCAGGTGTGGGTCAGCCTCTCGCACCTGACGACGGAAGTTCCAGGGCAGGATACGTCTGAGGACGGACCCGGAGTTGTCTTTCCACGACGGCACCTCGTTCCCACCCAGGACCCCAGGGGTGGTCCACTGCATGCTGATGGCGTTTTGATGCTTCACGGCGATGGACACGTCTTCGCCGGACACGAGAGATTGAAACTCGGCCTGTTCCAGGGAGAGGTCCCCTTTCACCTCAGGGGCAATGAACATAAACGAATCATAGATGCTGGAGAGACCGAACTTCTTCTCGATGTTGTTCGAGAGCGTGCGCACGTCGTTGCTCTCGTAAAACTTGCGAAACACCTTGGTGATGACCGTGGACTTACCAGAACGCGCGATGCCCTTGAAGAAGGGGATGACCTGCCACCCGTCCAACTCCCCGACGTCGAAACACAGGCGACCACCCATGACGTAGGCCCACCGGGCGACGTCCTCGTCGAAACTCTGGTAGTCAAAGATGCTTTGGAAGTGTGGCGTCGGGATGTCCCACCAGTCTTCGATGTAGTCGTAATCATCGAAGTGTTGGTCGAAGAACTTACAACTCACCAGGGTAGGGTCCAGGGAACGGAACTGCTTGCTCTCGTACGGGTAGAAGCGACACGCGTATTTCCCCTCCTTCGGCTGCCACTCCTTACCGATGAACAAACCGTTCTTAAAACTCCACACATGTCTGTCTTTGACGATTTCAGGAAACTGACTGTCGATGCAGTTCGACAGGTAGTTGATGACCTCTCTCGCCGTGTTCCCACGGGACGTGATGTCCTTCCAAAAGTCAAAGTTCACCTCCTTCTCCGCGAACTCATAGACGAACTCTGGAATGGCACACACCTGTTTCCACGAACGCGTGTAGGCACCCTCTGAAATCCTTTGGACGTAGCACTCCCCTTTATATCGACGCATGTGTTTCTTATAGGTCTCGTCCAGACAGGCCACGATCGCCCGCTGAAACGGGGTCATTTCGCCCAGGCGCGTCTCGTCCATCGGTGTCGCGTCGAAATACTCCGGGTCCGCGTTCATCTTGTCCGGCATCTCCCGAGGATTCTTTATCCTCTGCATCGTGTTCAGGTGCAGACGGACGTTCTTAAACGCTTCCGACACCTGTTTGATGAGTCTACACACGCGCTCCGCCGCGGTGAGGTTCACGCTCTCGTTCTCCACGTAGTCTGTCATAGCCAGCGCCTTGACCCGTGAACCGATGTTTTTCAGGACCTTTATTTCCCGGTCTCTCTTGCCGTCGACGGCTTTAATATCTATGCTCGTCGGAAACCCACTCGCTCTTTCGGACGGATCGAAAAATTGATCGTATCCCAGGCGGACACACTTCGTCATCATGTCTTTACCGGCAGTCTCGCCCAGGTACCAATTTTCTTCCATCAGTCCAAGGATGCGCAGAATCTGCTCACTCGAGAGAGTCACGATTTGATTTCTCAGGAGCTCCATTTCTGAAGCCCCTGTGTCGGGGTCCCTCTCGATGTAATGCGTGGAATTCATGGCGGTCGGTCTGAATAATTAATGCTGAGAATTTTTAAGTGAGTTTGGACAAAATTTTTATGAGAATTTTGTTTTGCATCTCGAGTTGGTCTCCGATGCGCAACAGGGCAGTGCACACGGTGTCCCCGTCTGGGGTCGAGAGAGTCGACGCCAGGACCTCGGCCGACCCCTCTTCGGGCGCGAAGTCGTCCATGTCGATGTCGATGTCTTCCTCGTCGAACTCCTCCTCCTCTTCGTGCACGATTTCGCCTTCTTCAATGTCGCTCATGTCTTATACCCATAACTTAGAAAACACCAGGCGCGTTTTACCGCGCGGTCCAGGGCAAAATTATTTTCTTGGTGTATAGTACAAAACAACTCTCACCATGGCTGGTGGTCTCATGCAACTCGTCGCATACGGTTCCCAAGACCTGTACTTGACCGCGAATCCTAAGGTCACTTTTTTCCAGGCGGTGTACAAGCGCCACTCGAATTTCGCTTCCGAAGTCATCGAGCAAACCGTCAACGGCAACCCGGCCGACAACGGTCGCGTCTCGATCACGATCGCCCGCAACGGTGATTTGGTCCAGGACATGTACCTCGAAATGGTCGCGAAGTCTGGTCTCGCATCCTCCACCAAGGGTGCCTCGGCCATCTACGCCGCCGAGCGTGCCATCAAGGACATCGAAGTCTCCATCGGTGGCCAGCGCATCGACCGCCACTTCCAAAAGTGGTGGCGTTTGTTCGACAACTTGTACCACAGCGAAGCCAAGAAGGCTGACTACGCCAAGATGACGTCCAACACCCAAAACGGTGCCATCTACTTGCCGCTCATCTTCTGGTTCAACCGCCACCCGGGCTTGTCCCTCCCGTTGATCGCGCTTCAATACCACGAATGCCGCGTCGATGTCGACTTGAGCTCTGAGTTCTCCCAATACACCGATGGTTCCACCCTCAAGTGCTGGGC
>Ga0181566_10000487_pt1 | contig 30984 bp, 25 predicted proteins | sample 101ome_15_FD_133762 | JGI IMG/M metagenome (GOLD analysis project Ga0181566, IMG submission 133762) | Coastal salt marsh microbial communities from the Groves Creek Marsh, Skidaway Island, Georgia - 101402AT metaG (megahit assembly) | ecosystem: Environmental > Aquatic > Marine > Intertidal...
AATAATGATATTCACATCAAATGGCAAAATATAATCCTTCGCGGGCAAAATATAGTCCATGGCGGGCAAAATATAGTCCATGGCGGGCAAAATATAGTCCATGGCGGGCAAAATATAGTCCATGGTGGGCAAAATATAGTCCATGGCGGGCAAAATATAGTCCATGGTGGGCAAAATATAGTCCATGGCGGGCAAAATATAGTCCAATGGGCGGGTACAAAAATAAGTGTTTAAAATTTGTTTTTGAAAATTGTTTTTGAAAATTGTTTTTGAAAATTGTTTTTGAAAATTGTTTTTTTTGAAAATTGTTTTTTGAAAATTGTTTTTTGGAAAAATATTTTTTGTGAAATAAATGTCATGAAAATATTGCGTGCGCGCGCACATTTTGCGTTGCGTAAATTTGCGTTTTTTGTTGCACTCGCTTTGTAAAATATATCCATCAAAAGCAGTATGAAATCTAAACTTTTTAAATTTTTATATACACCATTGTTTTTCACTCAAGACGAAAACAACGTTTTTTGAACATTTTTAGTGCTTTTAACACCATTAATGATATTTATATCAAATGGCAAAATATAATCCTTCACGGGCAAAATATAGTCCATGGCGGGCAAAATATAGTCCATGGCGGGCAAAATATAGTCCATGGCGGGCAAAATATAGTCCATGGCGGGCAAAATATAGTCCATGGCGGGCAAAATATAGTCCACATTGTGAAATAAAATTCATCTTTGAAATTTGTTTTAGAGATGGTTTTAAAAATGTCAACCATCTGCAGGCAAAATGTTAGCCTTCAATCCATAAAATAACAAATGTTTATGATTTTGTTTCCAAACATTTGCATCTTCAAAATGATATTCTTTTACCAGGTTGTTATAATGTTCTTACATAAATATCACAGTTCTTACGTTTGACGTTGGGTGATTATAAAAGAGGTTCCATTGTTTTCCACACCTAACGTATCGAACATAACAACAGGGTCAGTGATTCTGCCAGGCATCATCAAATAATTGTACCCACGAGAATGTAGACCCCAAGTGCTCGAGCTGGTGCTATTTTTTTCATCCAGATTTACCGATTCACCTGTTTTAATAGCTGGCATTTCTACAAGTGTTGGGGTTGCTCCTGCAACCAATGTCCAAAACGTATGGGTTGATTTTATGTATGCCTGGAGGCGAATTGCATTAGTTGTTGATCGAAGTTGCCAATGATGGTTTAAAAAGACCACGTCATCGAGAGTGTTATCTCCTTTGAGTAGAATAGCATTCATTACATCTTGAACACGGTTGTAAGGAGCGTTGGTACCTCCCGTAATTGTTGTGAGATCGTATGGTTGTAATATTGTACTGAATTGTGTAGCATTGCTATCAATTCCGCTCTCGTTATTCAGAAGTAAATATTGTGCATTTTTACCGAATTTTACTTGATTAGTTAGATCGTATGTTGCATAATTGATTGCCGTATTGAACAAATGCCATTGAATTTGAGAACCATCATCTGATTCGAATGCCACTAATGCTGCGAATCCCAGATGAATCTTTCGTGTTGGTAACAGTCCTAGTTGGAAAATAGCTTCAAGATTCTTGGTCAACCAGTATTGATATTTACTTTCGCTTCCATTTTCTAATTGAGTAGCATTTACATTGGCATTGTCACTTATACCTATTGTACTGGTTGACGAGTTTAACAATCCTGTTGTGTTCGTCGTTGTAAACTGACCTGCGGTAGGTGAACTTAAATTCGGTCCATCAACACTGTATGTATTGTATGTTAATGCAAAAACACGTACATTATTTCCATTTGTTTCATCATTTACACCATACTGTGTAGTTTCATTCTGGAAAGCATGATACGGTGCAGTTGCACCAGTGCGTTTGAAAACAACTAAACAAGCAGCCCATCCTGTTTTAATTGTATTCACAAGCGTCCAAGACTTGACGTTAGGATCGGGATTTGGTAAAGAGGTAATTGTGTTTGTTGTATGTACTGAAAAATAGGGACCATGTTTTGGTACATTAGTTATGCTGTAAGTGACAATTAAATGAATCGAACCGTTTTCAAACTCGATGAAGAACCCGTTTTGGTTGGCATTGTAAATCTTTTTGACTTGTGTATTCTCACCCGAAGGTCCATATATGGGTTCAAGTATCGCTTCTAAATTGGTTGCTCGTACAAATTTCAAGTATCCTTCATTTGTGTAGTTATCATTAACCATAGATAACGCAGTTAAAGTAGGATCAACATAAAATTGGTACAGAGGTAAACGCATATAAGAACCGAACTGAACATAAATGTGTTTGTTTGAATCCATTGCAAGTATCATGCCGCCACACGTAACTACTTGCGTAAGATCTCCCACAAGATTTGTTTGTAATTGAGGAGTCTTTAATATATAATCAGCACCAGTTCCACCCATTCCGACTCTCATAGGTGTACTTGATAAATCTGGCCAACTTATGTAAGAGTCCAAGTAACTCAATCTGTAAACATCCACATTCGGATCTTGAAGGATAGTTTTATCAGCCACTATAGGTATTGTGGACACAGGAATCGTTGCTGTTTTACCGTAGTTTCCAGAACTATCTTCTGCAACGATCACGAAGTTGTATTCTTTATTTTCAGTGATCAATTCATTCGTATCTGAGGTTGCAGTGATTTGAAGTTGAATGGACTCTACTGCATAGGACAGTTGAGTTATTTGTGTGGTTGTAAACAAGCCTTTGTTTGCGGGCCAAGCTGTAGTCATTGCGGACACGTCGACAGTCTTCTCAAAGAAGCCGACTGAGTAACTTGACACACCTTTTGAACCAAACAGGTTTATATTCACAATGAACGTCATTGCACCGGTTGTTTCGTTTGTTGCCATCGTTGTGTCAATAATTCGAATGTACGGTGGTAAAGCTGACGGGGTCAAACTTTTGTGGAGTTGATAAGATCTAGATTTGTAATACACGTTTGGTTCGTTCCAAACAATTGGTACAGAGACTTGGGGATTCATAGAATGAGGGTTCACAGAATTAGTAAATGATTGCGAGGGTATAAAGTCGTAAGTTTGTGAATCATATTCAATAATCATGTTTGCGTATCTCGAATTACCATAAAATAAAATTTCAATCGTCGATACTGGTGACGTAGGAGTAAGAGTGAACAACGTATCACCAACACCTGGAATTGGATTAAGTGCGTTGTTAAATAACGAGGCTGTGTCTTCCAGAGATGTGAAAACACACCTGTTATACCAAGTTCCGGAAGAACCACTCCAAGGCTTGTGTAGCGCATTGTTTGGATATGTTGTTTCAACAATATTTGGGTCAGTGTCCTTTTGCATTCTTAAACTCGTATTCACAACCACATCAAAAGGTATCAATACACCACTCGCGTCTCTTAAAATAATCTGATCAATATCTATAAATCTGTAATCCAACCAATCTGGAGAGTTTTGATTCAATTTAATTGCAATCGAATCTGGACTAAGTGTAAGTGGGTAGTTAAGGGTTACATCATTAAAGAACCCGTCTGTCCAGTTGGCGTTACCTGGTGCAGTCGTTCCAATTACGGTGTTGTTGTAATAAACATTCATACGCGGTGCGTACAACTCGCGGCCCCAATTAAACTCGATGGTCGCAACCTTGGAATTGGTTTTGATGTTAAACAGATTTACGAGTCCTGCATCTAACGCTGTATCAACGTATAGAACATAATTATTCGTAGTGTCTGACCAATACGAATGCATAACCGAACTTGCGTCGTCAATCGTGTTATCAGGATCGAAAAGTGGTCGGTTAAACAGGGACTCTACACTATAAGGAATCTCGTTCCCGTTGACGTCCAAACACTTCAATGTATTCACAGAAAATCGAACGGGATTCGTATAATGTCCTGCGTACCCAACAGGGTCGCGTTGGAGCGTGTAAATGTATTCTGTAGGCCCCGGATTTGAGTCGAATACAGACACCACATGAACGTACATTGTATTTACGTCTTGAATATCTTCGAATCCAGTTCCTGTTGCTTGAATAACCTTGGATAACGATGGCAAGAAATTTGGATCATCGCTTGTTGTTTGAGACACTATCACACCATCGGCAACGTCTGTCATTTCGTTTTTAATGAATTGTATGTAATCATCTGCAATTGTAAATCGTTGTGAAAGTGTGGCAAATGCATACGTTATTACCGTGCGAGGTTCTACAGGACTGTTCAGTGTCATATTATCAAACGATTTTGTACTTGTGTTAAATACGAAATCACTTACCAATACTACTTGCTGTGTGTACATTTTGAATATTTGTTTCACATTATCGTGTGATAAAGCGGTATCGTATACACGAATGTCATCTAGTCTTCCGTCAAAATGGTCTCCGTTTGACAAATATGGGGTGGAACCAATCAACAGAGGATTTGTGTTTGAACCTATTGTGTTATAGTCCTTCAAGTATTTTTCGTAGCAACCGTTATATTCACCATTTATGTATGTGCATGTCATATTCATCTTTTCATGATACACTGCAGCGACGTGTGTCCAATCGGTTGACGAAATCTGGGCAGGTTCATATATACCAGTCGCTGCCGCATCACTGGACAGATCAACAATGGCGCTGAGATCAAGTATACCACGGAATATGCGGAAGGTGTCTATTTCTCCTGTGAACGTGTTACCTCCAATAACAATGTCAGTTATGTCAACGGTTTTCATGAATGTGCAAGTGTCTTTTTCAATTGTGGTTTGACCATTCTCTTTGTGTACATAAAATCCAATTTCCGAGTTAAAACTGTCAATAAGTACCGTGACATGATTCCATGCGTCGGTTTGAACGGTGTGAAGTGCAGATGTACATGTATGAGAAACATCATTATGCACATGTTTGAAAAGAACGCGTCCTGTGCTTCCCTCTATACATACCTCAAATACTCCGTCTCGTTTCACAATGGTTTGTGTAACGCCATCTATCAAAGTAGTTTTCAGCCAGAACGAAATTGTAACATTGTCCATGAACACTCCGCTGTACATACCACCTGGAATTGTAACGTTTTGTTCTTTGTTGGCATCAAATACTAAACCTCTCGACTGAGGTTTATAACTTGGAGTTTTGCGAACAGGTTTGTTAACAAGCAAGCCATTGTTTTTTATAGGTCCAGTATCGTATACCGTTTCGCCAGAAGACTCGTCGAAATCGAAGTGACCAATCACCGACGTACCATCATAATCAGATGACAATACAAACGTGGGTTGACTCCATCCCAACTCCATTCGTAAATCATCTAATTTTCCTATGAAACCATGACAAATTGTGATATCCGAAGTTACGTTTGGAATGTTGATATCTGTAACAGATGCAGTGTTTATCAGTGATGGCACGCTTGCAGGATTTGAACTATAATATTCTTTGATGACCTGTTCTTCTTTATTGATGTGAAGACCAATATGACTCAATCCGCTGGTATTTACAACGATAGCAGTTACGTGTGTGTTTCCTCCATAATCGAAACATACACGGTTTGAAGAATCGACGTATAATTTGAACGCATCGCATTCTATCAGAGTGATAATGAAATCGATTGACACTGAACTTGTCATGAAAAACACCATTGAAATATTCAATTGATTAAAGTCAAATTCATTAACTGATGCGTTCGGAATGGTTACTTTCTGAGAACCGTCGAAAGCCACAGCGTGTGAATTACGAACAAATCCATGTTCGTAAACAGGTTCATTTAAGAAGTTGCCGTGAATGTTGAATTCACCTATATCGGTACACTCCTTGTCCTGTCGTGGAGATTCGAAATTGAATCTGAACAATGTGGCATTTTTGTCTACAAAGCGTCCATTGGACCCACTCAAATAAGCGATTTCAACAGGAAATAACTTGCGCTCTGCGATGATCACTTCTGCGATGTTTCCGTCATACGATTTACCTACCACAATGTTCGACGCGTTGTTTGAAACAATTGGTTGATAGTTATGATATGTTCCAAATTGAGTTCCATTCAAGAAGATTTCCGTTGTTTTAGAAGAAGATGAGAACGTCATGAGTAGATGGTTCCAATCGTTTGTGTTTAATATTGAACTGCTTCTGGCGTTTGCCACTATCGTTGCTACCTCAGATTGTGAGGGTATGTCAGAACGAAGTTGAACATCGTCCATTGCACCCAGAAAGAATAAGGTTCCATCCACATTCTTACCTAACTGAACATTCGCAGAAGAAGAAACAATATTCGCTTGAAGACCTGTTGCGATTTCTCCTAATAGCACTCCATCTTGATAAAATGAAGTCAAGTCATTTTCTAAATCTATTGTTACGGTCAAGTTGACCCAGTTATCAGCTGAAATTGCATTTAGGGTTCGTGTAGTGGGAATACTCATTTTAATTATCAGGTGGAATATTATAGATATCGTTGATTTTATACATTCACCATCGAATGTAAACAAACAAAAAGTAAATATTAAGGAGCGATCTTATATTAATGTAAACCTTATAAAGGATTTAGGGAAATGAACACTCACATTTATTAATGAAAATAGCATCCCCATGAGCATAAAACTATCTACAAAACAATTCAAGGATGTATTAGAAACCAAAGAATTATTATTCAATGATAACATATGGAATTCGGACCGTTTAGCAACAGTCGCACTTTATTTATACGAACGTCCAAATACTTTGAAGCCTGTTCTGACACATGAACGTATGAGTAAAAATGTTAAAGAAGTCATCAAGGACGCTATTCAGACCGAGTATCAACAAATACTGAGCATCTATTGGAATGAGTTTAAAATAATAAGAACCATTTTCAAGGACGTTTATTTTTCTACTGTTCAGCAGTACGAAGAAACTAAATCAAAATTAATTAATGTAATATACACTCAAATCGAGTTGAATCCTTTTTTCTTGATTTCTCAAGAAGGACAAGAACAAACTAGAAACAAATCAATTGTTGAATTGTATTCATCATTTCTATATAAATTTTCACCAAATGAAAAGTTAGTATGTAAGATTTGTTTTGATAATCCCATCAATCGAGTGTTAGCACATACAAACGGCCATGCATGTTGTTTATGTCACGAATGCGAAGATAAGCTTGATTCGACCAATATCAAGTGTCCGTTTTGTAATGTGTCATATACTTCGTCTCTGAAAATTGCTTTATAACTGCCATTTAATGATTTTTGAATATATCCATTAACCCGGTGTTCCCGGGGTATCACTTGTTCCTGGGGTATCACTATATGTAGACGAAGATACATCCAAAGACGGACGATACGTAGCTAGTAACTCTTTCATTTTAGAATTCATAATTTCAAACGATTCGGTTTCCACAGTATCGCTCGAAGTCGAAGTGATTGTATCGATAGATTTACGTTCATGTTTGGGATAATCCATGTTATTATCTGTTTGTGTATCATTGATCAAAGGTTTTAAGAATTGTTGTGAATATCTTTTAATTCTGCTTTGACATTTTTTGTTTTCTTTACAACTACTTTTTCGTTCTGCCATTTTTTTCATATACATTTCAAAATGAAAATCACATAATTTTTTGGGGGTTACGGATTCATCCGTTGGAATGACGTGAACTCCCTTACGCATACACCGAACAATTTGGCGGCTTTTCACAACATACTTGTCACACCTGTCTGATGTTTCTGAAAAAAAACAACATACCATTTATTATCACGATGTATATTTTAAAAGTAACTCTATATGAATCATTAAAACTAGATTGTAAACTTAAATATTATTCAAAAAAACTTGTAACTCAAACATAAGGACCGATTCGTCCAAGATGTTTGGTTTTACGTAAGATTCTATTGCTCTCTCAATAACATTTTCTTTAATTTTGTCTGTTACATTCACAACCATTTGTTGTTGATCTTCAGTTGGATTTGATGAATTGAATGCGTTTCTGTGTGCTATATCAAATGTTTGTAATGTATTTTGAATTTCTGATGAAACCATTTGAGCAAGTTCATTTCGAATTGCCCATGTTGGTTTTAAATCAGGTATTTCTTCATCAACTACATCCAACGTGGAAAGCATCCTCATAATTTTTCCTGTGCTACAAACGACAATACCATCTTCAACAGCGGAAGACAAATTATCCGTAAAGATTGTCACCATATCTGGATTCGTTTTAACGCGATTCCATATCATTGAAAATACTTCTTGTTCGCTTTTGTCATATTTAGAGTGTATGGTTGTTCCGAGTGAGTCTATAGTCATTTCAATATCATCATTCATAACTCCTGTGAGTTTTTTAAATTCTGCAACATCAGTTTCGAATGTGTGTTCTGTTGATGGAACTGGATCCGAATTCTGTGCTGTTTCCAAATGATGAATGATTCGCTTGGCAGAGTTCTGTAAACCGTGATCGTGTACATTTTGCGAGTCGTTTATGATTTCTTGTTTTGGGATGCTTTCGAGAATACTTCGACGATTTTTAGGTGCGACGTTGTTTTCGTTTTCTTCTCTTAGTGTTTCGATCCATGCATTGTTGAAATATTTATTGTAAGGGAACAATTCACCTTCTTTCATTTTTTCCACAGAAGAATCAAACCGTTCGAGAATGTTCGTCGGAAGCGTTTTCGATTGGATCACGTTATTGTAGGACAATGTATCAATATCGTTGTAAGACATTCCATTTAATTCTTGAATATAAAACTTACACCATTGTTGAAGAGTATCTGACAAATGCATGTATCTCGAAAAGAGCTTAGCAGCAAACAGTTTATCCGGTAGAACATACGGATGGATTCCAAAACTATACAACTTAGCGATTCGAATTATACCCTCTTCAAAGCCATTTTCGATTGCTTTCAGGTAATGTTCAATCGCCTTTTCAGCATCTTTTGATTCGTAAAATAAGTTTCCCATACTCAAATAACATTTTCCAATATGTTTTCGTTCTGACGACGCTTCAGCGCTTTGTGTATACAATGTATGCGCAGCACGCAAGTCTTTCACGGAATCGTATTTTCCATAATGTTTGATCTCTGCCAACGAAAACAACTCGTTCATGTTCATGGATGGAATCATGTCTTTGTTCACATTGGCAACAAACTGTTTGACTCTGTTTAGTGATTGATTCTCATTTGGGATAACAGGATTCAATACGATGTGAAAAATCCAGAGGACGAACAAAATAAATAGGAGTATGCTGAAGATTTTTACGAATCGCTTTGTGAATTTAACAACATCGAACAGGATGTTTATAACATTCATTTATTCAAAATATCAAAATATTTTTGTTAATTATTCTGCATTTCAAACTTTGATAACATATTTTACAGCGAATGACGAAAAAAATTGACGTTTTTGATTTGAAAAGACAAGCATACTCTCCAGCCAACAACAATACGTACAGACCACTTCATTGTTTTCACATCTATTCCCGACATCGCAAACATGACTTGGCAAGCACCTTCCACTGGTTGCTACTACTCGGAGGTAGAAAGCAGCTTCACTGATATGACAAGCAGTTGTCAGTCAGAGTTGATGGCCCACGTTATTGGTTGTGATGGTCGTGTTCTCAAGGCGATTCACCGCAGATTTCCGGGATGCTTATACATCTGGTTCAATAACGATGTGGGAGTATTCCAGGTTTACTCATCATCGCACGAAACCAATATGAAGGTTCGTGACGCCTTGCATGAACGTATGGATCGTATTCATTTCCAGTTCTTGGATTATCTAGCACATCACGACAAGTAACTATATTTAATAGTGAACTTATCGTATGCAAAAAAAACAAAAAAACAAAAGAATTCATTAGAATTCATTTTTTTGTATGAGTTGTATTAAATACAAAATTGTATTCAATGAGTAGTACATTTCATTTAAGTCGCAGAATGTTGATTTTTTCACCACTTAGTTTGAAAAAACCACACATAAATAACAGGGCTTTTCCAATGCAGATAGTTGATGATAGTCCAAATGATAAAAGTAGTATTTACATATCAAAGAACAAGAAGTTTGGTCACTCCATCATGTATCACGATATTGATGGAGTTATCAGAATCGATGAACTCATTGAATGGATAGATCCATTCACGGATGAAAAAGTAAACCGACGCAATCAGACGATATATATCACAGAACTGAATGAGAACGTTATTTAATCTATCAACGAAGTATCAAATCATAATATCACATTATGGTTAAAACTCTAAACGTCTACGTATTTTTTCGAACTTATATTCACTACTGACACATGGTTGGTGATCTGTGTGAAAATCGATCTTTGGTTCCTCTGATATGGCAACCGTTTCGTTCGGATAGTATTTTTTGGGTGTTTGTGGTTCTTTTGTTATAACCACTTGATCAGGTGTAGTGAACGCTTTAGATTGTTGATTCATATCTACTTTAGGGGAGGTGGATCTTCAAATTATGAACTTTGGAAATCCTCATTGCGTATTTTATATCTTTGTGAAAGCGGAATTTTATAATAAAAATTTAATAAAATGGTCATAAAATGTTATGAACACAAGTTTTGAATGTAAATCGGTGCGTTAAACATAATAACTGTCTTTTGTGTAAGATGTTCATTCAAACACTTGGATGACTTTGAGTGTTTGTTTTTTTGTGAATGTAGTGGTTCATGTAGTGTCCATTCATTCTTTTTGTTGAGGTAGTAGTGTTGTTTTAGTTCATTATGCCGAGCACATTCACGCCAATGATAACCGCATGTATACACGTCTTGTGAACCTACGATCAATTTGTGGGTACACTGTCGATCACAAACATTGTAATTTACCATATGTTCACAGTACACTTTCATATATGTGTCCAAATCCATAGCTGGAATGTTAGGGTTATGAACTTCATTGATTTTAGTGTCAATTTTTTCGTCAAAATTTATTGTTCCTCACAATACGTTGAACATTGTGCATATGTCGTCTATATCTGTTGAGTTGTTGGTCATCAAATGTATCGCTTTCCCAAACATTTCGCACTTACTTTTAATGGAGTCGTTATGCGGAAACTCTACCGTTGCGTATTTGAGAACGTCTTCACACCCATACACAGCATCATTAATATCTTTAAACACGAAACATTCAGTTGGTTCATCAAAATGAGGAAGTGAATAGTGTGTATCTTTCACTAATCGTTGAATGACTTGTTGTTCGTCAAACAAAATCCAGTAAGGAATTCCTATCGGTGTTGTATTCAAGTTGATGATGATGTTTCGAAGTGTTCGATACATGGGATGTTGTTCAATCATGTACGTTCCGTGTGTGTTCAAACGTTCTATGAAGTGGAAAATTTCACATAAAATAATCATGTCACTCGACAATGAATATAAAAGAAGTATATGCTCTGTTTTAAATGAATATGTGTGATTTGCCAACCGTCACTTTTTACAAGTAACGAAGCACGAATCGAGTGAATAGGCTATTCATGATAATAATAATTCAAATTTATTTTTTAGAAACGTTTGTGTATGAATGTAAAAATATAGATTTAAAACAAATACATTTATGTAAAGAAATGTATACAAAGCCTTTAGGTATAATACCTTTACAAAATAACATACCCAAAAACATGAAAAATATGAAAAATAAATCATTAATCTATGAGCCAAACTATTGCAATGTAGATAGAGTACAACATTCGAAGGAAATGATTCGCATACATTCCCTCACTGCCAAAGCGTTTTGTAGTGAGAAGAACAGCAAGGGCTATTATTGCAACACATCGAATGAATGTGTTTCGTTATGGAACGAGATACTTGAGTATGCAACGTATCTAGAGGAACAAAACGTGTTGCACAATGAAGAGTTTTCGGATCTGGACGATTTTTTAGAAAGTTTATAGAAAAAACTGACATTATTTTTTTGATTAAAATGTACAGTTCACATTGAAGTAAATAATACCACTCACAAATGACGATTATGATTATCAATTCTCCACTCATTCAAGCTTCCATTGACCGTAGTAAGAACACTATTCATCATCACATTCAAAAAAAAAATCTTCAAATCAATACGATGGTATATGAAAAAAACAACAAACTTATTATTAAACGCGTCATTGAATTTAAATCAAAATCATACGAAAAGAGGTGTACAGATATTGTCTCATTCGACTCTATGAAAATTGAAAACCAAGAGTTGGAATGTGTCACATGTTCAGATTAATCATATTACTTATATTTGGTTTGATATTCGGTGTGGACGAATTCTTTTATAAAGATGATATGATTAATTTTATGGTCAATTCTCAATTCTCAATTATAAATAATCACTTCTGTTGTGGTTGAATCAGGTTTCTTACTGTTTATTGCTCTCCTTGCTTTAATTTCCGAACAATGATAGTTCTTGAAAGAGTCTGTTACGAAATCAACCTTTGCATTACTCATGATAAATTTGACGTTTTTTAACTGTTTGATTGCATTAAACAGATTTTCATGTGTTTCTAAATCGAAACCATCCGCGACATAACCAACAAATGACTTGCTGGTTTCTGGGGCATATGGGGGATCTAGATATACAAAATCGTCTTCTCTAACATTTTTTATTGAATCTGTAAAACTGCAATGTATGAATTCAACATTTTTTATCAATTCGCTTATTTCATTCAAATCAGTAACAGATAATATTGTCGGGGTCTTTTTATAATGCCCATATGGAACATTGAAACCATTTGGACCTTCACGATACAAACCCCTAAAACATGTTTTGTTTATAAATATGAAAAGGGCTGAACATTCTATTGTATTTTTTTCTATTGTATTATACTTTTTTCGCAACCAATAATAATAACTTTCTTTTGAACTCTTTGCTTCATCCATTGAAATGGGCTCTCTATTCAAATTCTTTTCATTTATATTATTATATTCTGTTATATATTCAGTAAGAGCTGCATATAACTCTTCTTTATTGTTTTGAACGTGTTTGTAGACATTAATCAGATCAAAATTAATATCATATGCATAAATTTTGTTTAAGATTTGTATTTTATTTTGCTTTTGTAAGGAAAGAACAGCAAACAACACACTACCGCCACCTAAAAATAATTCATGATAATTCAACATCTTGTTTGGCATTTTGGAAATAATATCTTGAATTATTTGCGTTTTGCCTCCAACCCATTTCAAAAATGGTTTTTGTATTTTACATTTTTCGATCATATTAAGATCTTCTGAAGGTTTTTCAAAAAAATCATCCATATCATATGGAATACTATGAGTTGAATCATTTGATTTAAATCAAATTTTTTTACATGTTTTCCCATGAAAACAGTTTCGTATTTAAATTCATATTTAAGATTTTAATGTTGTTATGGATCACATTATTTGTAATGTTCGTAATGTGATTATTAATGGATTGGGTGGGACACAAGACACTCGTTTGTAATGGGCTTTTCTATTATCAGAAATGTACTGTTTGTAATGGGCTTTTCTATTATCAGAAATGTACTTCTGTCATATTTTTGTACAATAGACATAACTGAAACTTATTCATTCATGTCTATTGTTGTTTATTGGATGATGTGTTCGATTTCTTTCTCAACGTATCATAATTTTTTGGTTCTGATTCTTTCACAGAAACATTTTGTTTCAAGAATACAGACGTGGTTCCATTTTTATTTTGTTTAAGGTGTCCGACTTTTTTGAATCGTTTGTGTTTTTGAAAGAAATCCATATCAAATAGTTCATCTGTTTCTTGAACGTGTAAAAAGGATTGTTTGAATGGTTTTATGTTTACTACTACGGGACGGTATTTTTGTTCACTTATATTTTTATTGAGTTCGAATGAGTGGTCACTCTGTTTAACGTACAACGGATATTCGAAACAAGAATCGTGTGATTTGTTCAATAAACAATCAACAGAACCTTTCCTCATAGCATTCAAAAATTGTGTAATGATTTTGTACTTCGTGTTTGATATATTTTGAACATATTGGTCTGTGGTGACACGTTTATCTTTGAATACAATGGAAGTCTTCCCGTGAGTTTTTAGTTGTTCGTTTGAGAATTTCATGATATACGTGAAGCTCGTAAAATTCCTTTCTTTTTCCGGAAGACCGATATGGGAGTTTGTTCGATTCGCTCTCCCTATCACTTGATCAATGCGATTCTGATTCCAAAATGGTTCAGTCACATGGACTTGACGAACATTTTTAAGGGAGATTCCCTCTGCACCAGATTGGGTAATAAACAGAACCTTGAGAACTTCTCCACGTAGATTTGTTTGGTTTTCAAGTGATTTTTGAATTGAATCTGGAAGACTCTCAAACTCGTTGTTGAATATTGCCAGCAATATGTTTATGTATTCTGATTTCTTCGTTGGGTCACTGAATCCTGCATTGTTGAATATTGCGTACTTTGGAGCATCGCTTAAATTTAAAGACCATTTTTTCCCACTCCATTTGATATCAATGTCTTCATAACCTCTGGAGTTCAATATTTTAGAAAGAATTTCAATTCCTTCAACAACCCTGAATTGAGAATAAATCAATGCTGTTCCTGGTGATTTTTCCAAGTTGTTGAATATCGCTTTGAATTTGGGCGAGTATTTACCAAGATCATCACCCAAATGAGTATTTGTTAATTTAGATATCGCTTTTGTAATGTTGTTCTGATATTCAATATCAGTTTGTTGTTTATTCGGTTGTGGACGTTCGATTTCTTCTGGAAATGCGAAATTACATACTTGACGCGAGTATGCTTTGTAAACGGAAGGTTTTTCTTCAAACATTCCTTTTTTTGTGAATCGTGTTGATTGTTCGTATTTCATCTCAGCTTCGCGCGCACTCAAATATTTTTCTAATTGGTAGTTTGACATTTCGACTTGTACGACTTCTTTATTTTCCTTCGGGTACAACAAAGGGTTATCATTCATATAAAACGAAATGCTTCCCATGAGTCGCATTATGAACATGTCTTCATTCGTCATCGTGCTATTTATTTCGTCAACAAATGAATCGTTGAAAACCTTTTGATCTACAGGAAAAGTGAGTATGTTGGATTGTGACGTTGTTTCCAAATAGATTTGGTTTGAAGGGTGTTTTTTGTTATGCATGTTTATTTGCGAATGAACAGATTTCAAAACATCTGCGGGTTCAATAGCACTACTAGAATTGACTAAAGTTCCTTTTTCATGAATGAATCCTCTCGGTGTCAGTGTAAAGTTTAATGTGGTCAGATTCGAACTCGATGTAATTGTGTATGTAAGGATGTGTTTGTTTGATTTGACGAGCTTTTCAATTTTCGTGTGTGGCGTAAGCTCGAAGTGAAATGTGTATTGAACATCATATCCTTTCAATAAGTTTACAGTGTGTGCAATTTCATGGGGGTTGTTAATAATGGGTGTTCCGGAGAGCAACACTAATTTTACATTCGATGCAGTGAGTAGTTTGTCATAAAGTGTCCGTGTGATCTTCGAGTTGTTTGAAACTCCGGAAATAAAATTATGTACTTCGTCTATGATCACTGTTTTCCCATCGAACTCATTTTTTCGAGAAAACATATCTTTTAGTTTTTGTTCAGTTAGTCCATTATAGGATATGAACGTGTAATTTTTATCGATAATCGATGTGATTTGATTATCAATTTCAGTTCTTTCGTTTTCAGATAGAGAATGATAATTTGGTTTGTCATCACTTCGTGCACTCCATACTCCTTTGTTTTGTTTAAGAACTTCCTTGGACACATATATTGACTTTGCATTTGGTTTGAATACCCAATGATACTTTTCTCGTCTAAAATAGTGGTTGCCGCATTTTTGGATTTCTGAAATGTAGTTTGTGCGCAAGGATGCAGGTAATAAGATTATTGTTTTTTTACATCGCATCAATGTTTCTGCAACAGCAATCGATGAGCACGATTTTCCTACACCGAGACCATGATAAAGTAGCAAACCTCTATATGGACTTTTTAATTGAAGATAGTTTTTAATGAATTCTTGATGTGGAAATAAAGAAAAATCTTTTTTTGAAGAGGATGCTTTGTGTGAAGTTGGCGAACTTTTTTTTTCGAAGGTGTCAGTTATGTATTGAACAAAATCTGGGTTTGCCTGATCGATCCAATACGATGGAATGCGTGTTTGTGAAGTGCTATACGAAAACCCACTAGGATCTGCTCTCGGAAAAAGTAAATCATCCAGTAACGGAGACTCGAAATGAATATCAACTACACTAGGTTCAGCAATTTCAGGCTTCGGTGGAGTTTCCGATTTTGTGTTCATCTTTTCTTTGTTGTCTTTTGGTGTTGAATGTTCTTTTGAATTCGAAGGTTTTCTACTTGCATAACAACAATCTTCGTCTTTTTTGTTTTTTTTGTAATAATAACCTTGTGGACACTCTAAATTATCATTTGGTTTCGGATTTTTATTCGTGGTACACCTCTTCATTTAGTTTTTCATATATAATATTTTGTTACTACAAGCTCAAGGGTTCAAGTGTTTGGTGGTTTCATTGTTTTTGTGAGGTGTTTTTTTCAGGAGGGTTGTCAGGTACACTTCGAAAAGATGCATAAGGGTCAATTAAATCTTTATTGCTATTTGTGGGACTTTTAGAATAAGTTGTGTTCATTTTTTTCAAGTACTCGGAATAGTTTCTGAAAATAGAAGACAACGACTTGATCATTTTAATACATGTATTTTTATATTTAAAGTTCTTGATTTGCGTTATACATTTGTGAATTGAGTGTGTTTAAAAAAGATTCCTGAGAACTCCGGACGTTGAGATGTTTGAACACCAATACGTGATTCAACATATCAGTGAGTTATTGTTGGTATATGTCAAATTGCAAAAACGAAAATACAATTGAGGGACGCACTAGAATCATGAAATGCGGTTTTTTCGAAATTGGAGAAATAACGGAACACTATGTAAAAGAAATGATCTTCCGAACACAACTGAATGTCCATAACAATGATATGTTTGACGAGTCATTGTATTGAAAACTACACATTCTTTTGGAATCAGTTGAAAAAAACACGCTTCATCTGAAAAACTAGACATGTATGTTCCAAGAATATATTTGGTTTTTGAAAGTATGAGAAGACTTTGAAGTGCATGTTTGATTCCTGTTTTAGAGTCTCGTGTTAATTCGTTGTCTGTTTCTGAAATGAACACTGCCGTTGGAATGTTTTGTTTTATGATGTCAAAAGCTTGGTTCGAGTTTGTTGATAAATAGAAATGCACAGAAGCATCTGCTTGATGAATTTCTTTAATTCTGTGGATAAAGACTTCTAATGGTGACTCCTTAGAGAAGTCTCTTCCGTCTGCTTGGTCGTATTTTGGAATAAAATCACGATAATGCACACCAATCACAGGGTGTATGGCTTGGAAGTTTTTGGATATGAAATTTGAGACATATGTATCGATTTCGTTCACACAAATTAATGTTTTGTAGAATAAGTTTTTTTCAAGTATGAATGTTTCTTCGGACATTGTTATGGGTTTAAATTCGTGTCCGCCTTGGATAATTATATAATCCAAGGCTTCAATATTTTCAGTGTTGCGAAGCAATGTTTCGGTGTGCACACTAGGGTTAAAGATATATTTTTTTGTTTTCAAAGTGTTGATGTCGATCGAATTGAAAGTGTTTTGAAATAAATCGTTGAATTCACATGGACAACATTCTTCAGGTGTCCATATCATGTACATGTTTGTTCCATAATGGTTTGATAAAATGTGCGCAGATGCAATCGCACGTAGTCGATTACATAACCCTTGTGTAGGAATGATGATTATGGCTGGGTTCATGATACCCAATGTTATGTTATATATATCTAGGGAAACTTTTTATGATTGCTTGTTCGCATCGCAAACCCAAATTATCTTTTTATTTTTAAATTCTCCAAGAAATATAGGGTATTGTCCCATGATTAAAATATACTCCACATGCGAGTCTCATTTAGTACCGAAAAACGTTGTCATCACCGGAGGTTCGCGTGGGTTGGGAAAATCTCTGGCTCGTTCGTTTCTTTTACGAGGTGACAACGTGTTCATAACTGCTAGAAATCAAGATATATTGAATAAAACAATGAAAGAGCTGTCATGCGACACCAACAGAATAAATAATATACATTCTGTTGTTGGTGATGTTTCTTCGCTACATCATTGCGAACTGATTAAGGACAAAGCAATTCGAAAGATGGGATATATAGATATATGGATCAACAACGCAGGAACGAATTGTTCTCGCACAGATCCATTTCATCTGTTTTCAGAAGACGAAGTCCGAGAAATTGTAGATACAAATCTTTACGGAACTATAAACGGGTCAAAAGTAATGTTAGATGTGATGAAATCGCAGAATCATGGATTGTTGATCAACGTTGAAGGTGCCGGTTCAAATGGGTTTTCCACACCAAATCATGCCGTATATGGAATGACTAAAAAAGGGATCACACATTTCACAAAATCGCTAATGAAAGAATATACGGATTATGATTTTAACATTTGTACCATATCTCCGGGAATGGTTCTTACAGATATGCTACTTGGAGACGATGCGAACATTAAAAACAAAGATATTTTCAATATCATTTGTGAAGAGTCTGATTACGTATCTGAATTTCTCGTTAAAAGGATCGTACAAGCATCAAGACATGAGCACATTTGTTATCTAACAGTACAGAGAATCATTTGGTTGTTATTTCTTGGTATGATTCGGAAACACAGACATTTCGACAAGAACGGAAAACGCGTCGAAAAGAAAACATAAAGACCTTTATTGAGTGTGTTTTTTACATACATATTTAATTTGAAAAGAATTCGTCCATGTCGTCTAAATCTTCTTCTTTTTTAACGTAATCAAAATAATCTACAGTCAAGACATCGTTTTCATTATCTTTTTTGAAAAATTCGATAATGTCGTCATGCATTGTTTTAAGTACAGACACGTCTTCCTTGGAGACCGTACGGACAAAATTCAATGTAGATTTTACATTTTGATGTTGACGTTTTGAAAGTATATTTTTTTTGGATTTCAGGAAATCTTCCCACCTGGGTTTGGGTGAATCGTAGAGTTGCATATTTGTTGTGAACTTTATGGGTCTGGATGCTATAGTTATCATATTTATTATTTATCATGTAAGTGATAATATTATTTGTTATTTTTACATTCGTTGAAAAACTATTTTAGAATCTACACTATACTATAATATATGATGGATACAACACAAATATCTATCCATCGATATGCTCGAACAATAGGTTTTATAGGACGAACGTCATACAAATTGATATCGTCTCGTCGTCATGGACCAATTCAAGACAAATCTTGGTTACGTGACGATTTGACTCGTATGGGACCAGTTTATATTAAACTTGGTCAAATCGTATCGTCACGAACGGATGTGTTCTCCGCCGATGTCACAAATGCACTAAGCAAAATGCAGGACAGAGTGGGATACATGGAATTCGAACAGGTGAATGAGGTCTTTAAATCAAACTTTGACAAAGACATTCATGACGTGTTCGATCAGTTTGCGAGAACTCCAATAGCTTCAGCTTCGATAGGACAGGTTCATCGAGCGAGAATCCACAGTATCGAACTTGCTGTCAAAGTGATGAAACCGAACATCAAAGAAGATTTCATCACTGAGCTTGCAATACTGATCAACCTATTTCGGATTTTACAATATCTAACAAAAAACAGAAACTTTGACGATGCTTTGACTACACTGAATGAACTGTATTCAAACGTTGAATATGAAACAGATTTTATACAGGAGATGCAAAATATGATGAAATTCCGAGAAATGCTTATTGATAATAAAAATTTTGTTATTCCTCGAGTGCATTGTCCATTGTGTTCGGAGCATATACTAACGATGGAGTATGTACCTTCGACTAAAATAACGACCACATCTGTTCGTTCACACAGCACACTTGCTCGAGACTTAATGAATGCGTTCGTTACTCTACTCACCAATGAAAATTATTTACACTGTGATCCACATCCTGGGAACATAGGTATTGACAAAAAAGGTCGAATTGTCTTGTATGATTACGGAATGGTTAAAAAGTTTAACATAGATATACGGTTGTATTTTAAGGAAATATTGTTTGCAATATTAAATCGAAACACGAATGATTTGATCACGTTTATGCTCGAGAAAAAGATTATTATTGCTAAGGAATCGAATGCGTTGTCGTTAAGTGATCTAAGTCCCTATGAATATGCTTTCATCGCCAGATTCTTGAATTACGTTTATCGATATTTAGGTGAGTTGGATCCAAACAAATTAGCCGAAGATCTAATGCATGATCCGTTGATTGATCTGAATGAAATTCCGTTCGAGTTTGATTCAGAAATGGTATACCTTATTAAAACTTTCAGCACGTTAGAGGGTGTTTGTAAACAAATAGATCCACGTTTTAATTATTTAGATATGATTGAAGACATTGCCAGTGACTTTGTAAACATGGATTTTCTTTTTGAAAAAATAGTCTTTGATTTAAAGTCGATGAGTTTAATGACTGAACAAAAACCAGATGTCAATACACAAATGCGCGTTGATAGACTAAACAAAACGATCACAAATCAGCAAACAAAGCAGCACATCTCATCAACAGTACTTTTATTAGCAAATATGATTTTGTTATTCACAGTAATTCATCTCTGAGTTTTTAGTGTTTGGTGAAAGCATATCAAAAAGCCACAAAAAAAACTGAAATAAAACTATTATTTTAGAATAGGTGCACTGATATTGAATGACTAAAAATACAATGTGTACTACAAACACTGACTATCTGATAGATATCGACGAAGTTGTGAAATTGAAAACAATTTCTGATAAGAACGGTTCGAAGATATATAAAGCATTATGGCGTGAAGAGTTGGTGTGTGTCAAAGAGGTTTCTACAACTAAAACGATTCGTAACGAATTGAATGTGCTATCCAAATGTATACATCCTAAAATCGTTCAGTTTTTAGGTGCTCACATCGGTCCGACTATCACCAGTATGTTGTTCGAATACATGGAGAATGGGAACTTGGAAACCTATATTCAAAACATGAAAAATCAAAACGTACTCACTGATCAGCAGAAGCTGGTGATAACAAAAGATATTGTTCTTGCGCTTCATTATTTACATTCACGAAAACCTTATATGGTTATTCACCGTGATGTCAAACCAGCAAATGTATTGGTGAACAAATATGGTGATGTCAAGGTGTGTGATTTTGGATTGTCGAAACTTTGTCAAAATTACGCATTTCCTTTCACATATCGTTATTCGTCAATAACATATCAAAATCATTCAGGTGAAAAAGGAACATATCTTTGGATGGCACCTGAAGTGTGTAATCACGAAAAATATGATCACAAGTCTGACATTTATTCGTTAGGACTCACTATTTACTACATTTGGACAGGTCGATTCCCGTACGAAGAAAAAGATTTATCCACGGTTCAGTTGATGTACGCTAAAATGAATAATACGATTGAATTGGATTTCTCAATTGCAACGAATGAACGGATCAACGAGTTGATACGGTTGATGTCCAGTTTTCAATCAACCAGACGAATTACCACAAAGGAACTTTTACAAAAACTAAACACGCTAATTGAAATTTCAAATTGATTTAAAAATAAATGATATGACTAATATGTGACCTAGTCACACCACTCGCGTAACTCAGTTGGTTAGAGTGCTGGTCTTATGAGCCGGAAGTCACGGGTTCAAGTCCCGTCGTGAGTAATATTCATTTTTAAAGTTTTATATTATTGTTAATATAACATAATATAAAACTTCATATGCACAATTAGAACACACTATATTAAGTACAAAGAACTTCTGAAAGGAAAGTTCTTTGCCAAAATCTGTGAATCCTCGATTTTGGAGATGAAATACAAACTACTTTATTTCGTCATTCTAACAATTAAACATTTAACATTTTTCATAATTGAAGTAGTCTAAATTGGAACAATTTTCAAAAGGTGTATATGAAAAGTTCATAAAAATATTTACTTGATAAAACTCATTACAAAACAAGTAATTCAATAAAATATAAAATATTATTAAATGTCAACACCAGTCACTGTTACAGATTTAGTCACGATCAGTAATATAAGTACGTCAACATTGATAGTTGGCGAAACTTGGGTAATTAATCAAGGCTCATATACATATACAATTATACCTCCAGAATTCGATGGCGTTCTTAAAACACAACATACTAAGAGCACATCGTATCCAGATGTCACTATAGATTTTCACAAAAATGTAGAAGTTCTTGCATGGGTTAACGGCTGGAACACTTCTACTGACCAACAAAATCTTTTGACTTCTCTAGGCTTTTCACCTTCGACATATTATATCAAAATGAATTACAGCGGTGAATTCAATACATTTAGCAAAACGTATAATAAAAATGAATCTGTAACATTTTCAACTTTAGGATATTTTCATGGTAGTCTTGGTAGTTTCATCCATTTAGCATTTAGAGAGTTACCTAATCAACCTGTATTAAAAACGTCCGTAGGTGCAAACGTAGTCGCAAATGCATGGAACTACGTTTCGTTTACATACAACAAATTAACGAATTCGTTAAACATGTTTGTAAACGATCAAAATGTTGGTACGTTCACTGATGTTGAATTGAACACTGAAACAAACCACAACGAGTTTTATGTTGGGAAAAACACTGTATCTGAAACCAGTTTTGTTGGTGATGTAGACGACATTGTTGTATACAATAGACAACTAGCACCTGAACAACTGTATGCAAAGTACGAACCTGTGATTGATACAATCATGTTACAAAACAAAGTAGCCGGACATTGGACATTCAATGATTTGAAGGTTGTATTGGATGAGTTTGTCGATAAGAGTTTGCTTAATTCCAAGATGACGGTAGTTGGAAATGTAACGATAGGCGAGAACCAAACGGTTGGAAATCGTTCACTTGTATTTGATGGAACACCAACAACCTACGTAGAATCCAGTAATGCGTCGTTAGATGCGTCTGAGTTAACTGTAGGTACGTGGGTGAAACCAAACGCACTAACTGCCCAAACGTTTGTGGAAAAAGACGGTGTGTTTCAAATGGGAATGACGAACACAGGTGTACCAGTAATGAACATTTCGGACACAGATACGTCATCGTTAGTTCTTGATACTAGAACGGAACATGCAGCAATCGTGTCAGATGTAAATTTCACGAATGAAATTACTGACTCCGTGGGAACAGTTGTATCATCTAACAGCATTACATACACACCGTCATTCAACCCAGATGTTCGTGTGAATAAACAAGCGGCGGTGTTTAATGGTGTGGATTCTGAGGTCATTCTTGGTCCAGTATTGAACAGTATTAATAACAAACTTACAATGAGTGCTTGGTTGAACGTAGCAAATTTACTAGACGGACAATCTTATCCTATCATAAGTACATCAACAGGATTGTCATGGAACATAAATAAAGCGGGGGGCGTTTTATCAACCGATCTATCGTTTCCTACATTTCCCACGATTAACCAATCTTACACTGTTCCTGGAACATATACATGGGTTTCACCTGGAACTGGTAAAATAACATTGAAATTACAAGGTGGTAATGGTGGTACTTATACGAATACATCAAAATTGGGTGGTAGTGGTGGATATATCGCTGTAGATATTGATGTTGTTGGAGGTGTAGAATATACCATCATTGTCGGAGGTCGTGGAGAAGACCAAAACAATACAGCTTATGGAAGTAAAGCTAGACATGGTGGTGGTGGTGGTGGTGGTAGTGGATTTAAGGTATCAACTGATACAGATTGGATGGTTGTTGCTGGTGGAGGTGGTGGATCCGCAGATACAGGTGTCGGTGGTGATGGTGGATTTCCGTTCGTATGGAACGGGTCAGATGGTGTTGGATCAGGTAAAGGTTATGGTGGAACTACAATAGCAGGTGGGGCGAACGGTACTGGAAGAAAAGCTGGTGTAGCAGGTACACAATATGATGGTGGCCGTGCAGGGACTGAAAAAGTTTCAGATGTGTTAGGTGGTACAGGTATTGGAAATGGAGGTAATGGTGGTATTGGTGGTAACGATTTTTGTGGTGGTGGTGGTGGTGGTGGTTGGTTTGGTGGTGGTGGTGGTGCAGTAGATGGTAGTGGGCACGGTGGTGGTGGTGGTGGTGGATCAAGTTATTATGATGAGTCGAATACCAATGTAGACGTTTCTCAGGTTAATATTGTTTATAACGATAACAGTGGAAATGGTTCTGTTAGCTTATACAATTACGTTGCTCCTGTTCCTGTACATACGTTCCGTAAGGCGGAAGGTTTACAGTGGTCAGATGGAACATTCAAATGGGCGCGTTCTGATATGGGAAATAACATATTACCTTCTGAAATAATCCTCAGAGAACCACAATCATTATTTAATATGACAGGACATTTGGCTCAAGTGATTCAGCTCCGTGACTTTGTGTTTGCATTTGATACAGATAACTTCATGTACATTCAATCGATGACATCAACACGGTTATGGTCTTATAAATATTTTGTAGATGAAACAGCTACCGCTTATCCATCAGACTGGTTTCACACACCAACGAATGGTGGAGCACCGTTTCATCGTGCAAACGCATTGAATGCAAGACTTGCAGTAACTTATGCTGGAAAGATGATTCAACGACTACATACACTTGGTCTGAACGCGTTTTTAATTGAATATGATGATGGTACACTTCATATTGTGGGTGTTGATAATAATAGTGATCAAAGTGCATTATTGTACCAAACATATTATTCACCTGATCCATCTATTGTGACAGTAACTGGTCTTGGTGCAGGATGGAAACTTCAATCAACTGTCCGATTAGGACAAAACGCTTTGGTGTTCATGAAACGAACGGATGCCGTTGCCCCATACAAAGCGTTCATCGATGAGTTTCAGCAATACGGTAAAGATGATACAAGTGATGGAAACAATGTTCGAGTATTTGGAATAAATGTGGCTGTCGCAACATTAAACAAATCATATGGTGGCGTACATCATATGTCAAGAAATGATCCAATCACAGTTGATCTGTACAATGATCAATTCGTGGGAACTCTAAAAGCTACGTTGCATTCTGCAAACTGGAACGACACGACTCGTATTCATGGTGGAAGTGCGTTATCATTTGATTATCAAGAACCTCTTCAATTATATTGGGTGGTACATCATTTAAGTGGCTTGTTTTCAGAAGGGTATCTTCCTGTAAAATCTATCGCTTTACGATGGTCTTCATTGATTCTTTTTGAAAACGATAACGGTAATAAGGAGTGGCATTTAATTAATCTTGCACCAAACCGTATAAACGAGACATGGAATAATGTATTAAGACGAACAGCTCAATATTTATTACACCAAAGTGTACCAGATGGAACATCTGGTAATACGTTTAGTACTTTAGGATTTGCAGCCGAACGTAGCACAATCTTTAATGGATGTCCTGAATTTATAAGACTTCAAGCGGTGATGTCCGCTTGCGAAGCGCTTGGAAACGGAATAGACGATCTCGTGTTTGTAGATTCTATATTTAACGAAAGATATGATTCCACATCTTTAAATAGTACATTATTACAAGTATACGTAAAATCAACTTCAAAAGCATATCAGTTAACTGCTGGTTCATCTACAACTGATGTGAACTTCGTTGAAATTACACCAGAGTTACTTGATGCTGACTCTGTTGACTATATCGACAAGAAAAATGAAGCAGAGGGGTTATATGGAGTAACCCAACGTATACATTCGTGGTTTTTTGCGAACAATGTGTTTGCAGATCAAGACTTAGTTCAGTTCGGTACAAGTGGAGGTGGAATAGTGATTGTAACTAGCCCTTTTGCAGAAGTGAATATTGGATATAATGATGTGCGTTTTAATGGTGTGCGAAGCAGTTATCTGGAGTGGGATTTCTACGACAACGCTTCAGTGCTTGAGACGATCAACGGAGATTCAAGTCTTGAAATGAATTCGCTAGATGGAGGGGCAATTTTGTTTGAGTCTCATCCGAATAAAGCGGGTAAAACTGCCTTATATTTAGATCGTAATACGACTTCAAATTCGGCGTACATCGGATTGGTATCAGGCGTTCCGGCTGATATATTCCCCACAGATGTATTTTCAATCCAGTATCGGATGTATATGGTAGATGACGGAGCCCCTGATTCTTTCGATATTCGCCTTGACTTAGGGATGTGGTTGATAAGCGGTTCGTCTAATTCTTCGATACGTTGCTTTCTCAATGGTAAGTTTAATAGTATTACGTTAACAGTCGTTGATTCTGGCGTATCAACTTCCGAAACAATCAGTAATTTACACACAACCAACTCTTATGACCTTTGGGGAACAGGATCGAAGGTATTTACAATTGTTAAAGACACCTACGAGGCTCGGTTTTACATTAACGGGATTTTAGCTATCACCACATCATTTGCGGGAACATTTGCAGCAGGGTTGGTCGGAACGACGTCTAGACCAATTACGATTCGTCAACATGCCCTTGATATTGATGATCCCCCAGGAAGTGATATGTATATTGAGTCTGTGCGAGTGTACGATTCGATTTTGACAGGTTCGGAGCTCCGTTAATAGCTTAATCATGTTTTACACCATTGAACATTTCGGGGACATTTATTCTTGGCCGTGAACAGTATGTAGTAAGCACTAATAAGTAAATAATAGAATCGTGAAAATAAATAAATGTTGATTTGATATGTATGTTAAATGCATGACGACAAAATTACACTAAAAAATATTATATTTAATAAATAATAATGATTTTTGAAACTGCAATCGCTAAATTTTTTTTTAACAAAACAACAGAATCCTATGTTAACGAAGAACAAGAAAAAATGTCTTCATCTACAGGCGGTCTGTTTGGCATGTTATTCATGATAATGATTGTCATCTACTTTATCACAATCGTTCTTTTATGGGGACGAATGGTGTATAAAGCGTTTAAATGTAGTACGAAACAAGGTGTGTCAGCCATATTTTTGCCGGTGCATTACAATCTGTACAAATTCGGTGATTTAATTTCAGTGTCGTGTATCTAAGTATTGTGAAAACCAAGTATTGTAAAATAAAAAAAACATCACAAAGAGCTAAATGTGTGGCGTTTCATTGTTTGAACAGTTCAAAACGTGGTTTTCAAAGATTTTCAAAGCTATAATAAATAAGTTGAATTCATGGATATGAGTATGAGTATGAGTATGATTGATAAAGGTGACCGTGTTTCTCATGAAAAATACGGCATGGGTACAGTGACACGTACTAAATGCTTAGGATTAATGGATTGTTGTACTGTAGAAGTTTCTTGGGATGATACCACAAAACCAAAACGTTTGTTTCATAAACACGAAACTCATCAATTAACCAAAACGGAATCACAAGAATGATGTGATTCATAAACAAAAATAACATCTTGTGTGAGACTCGAACTCACAATCCCATGCTTAGAAGGCATGTGCGTTATCCAATTGCGCCAACAAGACGAAATTGAGAAAAAATAACGTTTCGGGCTGGGCTCGAACCAACGACCTCTCGGTTAACAGCCGAGCGCTACTACCAACTGAGCTACCGAAACTTTAATTTCTACTATTATACGACAAATTATTTTTAAATAATTTTTTTTGTCATTTTCGATTTTTTTTTAGAAAACCGAATGACCAAGATATATTCTTAATCACATGAAGTTTTTCAAAAATAATCTTTAAAAAAACAACAATCGAGATTAATCTTTATGGAAATAAAAAATCAATGCATCATATTTTTGGGATACTTGATGTGAGCGATATGAGCAAATATGATATGACAAAATATTCTTCGAATGGACAATTCCGATACAACGTGGATAAAACAAAGGTACTTATCAGGATTAGGAATGAATCTGATATTATTCCTGAACTTCCAATCTACACTCAAAAACAAACTCTGGAAATTTTGAAAAAAAGTGATTGGAAACGGAAATTAGTTTAAAAGATTAAAGAATTATACTGAATAATTGTATAACCAGTTTGAAATGAATTTATATGGAATAGTTGCTTTTTGTCGTAACCGTGGTATTTCAAATAAAACACAGATACCATGGTATCTTACAGAGGATTTGAAATTCTTTAAACAAAAAACTTCGTCCCATGTTGTGGTCATGGGATTCAATACTTACAAGTCAATTCCGTCGATGCCATTAAAGAATAGAAAGAACATCGTAATTACATCAAAACCAAGCGAACACTTCCCATCAGAATCTGATATAACATTTTTGACTATCGAACACGTAGAAGACTATCTACAAAAAAATCACCAAAATGACACTGTATTTATTTGCGGAGGTGAGAAGTTGTACACATACTTTATGAACAAAATGAAAAAATTATTTGTAACCTATATTGATAAAACATTTGAATGTGACACGTTCTTTCCTAATATATCAGAATCTTACGAACTAATGAAATATGAGAAGAATTTTGATACACACGAACAGTGCACATACTGGTTTTTCGAGTATGAGCACACCAACCAATTGAATTCGACGGACAGAACCTATACAAACTTAATTCACAGAGTACTTAAAAACAAAAACGATATTCGTAAAGACCGGACGGGAACAAATACGATTTCAAAATTTGGTGATCAGATTTCGTTTGATATTCAAAAACATATTCCAGTCCTAACAACGAAAAAGATTCCTTGGAAAAGTTGTATCAAAGAGCTGTTATGGTTTTTGAATGGTGATTCAAATGCGAATACATTGAAAAATCAAGGAGTCCATATTTGGGATGGTAACTCGAGTAAATCGTTTCAAGAAAAGGTAGGCTTATCACATTTACAAGAAGGAGACTGTGGGGCGAACTATTCGTTCCAATGGAGACATTTTGGACAGACATACGTTAATTGTGATACAGCATATGAAAAATATACGAACAGTGATCAAATTCAAAACATCTTACACTTGCTGAAAACGGACCCATATAGTCGACGAATTTTCCTATCTGCTTGGAATCCTTGTGATTTGAACAAAACCGTGCTTCCTCCATGTCATGTTTCTGCACAGTTTTATGTAGGAACAGACAATACGTTATCTTGTCACATGTATCAACGTTCATGTGATGTGTTTCTAGGTCTTCCGTGGAACATTATGTCATATGCAGTATTAACACATATTTTGGGAAAGAAATGTGGATATTCACCAAAAGAGTTGACGATCAGTTTCGGAGATGTTCATATATATACAAATCATTTGGAACAGGTATATACACAATTGGAACGCACTTATCTAACTAGACCAGTGATAATTGTTAATGATGATGTTGTTAAAAAAGAATTCGAAGATATTACTGTTAATGATTTTGAGCTTATTGGATACTTTCCGCATATGGCGATTCGTGCGGAAATGAGCGTGTAATAATATAAATCATGATATCGTCGGATATAATAAATATATATTGAATAATTAATTACTCTATTTTTTTTAAAATGGTAACGATTTCATCAGGAGGTGGAAATCGCATTTCGACAACCGGATTCACACAGACATCGTCGGCTTCACAGTTGTTCAAAAAAAACTCAGTTATTCTACGAACAACGAACGATTTAATTCCAAAAAACTATGTGGGAAACGAAAATGTGTTATTAGGATACGAAGCTGGAGCAAATATAACAGGAGGAGACGAAAATATTCTACTAGGTCCACAAAGTGGTACTACTATTTCAACAGGGAGTAAAAACATTTTGATAGGAGCTGATACAGGTAAAAGTTTGTCAACTGGAGACTTAAACATTGTCATTGGAAATAATAGTGGTTTGGTAGGTACCAATGATGCAAATAACATTATCATCGGAAATAGAGCTGATTCATCTCATGGTGATTCTTCTTTATTATTTGGAAACGATAACAGTATTCATAGTTCGCACGAAGTTATATCTTTTGGAAAGAGTCTGGTTGCATTGAATTCATCAAACTCGATATTAATTGGGAAAAATATTCAAGATTCTTCTTCAAATTCAATCATAATAAATAATAGTAGTACGTTAATAAATAATAAAACTAATAATTATTTTAATATCGGTGGTGTGTTTGTTGGTTCGACATCAAGCGTAGATGTAAACAGTATGTTAACTTTCACAAACACTGTTGAGTTTTCACCAGGAGTTGAAGTACTCATCAATGGTGAAAGAATGAATGAATCGTTTGAAAAGCTTCAAGAGATCTCGAAACCAGATGGAGTATTTACTACAGGAAACATATCGAATCAATATGATATTACGATTGAGTCAGGAAGCGATGTACACATCGACAGTGAGAACGTGCTTGTCTATGGGTCGTTGTCCGTTGGAAATCCGGTGATCATCGACAGCACGCTAAGCGTCGGTTCTTCGTTACATATCGGGAATACGGCTACGTTTCGAGTCGACGGTACGTTCGAGTCCACAAACATGTCCAACGAAAACGATGTGCGTATCGAGTCGGGAAGCGATGTACACATCGACAGTGAGAACGTGCTTATCTATGGGTCGTTGTCCGTTGGAAATCCGGTGTTCATTGATAGTAGTCTGAATGTTATGAATTTGGACGTCACAGCAGGAATGCTAAAAACAACTCAAATAAGTAATTTAGATGACATTCGAATTGAATCTTCTCAAAAAGTAATTTTAAAGGCAAATGAAATCATATTCGAAGGTGATACTTCATTTGACTTTATGAATCTTACTTCACTAGAAGTAGATGATCAAATTACTTGTAATAGAATAGAAAGCGCGTCCAATATCAACATTGACGCTCCATTAGTGAGGTTTACAAGTAATTTGTCTGTCAATGGAGACGAACTGGTTGTAAACAACTATTTGTCGGTGGGGGACGGTGCGACCGTGGATGGCATTTTGACTGCAAGCAACATCCAATCGGCAGATGCTATGGTATTATCGTCTTCAAACGTCACTGTAGACACAAACACCTTTACAATCGGTCATGATAGCTTTGTATTCGATTCTCTAAGCAATCACATTCAGATCGGTGCCAATATTACATTCAATGGTACAATTGATG
>Ga0181566_10000496_pt1 | contig 30721 bp, 30 predicted proteins | sample 101ome_15_FD_133762 | JGI IMG/M metagenome (GOLD analysis project Ga0181566, IMG submission 133762) | Coastal salt marsh microbial communities from the Groves Creek Marsh, Skidaway Island, Georgia - 101402AT metaG (megahit assembly) | ecosystem: Environmental > Aquatic > Marine > Intertidal...
GAGATGGCTTTCGCCAATGTAAGCGATGAGATGATTGATTATCTGAAAAAAGTAGTCGATATGATGAATGATCGAATGGATCAGATCAATCATCATCAAAAAGCAGATGAGGTCTTCATTAAATCAGGCCCCTTAAAGGGTTTCAATGCGATATTTGAGAAGTATGACAAGGACAAGTCAGCGATTGTTCTCATAAATTTCTTAAGGCATCAGCAGCGGGTGAAGATTCAGTCGGAGATGATTGCTTAGTCAAACAATCTGATAATGCCTCTTATCAAAAGCCAGTCTGGATCAAATTGGGGAGCTGTCAGGTCATTCGTTTAGAGTTGGTGCCGCACTTGACCTGTTGGACAAAAAAATCCCACTGGAGAAAATCATGCTTAGAGGCGGCTGGAAATCAGAAACCAGTGCAATGAGATACCTTCAAAGCTGGAATGATAGCAATTGGCTAATTATCAATTAAAGAAGTCAACATTCCAATTTGACATTATTTTTGTTAATGACTTACGCCATCACGCTTCACAACCTTTAAGAAGGTCATCCACAATATTTTTATATCAAACCAAAACGATTGACGATCTAAATACTCAGCATCCAATTCAACTTTATCAGGAATTAACAACTCATCCCTGCCATTAACTTGCGCCCATCCTGTAATGCCAGGTAGCAGCCTATCCACGCCTTTTTTAGTCCGCAGAGCAATTAAATCGTCTTGATTAAATAATGCAGGACGTGGTCCTACGAAACTCATATCACCTTTTAAAACTGAGAATAATTGGGGTAATTCATCTAAGCTAGAGCGACGCAAAAATCCACCAATTGGTGATAAATAACTTTCAGGGTTGCTCATTAGGTGGGTTGCTACGATAGGCGTATCGATCAACATTGATCTAAATTTTGGCATTTTAAATATCTTGCCGTTCTTGCCAACTCTATCTGACCAATACAAAGCTGGACCTTTAGATGTTAAACGAACCATAATTGCAATCAATAGAGCTGGAATGAATAGCAGCATGAAAAGCGCAATCCCGCAAGATAAGTCAAATAATCTTTTCATTTGCTTTGATTTTACTCAACTGCCTACTCATTGTTGTAATAGGGCGCCAATTTAATAGGATTCTTGCCTTGCTGCTATCAACAGTAAGCGAAGAAAATAAGCGCACTGCGTCTGCCTCTCTACCCAATATTTTTGCCACAGCGATCATCAAACTTACGGGAACCGGAAGCAATATTGCTTTTTTATTGAACGCCATAGCTACCTTGTTCAACAGTTCTGTTGTCGAAACAACATCCTCATCAGAAATTAAGAAAATTTCATTAGCAGCCTTAGGATGCAAGGCACAAGTAATAATAAAATTCACTAAATTATCAATAGCTATTAAAGATCTAACGTTATTTACAGCACCCAATGGCAAGGGAAATATAATTTTAGCTCTCGCCCATTGGATTAACCTGCCAAAGTTACCAGGAGCATTATTTCCATACACTAATGGCGGACGAATAATAACAACCTCTAAACTACTATTTTTAGCCAATTTTAATAGGCCTTGCTCTGCCTCATACTTACTAATTGCATACGGCTCTTGTGGATTAGGAATGTCGGTTTCTGAAAATGACTGATAATTTTGATTGCCATTCACGCCAATTGAGCTCAAAAATATAAATCTTTTAACTCCAGATACTGCTGCTTTTTTTGCCAAATTAAGTGTCAATTCAGTATTAATTTTGCGAAAATCACGCAAAACCGAGCCTCTAGTCTTGCCTAGCACATGCGCCTTACCTGCCAAATAAATAATGCAATCAACTCCAGCAAGACTGGCTGAGAAATCAGGGCTACTTCCAAAATCCCCTACTATAAACTGTTTAACTGTATCAGGAAACAAATTGGTTTTTTGACGAACAAGGATTGATACATTAAATTTCTGATAAATAAGCTCTGCAACTAAATTTTGGCCAATAAAACCCGTTGCACCTGTGAGCAATACTTTCATTTACAATGGTTTTTTTCGTATCCACTGGGGTTCATATCTTGCCAGCGCCAAGTATCTTCACACATCTCATGAAGATTATATTCCGCCTTCCAGCCTAATTTTTCTTGAGCATACACAGTATCGGCATAACAAATAGCAACATCACCAGGTCTCCTGCCTATTATCTCATAAGGAATTTTTTTACCAGAGGCTTTCTCAAAGGCCTTCACTATATCAAGTACCGAATAGCCATTACCGGTACCTAAATTTACTGTTAGCACTTGAGGATTGTCTTTCAATACCTGTAAGGCCTTGACATGTCCTTTAGCTATATCTACCACATGAATATAATCACGCACACCCGTTCCATCTGGCGTATCGTAATCACCACCAAATATACTGAGATTTTCCAATTTTCCAACCGCCACTTGTGAGATAAACGGCATTAAATTATTAGGGATATCGTTTGGATCTTCGCCTATCAATCCACTCTTATGAGCCCCCACGGGGTTAAAATATCTGAGTAATGCTATCTTCCAATTATTGTTTGCAATAAATATATCTTGCAAAAAATCTTCAATTATCAATTTTGAACGACCGTATGGATTGGTTGTCGATAATGGAAAATCCTCCCTTATTGGTACAGCATGTGTTCTACCGTAAACCGTAGCAGAAGAGCTAAATACAAATGTATTACACTTAAATTTACGCATCACTTTAATTAAAGAGAAGGTGCCTCCCACATTAACATCATAATATTTAATAGGCTTCTCTACTGATTCACCTACCGCTTTCAACCCTGCAAAATGAATAACTCCGTCAATTGAATGCTGTTTGAATACTTTCGAAAGACCTTCTTTATCACGAACGTCTACTTTATAAAACGGAATACTACCGCTATTAGATATTGTTTCAACTCGCTTTAAAGACTCCAACGAAGAGTTGCAAAGATTATCAACCACCACAACCTTGTAGCCAGCTTTAATTAACTCAATACAAGTATGAGACCCTATATATCCCGCACCACCTGTGACTAATATTGCCATTTTAGATCTATTAGTTATTTTTTATAAACCATCATTTGCAGAACAACTAAATTCTAAAAAATCTTCACATATACTATTTTTAGGATACTTGCATTCATAAAAACAATAGAAGGAAAAAAACCTTGAAACTCCAAAAAACTTTGCGCTTTACATGTTTAAAAAAATATTTTAAAGTCTCTTCCACCTCTGGCGCAGAATTAACATGCTCATACTTCATTAAAACACTACAGTCAAGATTGTACTTTATCCTAAACTCTAATCCAGTTGTTAACTTCCATCCAAGCCACCAAAGAACAGACCCTTCACTAGGAATTCCAATTCGAACAACACCTTTATTGTCAAGCAAAATCCCACAACGGGCCACCACATCTGGCAGATTGCAAATATGCTCAAAAGTAGCAATGGAGATTATCCTATCATACTTACTCCCCTGGGGGATATTACATACATCGGTGTAAGTGTTCGAAACGAACCTTAGCAAAGAGGATGACGCATACAAATCTTGAAAAGGCTCAACAATATCATAAATTCCCTTAGGTTGTTCATGGGATAGGTGATTCAAGTTCCCAGCTCCAATTTCAAGCGTTCTATATATAATATTATTATTTACAACGTCCTCCGATACCTTTTTATGCATCCATAATTCCATATAACGTGAAAGGGATGACGCGACGGAAGATCCGGGGCGATTCTCTTTGTAAATATCAACATATATTTTGGCGTAAGCATCTGGCAATTGAGGTCTTTTTTTGGAAAATTATCAAACATGTGTGCAGAGATATAAATTCAAACCTAATCAAAATAACATTATTCACTTTTTTTATTGGTCGATGGCAGAACGTCACCAAAATACAAATTCCTCATTTTAGTCTTTATGTGGATGCGCCCAATATATTCACCAAGAATGCTAAGAATAAGCATCTGGATGGAGCCAATAAAACCAACTACAAGTACAATAGTAGTATATCCAGGAACAGGTGTGCTGGTTACAGTGTATTGGTACAAAGTGTATAAAGCAATAATAGAAATTACTACCATTGAAACTACCCCTAAATAAAAAGAAAGGCGTAATGGACTTGTAGAAAACTGAACAAACGCGTCTACAGCAAGCGCAATGGAGTCATAAAACTTATACTTACTATCTCCAGATAATCTCTCTGGAACGACAAAATCAATGCACTTAAAATTCTTGATACCAACATAATTCAACATAGATCTGAACATGATGCCATCCTCTGAAAAGCTCTTCAAATGTGGTAAATATTTTTTATCCAACAACCTAAAATCAGGATAGTTTTTATCCACATGAATGTCGCTAATTCGGTTCAAAAATCTAAAGAAAGTATTTTTTCCAAAATTGTAAAATCTACGATCTTTATTAAAATTTATTTTCCTTGTAAGCACAACATCAGCACCGTCTAGCCACATTGTAATCAACTTAGGAATGAGTGACGGCGGATGCTGAAAATCGCTATCCATAAATATTACGCAATCCCCAGTAGAATTATCTAAACCCGCTCTCATTGCATTCTCGTGTCCAAAATTTCTATACAGATCTATAATATTAATATTCTGGTGCTGCTGTTGTATTTTCTTTAAAACACTTAAAGAATTATCGGCGCTTCCATCGTTTACATAAATAAAATTAAATTGAATTTCTGAAGAAAGTTCAGACTCGACTTTCAATAACTCGCCATGCAAAGGACCAATATTCCCCTCCTCGTTATATACAGAAATTACCACATCAACTTTCTTCATATCTGCAATGCTCTAATGAGCTATTAAGACAACCCCAAAAACAACCATCATTACACCAAAGATCTGTGCCCAACTTATTGTGTCATTAAATACCACAACGCTAGCAGTGGTAGAAAGAACTATGATACACCCCAGTACAACAGAAAGCCAAAACAACGGAACAAATCTCAAAAGATAAAGCCAAGTAAATAATGCCAATATCTGTAAGAAAACTCCAGTTAATAAATACGAGTTCAAGAGACTAGAAAGAGTAAAAATGGACACGTCTGGCGAAGATCTTTTAAGCATAACTTGCCCCAAAACATTGAAAACAACCACCAAAAATAACAATAAATAAGTCATAGGGATAAACTCACCACTCTAATTACTCTGTAATTTTTCCAAACATTCATTTTTTCTCAGCTTTAGCCTCGGGTGTTCTAATAAGTCAAATATATAATTATAAGACCAGCCCGCATGAAAAGCAGACCTCCATACCGAATTCCTACTCCACCCAGGAACGCCGCAAATATGGCGCAAATTATCGACATGATTATTATATTTTTTTCTACTACTCTCAACATATTTAGCTGAAACATACGCATCTATAGTATTGATAAAACTTTGACGCTGCGATGATTGAATAAGTCCAAGGCCACTAGAAACAGAAGCGAAGAACACTAGCAAAATAAATGGAAACAAGAGACGTGAGAACATAAAAACTGTCAAAATGGAGACTAATATTATTTGAAAACTAATAATTGGAGCAACATGCCTCAAATTTAAATAGGTTATTTTGGGAGAAATGAAAGCATCTGGCAGCCAGCCGACATACCACAAAATACAAGACGATACCGACAGGGTTAGAAGTATTTTTTCTCTACGGTATAAGAACAAGACAAGGCTAACAATAAGCACAAGATGCGTATAAATTAACAACAACTTAATTTCAATTCCAATGATATTGTCGATAAAAAATATATTCCTCCAAGGTCCTGTTAGAACATCAAGAACGCCATTGTTAAAAATATAACTTAAGCTGTTAATTTCAAAAAGAGATACTCTTTCATAATTAGAATCGCCTACAAGATCAACCAAAATAATATTTATCAATACCCCTATTATCATCGCTAAACATGAAGAAATAATACTTGTACTGTTGATTTTATCAACATTCAAACGACCAACTACGTACAACACTAGCACTAGCCCAATCAAAGATAACAAAGCTGTTTGATATGTACTTAAACACCAAAAGACAGCCAAGGACAAACTAAAAAAATATCTATACCCGCCTTTGTTAAAATAATGCAATACAAAAGGAAAGATGAGCAGGCATAGTGAGTAGCTAATGATAGCACTGTCAAAACTTAGCAGCTCATATGTGTATAAATTAACACTAGACCAGATGCTCGCCGATGTAATAAGAATAAGAAGCGAATTAACACCAACCTTTTGGCCAGTTACCCTGCTGCAAAAAGACATAAAAATATATGCAGATGTCCACAATGAGGCATAAAAAATAAATAAGCCTATTATGTATTTAACGGTAATGCCTAATGTGGACGCACTGTTATCAAATATTAAATTCTCAAAATAACCGAAAATTCTACCGCTTTTTAAGTATATATTTGGATTATCGCCTTTACCTATATACACATAATCATCTACATTTAGTGTTGGAAGGCTTAGTTCTACTGACCAAAACAATAAAATAACTAAGTACCCTATAGTGAAAGCGATCAGGTGATCAAATTTTAATTTTGCAATCACACTAAACAATCGCCGCCCCTTCTATCATAATGCACCAAGTGAATGCCCCTTTTGATTTTTATATTTTGAAATAAATTTAACTGGCAATCGAAACAATACAAATAGCAAATTTGAGTATATATTATTGTCTTTTAACGCCCTTAGCATCTCCAAAGACGAGGTGTAGTAACTTCTCAAGCCAGAAGTACTAACTCCCCCCATACGCATACGAACCAAAATTTGATTTATTTTTTCGTACCTTAAATTACATACTAAAAAAGCTCTGCAAAACCATTCAAAATCTGCAGCTATAATATAGTCAGAACTATATTGGCCAACTACATTATAAGCTGATCGACGGACAAACGATGAAGGGTGAGGGGGCATAAGACCAAAGCGCAACTTCCAGGGGGAAAAATTGAATGAAGAAAACACCCTAACACTTGTATCTATGTCGTTTGGAAGAGCAAAATCCACATTTCCCAAAGCGACACTTAGGTTTGGATCTTCACGATACAATTGAGCTACTTTGGACACAACAAATTTATCTAAATAAAAATCATCCGAATTTAAAAAACCTATTATTTCCCCAGTAGAAGCACTTATGCCTTTGTTCATTGCATCGTACAAACCATCATCAGGCTCAGAAATAACATTTGATATTCTCTCGCCGTATGATTTGATAATTTCTAGCGTCCCATCTGTAGACCCTCCATCAACTATTATATATTCAATATTAGTGTAGTCCTGGAGCAAAACTGATTCGATAGCTGTCGAGATATATTTCTCAGAGTTAAGACTTACCGTGACTATTGTAATCTTTACAGACATGCTTCATAAACCCTTAATGTATCAAGACGAGTTTTATCCCATGAAAAAGAATTTGCATGGGAAACTAGAGTATTACGTGAGATTTCAAATGAACTAGATAAACAATAATCAATTAAATCAGAAATTGAATTTGGATTAGGTTGAGCAACAAGAACTAATCCAGATGAAATCTCAATAATTGCATCACAATTAATTGAAATAACAGGACAACCTTGGGAAAAAGCCTCAATAACAGGTATACCAAAACCTTCGTAACTTGAAAGATAAAGTAAAGCTGTAGCACCTGCATATAATTGTGCCAACTGAAAGTCATTAACATGACGAATGTGAATAAATCGATTATTGGTCAATAAGTTATTTAATAAAGATAATTCAGAGGTAGACAAGGGCCCACCACCAACTATGATCAATGAACCAACACCCCACTTTTCAACAGACTCAACAGCTAATTTAAAATTTTTGTAACTAACACGACTACCAACAAATAAAACAAAAGGAAAATCATAGGCTGAATAAGGAGTGTGTAATTTAGTAAATATATTACTTAAACCATTGTAAACAACAGACACATCATCTCTAGGGAAATCAGGATAAAAGTAATGAAACTCCTTCTTAGCAAACTTACTAATACAAATAATTTTTTTACTTCGATGAATAGCCATTCGCTTTAGATATAAAGCATGCTTTAATTTACCAAAGTAACCACAATAACCACGTTCATGAGCGAAATCATGGATAGTAAGAACTTGATTAATCGAAAAATCAGTTATAGTTCTATAATAAGAGGAATGAAAAATATTGTATTTAGTGTTTTGTGGAATAATCGGATGGCGAAATAATGAGAAAATTGGAGGAATAAAAGATAAATTATCTAGAATATGATTCGGAGAAAAATCAATATCAATTTTATCATTTAACATACAAAGCTCAGTGAAATAACGAGAAATACCACCGTTAGCTTGAAGTTTGTAAATTATAGGATCATAAAGAACTTTCATAAAAATAACCTTTGAATAAAGATTTAGCTCTAGATAATAAGAAAGATTTCTCGTTTAAAATAATTTCTTTAAAAAAATGACCCATCAATGATCTAAAAAAAATGTAAATAAAAACTAAAAAAGGAATAACTAGAAGATATCTGCTAGAGTATCTTAGAAAAACGCCATATCCAAAACTATATTTAGAAACTTTATTCTCAGAGGGATTTAAATCAACTTCGTGATATACAGATATCAATCCATTGTAGAATATTTTCCTAGAAAAATTAATATTTGATAAACCCTCAAGAATATAGAGGGATTCCTCTCCAGAACCATAACTAGAACCAACACCAAAGTTCAAATCAAATTTAATATCTCTGAATATAGAATAATTAAGAAAAAGAGATACAGAAATTGGAATATGAAAAAGATCGAATTTATTTAGGTTCTTTTTTAAAACTTTTCGCCGCCCATACTGTAAATTATTAATAGGGTCAAAAATATTTGTACAGACACCAGCAATATTATTCAGAACTGAGAAATTTTTAGCAATACTAGATAGTAATGAATTATCATACCAACAGTCATCGTCAGGAAAAGCTATTATATCGCAATCAATTACATGCTTAAGTGCATAATTTCGAGCTGAACTTAAACCACATGGATCAATAATATGTTGTTCTACTGAGATATTAAAAGGCTTGCTATAAAAATTAAAACTAGAATTAGTTTGGTTAACGAAGATTAAGTGAATCTCGTAATTATAGTCTTGGTGTATTAATGATACCCAAAATCTTTCAAATACCTCTAAATCTCTAGAAGTACAAATTAAACAGAATTTAAAATTTGACAAAATAAAAGGAATATATAAGAGTTAATCTTTTTTTAGATATTGAATAATAAAGGTAGGAATGAAAAAAATAAGGAAAACTTTAAAAAAATCTTTAACATGTACATTCCCGAAAGTGATAAGCATAAACTTTATTGAATAGAATCGATTACCAATTAATAAATTTCTTAGAGCCAAATCAAGTACATGTTTATAATATAACCGAATGGGGTAATTAATTCGATCATTTGAAGAATATTTATACTTTGAGAAAAGTCTTTGATATGCTGGCTCAATTGACTTAATAGGAATTTTTGTAAGTGAACATTGTGCATCAATACGATAAGCTACAGAATAAGTATCTTTATAGTATATAAAATGATGCTTATCAATTAGTCTGAAAAAAAGGTCATGATCTTCTGCAGAGGACTCGTTAGGTTTGAATATATAATCTAAATCATTAAAGCATTTCCTATTGAAAATGATCGAACCTATCCAAAAGGGAGGTTTAATGCACATAAATTTATAAAAATTATCAAAATGTATAATGATTGATTCATGGCTACTGATTAGATTAGTAAAAGAAAGTCTAGATTTGAAAGTCAAATAGTTTGTTGCAAAGATAAATGAATCAGTGTATTTGATGATATTTGTTATAAAAAATTCAATGTGATTCAAATTCATTATATCATCCGCATCAAAAAATATAATATACTCGCCACTGGATTTCCCAAAACCAAAATTTCTAGCATTAGAAACCCCAGAATTTTTTATTGAAAAAAACTTTAATCTAGAGTCGTGAATACTTGTTGCTATAGAATATGAATCATCTGTAGAGCCATCATCAACAATGATAATTTCTAAGTTACGGTAAGATTGATTTAAAATAGAAAGCAATGTATCTTTAATAAATAGTTCTTTATTAAATAAAGGAATAATCACAGATACAAGAGGAGAAAAAATATCAGACATTGGATAATGAAGAATAAAATGAATTACGTTTAGTAAATACAAATAAGAATAAAATGACAAAATATGCTATAGCTAGAGTCGTTACATATTCAGGGAGGCTTGTTCGGTACATTTCAAATGAGATAGCAATAGATATAATTCCAAATATAACATTTCTACGATACATAATAATCGTGGCTGAAATAATAATCCCAATAATTAGACCGGAGAAATATGAGGCATAGACAATAAGTTCGCCTATCAAATTAGGATAAAATCCATAGTGAGATGGAACAGTATTCAATGAAAATACTGTTCGAGCACCAGGTACAAAAAGAATTAAGCGTTTAATATTTGTTAATATTTCATCAAAGGTTAAGGAATGGAAAACATCTAAATATCGTATTATATAATTTGAAACATAACTAAATTCGTTATCATCGAATCCATTAGATAGTATTTCAGAAAAATTAAAGTTCTCAGTGTGCCCTATATTCAAAATTTCTCTAAATGAACCAAAAAAGATCAATACAATGAAGGATATAATAGCTAATGGATATAAACGTAACGTCTTATCAGAGTATGTCAAATAGGAGAACACTACACAAGTTATAACAAATAATGAATTTCTTCTTGCACCCAAATACAACAATTCAAATATAAAATAAATTATTGCAAGGTAAACAAAAAAATTAAATGCCCTCCTCTTATTTATAACCTGATTTATGATAAAAAATGAAAGTGCAACCTTAAAAATAATACCGATATATGCATTCAATGTTGAATTATAGAATTCAGTTTCACGTGTCATTCTATTAAAAGGGCTGAATGCATCATAGTCAGTTATTAAAATAAGGTAAATAAGATAAAAAAGCAAAGAAATACTTACAGCAACGTTATATCTTTCTACATTAACGGTTTTAATATATTTAATTCTTTTATACAGGAATAATGTTAGTAATTGCGGAATGAGAAAAAAAATGTAAGCGACAAAGGTGAATAGCTCAAATTTTACTAAAAGATTAGAATATAATAAAAAATATATATTATGGGCAAACAGATAAAAATATATAATGCCCATATTTAGATAGATATCCAAGTTGAAGGAACATAATTTAAATCACGTCCGTCCACATTCTTTTTCCATAATTTTGGAGCAATCACAAATTTACTAGTGAGATGATGGCAATTAAGAAAGGCAGCCCAAAACGAGAATGTACTATTTGGTATTATTATTGTATTAAATCTTCTCATTAGTTGAAATGATATTAGATCACTACATGTATTATTATCAATAATAATAAAATTTGTGAAAGGTAATTTTAAATTCGATAAATCAGCACCATTATTTGTAAATAGATAAACTTTAGATTTAAAATTGAAATTAATAAGTTTTAAGGCATTTAAATAATATTCGTGATTACATATATTTAGCTGTTTATCTTGAAGATAATCACCGAGCCTATAATGTACGCAAACACTATTAAAATCTAATGACGGAGTTTCATTGTAACTATTGTGCCGGTCAAAGTAACTACATAATAAATCTTTGACTTCCTGAATATGGAAATTGTCCTGCCAATATCCAGAAATAATGAGTAAATTTGGAAATGATCTATAGTTACAGATTAGCTCATTACTAGTAATCCTGAGGTCATTTTTAAATATTCCAATAAATTCTAAAAATCTAAAAATGGCATTTAAGAAATATGACTGATATAAGAAAGGGTTATTTATTATTTTAATATCATTTTTGAATATTCCTTTCAATAATAAGGTGTTTACATTCTTTGATGCTGATAGAAAGGTTACATTGCAACTATATCTTTTTTTTAAAATCAAACCCAAAGATATTTGAAATAAATTATTCCCTAGACCTCCACTTAAATAAATATATACTTTATTCATAAGAAGATACTAAAATGCAAGCATTCTGCCTGCTAATTTTAACATTATTAATCTAGAGTATATTGATACAGCGATTGATATAGTAAAGTATTATCATAATTGAAATCGACTGGCATTACATATTTTAAATATTCTTTTTTAATATCAATGACACTTTTTTTAATTAAATTTGGATCAAAGTTATTAAGTTGCGTTGTTAGCTGTGAAAGATCAATGTCTTTATAAATAAAGACACCCTCACAATTACTGTATAACGACTTATCATTTATTATTATCACAGGCTTTCCTGCCAATAATACTTCTTCGGTAAATGTACTACTGATTGTAATTAAACCTAAAAAATTAGGGTCATTGATTATGTTTTCATTTTGATAGTTATTACTAGAAAACTCAACATTGAATAATAAATTCAGGTATTTATAGATAAATAAAGGTCTATAACCTACATCATCTATATGTTCTTTAACAATTAATTTCACACCGGAAGGAAGTGATTTTGAAATTTCTTCGATTAAATTGACCTGATAGTGGGTTAGAGTAGAAAGAGTTGAGGCTTCAGGAAAGACCTGGAGAGGGAAAAGCAAAAACTTGTACTGATTATCACTATAGTTAAATATTTTTAATTTATTTTCATAAAAATACTTAAGGTAGTATTGCCTTAGATTTCGTATCAAGCCGCATCTAGAGTAATTAACTATCAAGTTTAAATAAGTAGAGGAATTTTTAATTAGTATTCTTCTTTTAATTAGATACTTAATCGATTTAAACAAGTTAATCGTGGTATTGTTAAATGATATATTGTTCCATTTTATTTTATGCTCCCAGTATTCACCATCCGAATCATTTATTTTATTGTGATTAATAAAATTATTTTTTAATGCAAGTATTTTTTTTCTTGTAAGAACATTTTTAGGAATTTCATTAAGTTCAGATGATATCCATAGATATTTCTTTTTTCCCTTCACTTTAGCGATCTTATAAAATACACATTCGAGACTAGACTCTTTTGATGCCAAGTAACTAAAAAGATCATTTGCTGGTTCTAAAAATAGAATCACCCTATTCTTTTTAGATAAATTTACCAATCCAATTAAGTTGTTATAAACTAATTGCGCGTACTTCATTGAAAGACTATTCATTGAATAAGCTATTAGAAGTCTATCTGAGTAATATACTGAATTATTAAATGGGATATCCGTACTATCAATGTTACTGTAAATGAGATACTGATCTATTAGCTCTTTATCGCTTTTATTAAGATCACATTCATTATACAAAGGTGATATCACTCGAATTTCACATTGCTTATCAATTAGATATTTTAAAAGCGAAATTGATAATTTCTCTAGTCCTGGTGATAGGTATATAACATAAATTTTTTTTGAATTTTCCACTGAAATACTTTAGTCTTCTAATTTTATGAATTTACTTAAACAAGACTAATTCTACTAATAAATTTTTTAGCAAAAAATATAAATTTCATATCTATTATTTTCTAAAAATATTTAAAAGATACTCTGCAGTTATGAAATCATTTTCATCGTCAATATCAATCGATGATAATCGATCCATTCTATATATGATGAAATCATTACTATAAAATGATTCTGTATTAAGAATAAAATTTCTATTCATAATCAAAATTGCGGGCCCATTTCTCGCTATATATTTTGTCTTATTTTGCCGTGTACTGATTCTTTCATTTGATCCACATATGGTATCACCATATGTTTCTTGATATTGCGAATCACATATGAAATTATGTGGTACTTCAACCACTGAAACAAGTAAATTTATATGATCATTTCTTTTCTTATCAAATAAACTTACCGCCTCGTTTATATGTGTTGATGTTCTTAACGGTGAAGTAACTTGAAGTAATATAATGTTATCGTAGTCTTGATTATTTGCATTTAGCCAGCTTGCAAAATCTTTTACGACATCGATCATTTTGCTATCTGACTGAGCAAGACTATCAGGTCTTTTATAACTGGTATTTATATTTAAATTTTTGCAGATATCAACAATATCATGATCATTTGTAGATATGAAAATGTCATTAGATTTAAAAGATGCTTGTGCAGCCTCTATTGTATAGTTTATTAGAGGCTTTCCTGCGCAAATTCTTTTATTTTTATTTTTTACGCCTTTAGATCCAGCTCTAGCAGGTATGAGAACACAATATTTCATCAATAACCAATATTTTTTTGAACATTATCCAACTCGAGATCTGATATTATTTCACTGATTCTAGTGCCAGCATTACCAGAACCATATATTGAATCCGAATCATATTTACCTTTTTTTAACTGCTCAGAGATTGCATTTATAATTTCACTAGAGTCGTAATCTACATGTATAACATTCCTCCCGCATTCACGGTTATGCTGTCTACTTCCAATATTAACTACTGGTGTACCAATAAATGCACCCTCTCGAATACCACTTGATGAATTACCTACTAAGCATTTTGTTATATTCATTAACTTAACATAAATATTAATTGGAAGATTCTTATAAAATCGAACATCCGTCCTCGGTCCATTTTCTCTCCATATTCGATACTCTTGTGCAATCGCATCAGTGCCCGCATCTGAATTTGGCCATAGAACTAACTTTGGGATATTTACGCTATCTAATGCAGATATAGTGCTTCTAATATTTTTTTTCTGTTTATCAAATTCTGTAGTTACAGGGTGTTGACTTACTAATATAAAAGGATTATCAAAGGTTAGATGTGCACCGACTCCGTTTGTCTGTAAAAAGTCTATTTCATCTTTAGTTAATAAGCTTGACTGTAAAATTTCATCAACTAAATCTATTCTTGGGCATCCTACATTAAATATATAGCTAGGATCTTCACCCATTTTAATCAATCTATTTTTAGCGTCTTCACTTGCAGGAAAATGTATGTTGGAAAGTTTGGAAATAGCATGTCGTATGCTTTCGTCTATAGTACCACTTACTTCTCCTCCCATTGTGTGAATAAGTGGTATATTCATATATGATGCAGCTAATGCCGTTGCTATCGTTTCATATCTATCTCCCACTGTAAGGACAAAATCAGGCTTTAAATTTTCAAAGGTATTTGATAAATAGAGCAATGCAAAACCAGTTGTCCTTGCCATACTTCCTATATCTTTTCCCTCAATAAGATTAAAATGTTTTTCATAGATATCAAAACCATCTGATTTGATCAATTCACTAACATCACCATACTTTTCTGAAATAGAGGAGGTATTGCATATAATATATAATTCAAGACTTCTAGATAATTTTAGTCCTTTAAGAACTGATTTAATTGAACTATAGTTAGCACGCGAACCAATTACAACAACAATTTTTTTCATAGATAAATTAAAACTCAATCTGCTGGTCTTTTGAATAATTCTTAGATGCTTTTTTACCGATTAGATTTTTATAAAATTTTGGTTTTATACCGTTGCCTGGCTTCTTAAATGCTAAATCTGACATTGAAATAGTCATATCCTTTTCAATAAAGTTTTTGGCAACAATCGATTTTTCAAAAACATTCTTCATGTCAATAAAATCAATAAGATTATTTTTATCAACAGGGTTATCAATCATTGACCAAATTTCACGAATACCATCCGAGTATTGTTTAAATTCAGTAGGTTCAAGAGCATATTTAGCATCACTTCCATACATGAATTTTGAAAATGTTATATGTTTTTCAATAACTGATACACCCAGTGCAGCTGCAGAATAACCTGCAGCTAATCCATCATAGTGATCAGAAAAACCAATTCTATACTTAGGATATCGCTTTTTAAATTCAGAGATAATATTAAGTCCTACACGCTCGGGAGGGCATGGATACATCGATGTGCATTGCATAATTAGTAATTCTGAATCACATAATGCATCTATTGCACAATCTATTTCCTCATAGTCGCTCATACCGGTACTTAAAAAGATATTGCATTTAAATGAATTTATATACTCTAACAATGGGATGTTGGACACTTCTCCGGATGCTATTTTAAAATCCCTAACACCAAGGGTATAAAGCATATCAAAAGCTTCTATACTAAACGGAGAGCATAAGAATTTAATTCCTATTGAAGATGAATACTCAATTAATTCTTTCCATTGATTTAATGTAAAAGAAGTCCTACGAAAGTAATCGAACCTGTCTTCATTATTAAAGAAATTAGGAGACGGTGCATCTATACATGATTCATATTCAGGAATATGTAATTGAAATTTAGCGTAATCTGCACCGCAAATTTTGCACAGATCTATTAATTTTTTTGCGTTGCCAATAGACCCATCATGGACAGATCCAATTTCACCTATAATTTCATTCATGAGACACCAACATCCTTAAGCCAAAGATCAATAAGAAATAATTCATCATCTTCAATATATTTTTTATCACATAAGATTTTATAAGAATTAAACAGATTATCTTCTATACTATTACTGTTAGATATTAAAGATGATGAAGAAAGATCGTTAATAATGTCTTTATTACTAAGATATCCTGATACTTCTAAAGCAAAATCATTCGATAAATCGTGTATATTTCTATCTTGATATACATCGGCATTCTTATAAAGAATATTCATATTTGAAGCAGAAAGACATGCTTGAGAAACAAAACTTCTCCATATATCAGTCATTCTAAAAGAACAATATGAAGGCAAATATAGTAGTGCAAATGCTGCCTCAAACCACCAAGTATTTTGACTATTAAAGGGAACGTAATTTGAATTCTTAACACAGACTGGCAATGTTAATTCATTAAAATAAACTTCTTTATCATATAACAACCTCCAAATAGCATCTACGTCGGGGGACCCATTCGCTAAGCCTTGTTGAATAGAAAAAATCTTTGAACTTGATGTGATATGTTTAGTGTTTACTTTAGAATGAATACTAGACAAAGGCAAACCACGTGGCCATACAAGTTCATTGGTATAGATTGAGTATATATTCAGGTTAATATCATCTGAAGATGCTTCAATATATTCAGAGTGGGAAGATGATGGTATTAACCAATTATCAGTTGGTTCATTATCATCATCAGTTTCATAAAGAAGCTTGAAACCTTCTTTTATCGAATAAATATACCCAATATTTTTTCTAGAATAATGATTATAAGGTGTTTTTTTTATTAAATTATAGGCAAGTTTTTTTTGTAATTCAACATTTAAGACGACTGCATCTTGTAAGTAGAAATCTACAGGAGTTTTTTTGTCGCAAACTATAATTTGAGTTCCTTTATTGTTGTTTACAATTTGATTTAACTTTAAAATCTGTTTTGTAGGATTATTTATTGTTGTTACGATTGAAGAAAAGATACTCACTATAACGGCCTAAAGTATTTATTATATGTTGAACTTGAATTTTTAGAGATGGTATTCCAATAATCCTTATCATTAATCAATTTATTTAACTTACTGAAGAAATTATCATTATCTACAAAAATACAATTGTATCCATCAACTAAATATTTGTTGCCAAATGCAGCTTGCCTGAAAAGCAAAACAGGAAGACCGGCTTGCAAACAAGAAATAACTCTTGTTCTATTTCCAACTGGAACAGATATCGGTACTATTGCACATATTGAAGAGCTAAATAAGTCATTCAAATTATTAACATACCCTCTGTAATTCACAATTGGGTTTTTAGTTATACTATCAAAATCTTCATCTAAAGTTGTTCTTCCAAATAAAGTTATACGTATTTTATCTGTTAATAGTTCTTTAGAATATTTATCGAGAATCGTTGTTAAATTATCTAACCCCGATCTCGACCCCAATCCCTTAAGGTTTCCAAAGAAAATTACATTACGACTATCGCTCCACTCGATAGGATGTAGATTTACCTCGTTATACTTGAAATCATCAAGAAAAGACTTTATGTGAAGTCTTGATAGTCTTTCATACGTATATAAGGAACAACAGATGATTTCATCAAGTTTTAATGCATAATATTTAATCTTAACTAAATCTAAAATTGCTTTTGCTAAATATAGAAATGCCTGATTAATTTTTTTCTGGTTTAATGCTTCGAGAGCATTAAAGTATGCAACTTCAAACCTAGTGTCACCTATCCACAATTTTTTATGAATATTAGTTGGGAAAAAATTTGAAATATACAGCGCAGGATAGTCAAAATAAAATATTTCGACAGCATTATAATCATTTACCACCCTATTAAGGGTGCCTTTTAATTTAGATCTTTGCGTTACAACTATCACATTAATAATATTATTTAACTCAGATAAAAAACTAATGTCAATATTATTATGGGAAAATAAAACAAGAACTGAATCTCCATTCGATCTTATATAATTGTAAAAAACATTATGGCTAGCGCCGCCACTTGCTGAAGGCAATACCGTAGATACAACAATCTTAGTCATCATTGCACAAAATTTGTGCACATATATGAAAGAAAACCAATTGGAAATCTTCAGCTAATTGCATATCATAAATAGGTATATGTACAGCATATTTGGATAACCCTAATGCCCTACCCCCGTCAAAACCTACTACAGATAATGTATTAAGACCCAATTTATTTGAAATTTGAATAGCATTAATTATATTTTTTGAATTACCACTACCACTCAACGAAATTAGCAGGTCATCTGCAGACCCTTTAACACTTAATTGGTGTGCAAATATATTTTCATAACCAATATCATTAGCTAAACAGGTAATCACTGATGAATTAGCGCATAATGATTCTATATCTATATACTTGTTGTTTTTGACGCCTACACCATAAGTAAAATCATTAGCTATGTGATTAGCATTGCCAGCGCTTCCTCCATTGCCAATTATATAAATATTCCTACATGCATCCCTAACTTCTCTTAGTAATTTGATTGTAATTTCGATATCATTTGCATCAATATGGTCAATAAGGAAATTTAAATTATCTTTATATTGATTGATTTTACTTTTAATAACATTCATAAATATGGCTTCAACAAAATTATGCTAGCAAACTTTTGATAGTCTTTTTAAGATCGACAACATCCACGGTATTTTTGTTTCCTATTATTTTAGTTTTTAATCCAGCGTATATATTTCCAATAAATAATGTTAGGGTTTCATCAATTTCTAAATAATTCAGGACACTAGTTATAGCAAAAAAAGCATCGCCAGCCCCTGTTGTATCAACAGGGGCGTCAAAAAAGGTAGGCATGTAGTTATCACTATTAAGAGATGCGCTTCCATTAGAACCTAAAGTCACAAAAGAGTTAAAATTACAATTTTTCTTAAAATCTAAAAGAACATCATTTATTTCTGAGAATCTGTTAGCGGTCGCCAATCTTATCTCTCGTTCGTCAATTGATAAGAAATCTATATTATTATGTTTGTTTACGAGATTAAATCCAAAGTTATTAGAATTTGTTTGAACATTAAGTGCCTTGAATGTAAGCTTATTGTTATTGATAGCATTCAGTCTTGAGTTCTCAAATAATCCATGTCCAAAGTCTGATATAACGGCAATATCATATTTATCTAACTGAGCAACCATGGTATTATAATCATAAAGTTCTAAATTAGATAAATAGTAATCCTCTACATTCGTTACTTCAAATAATCTATTGTAGCCTGGTTCTGTTATATATCTTATTTTCCTAGGCGTTATATAATTTTGAATACAATCTGATTGGACTGAAACTCCCTCATTTTTGATTTGTTCTATTGCTGCAAGCCCTTGTTCATCCGAGCCAAATGGCGCAAAAATAGAAACTTTTGCTCCCAATGCATTTAAATGCCTAGCAATTGCCAATGAACCACCCAAATAATTTTCTTCCTTTAGGAATCTAGCTGAGATTGATGGACTTTTGCTTGAGATATTCTGAGGTTCGCAAAACCTATAGGTATCAATAATTGGCTCGCCAACAACTATAACCTTAACTTTTGATAATTGATCAAATAAACAAACAATGTCATCAAAAGTGAAAGAGTTTTTTAATTTATTAAGCACTTCCTTTTGATGTTCTGACCATTTAACTACATGTCGATTAATTATCTTACTTGAACTCAAGGTATCATCATCAGTAAATAAGAGCTGCCCACTATACTTTTCTACTGCTTGTCTTTCCTGTTCAATTTTTCCAGTGACATCGATTGTATTTTTATAGTCAGGTCCTTTAATGTAGTATGTTGGTTTAAGTAGTTCTATTATATTAATAGCATCTGGCTTATCGTTAATTAAAACATAATCTACTATTGATAATTCTGACAACATCTTAGCCCTAACATTTTCATTGTTTATTGGTCTACCCGGTCCTTTGTTGACATAAATATCAGGAGTGATAGAAACAACTAGAATGTCACCTTTTTGTTTTGCTGACTTAAAATGCAATAAATGACCGAAATGCAGTATGTCAAAGACACCATGACAATGAAGAATAATCTTGTTAGTAAATTTATTTCTTATGTTTGCAATTTCTTTTAAATTAGTTATTTTCATTTTTAATAAATTTTTTTATTTTAAAGATTCAAATAGTTAGTCTTTAAGATATTTAAACCAGTCAGCCGTAGCAATACTTATGGTTGGGGACCAATTTATAGCCTGCTTAATTTTTAGAAATGTCGGCCAGGGTAATATCAGGCTCTCCTGGTCTTTTCGGAATATAGACTACATCGCCACCGAGTAAATTAACAATATCATTAACAGATGTCGCTATCCCAGAGCCGACATTAAAAATTTCATTAGTAATGTCACTAAGAGAAAGTTTATACAATGCGGAACAAATATCAGTCACATATGTAAAATCTCTTGTTTGATTTCCATCACCTACGACAGTGAACGGTTTACCGTGAATTTTTTGAGCCAAGAAAACCCCAAACATTGCTCCATAAGTACCATTTGTCCTTGATTTAGGGCCATAAACATTAAAAAAGCGTGTTGAAATTATGGGTAGATTATAGACATTACCAAAATGTAAGCACATTTCTTCGCCAAGTCGCTTAGTTAGTGCATATGGATACCTTACATCGATGCTGCTATCTTCAGAAGTTGGATAATTTTCAGGTATCCCATAACACGAAGAAGAAGCTGCGTAAATAAATTTCTTGATTCGCTTATTATTTCTTATTGCATTTAATAAATTAAACGTGCCAATAACATTTGATTGGAAATATGTATCAGGATTATTTATTGACGGAACAATATCTGCTAATGCGGCAAGGTGATATATATAATCTGCGACACCTACGATCTCCTCTAAATTATTCGATTCTGATAAATCATAGTTTATAAATTTTACTCTATCAGACTTTACAATATTATCGACATTACCAGTAGAAAGATTATCAATGATTGTAATGTTATAGTTATCATATTCTAAAAGATAATCTACAAGATTTGAACCTATAAAACCGGCCCCACCAGTAACTACAATATTTTCCATTTTTTTCACCATAAAACCATTATCTTTAGAGTAAATAAATCTATTTAGTACAGATAGCCATCAGGTACCAAGCCATCTTGTCAAATTGAGTAGAAACAATCTCATCAGTCATGCTAAATAAGAAAACATTGTTAAATTTAGCTGATAATTTTGTTCTAAATTCATCCGGAGTGAATTCGTGTTCATGTGTAAGCAACCTACGTTTGGAAGCATAATTGATCCACGACCATGCCCACATCCTACGTCAGCAACGAGCATATTTTTATCTGACAATCTAGCTGCGAATTTATACCTTGCTAATATAATAAAAAAATCAAATGGATTTTGAGTAAATGTATATCCATGATATTCATTTAAAATCTCTTGTAATTCACCACTTTCATCCCTAAATAAATACTTATCATTTTCATTACTCATAATATTCACCTATTATATTTTTAGCATAGTATGGAAGGCTATCTAGTGGGTAAAGATTATACATTTGAGGCATATCTTTGTTATCCATAAAGTTAATAAAATTTTGATTAATATCACGAACCGTATTTGGAAGAATACTTACTGATGAGTGCTCAAGATCACCAAACAATATAGACTTCGAGTTTGATATTGACTGAATATCTAATAAATTTCCATTCAAATAACATCGCTTATATAATATATAATTTTGGTTTCCAGGAATTGCTTGCCAATACATCATAGCATCACTTATGAACAATCTTGAACCACAAGAAGCGGGAATAAGTAAAGAACCAGAATGTTGCCCAACAAAAACATCACATGTCGTTTGAAGAAACAAACCAACTATTTTGTCAGTGTAATGACTAACATCATAAAAACCTTCTAAAGAATTGTAACTTTTAAAATTAGCTTCGCCCAAGCCGAAAACGTTATATCCGCGTTTCACCAAATTATCCGCTATTCCAAGATAATTCTTAATATCTCCTGGATTTCTAATTACATTTGTAAAATCCTTATTGTCACCTATTTTACCTCTCAATTGTACGATAGCAGTTGGACGATCCCATTTCAAATTTTTGTATTTTTCATTAATTAATTTTTTTGCAACTATCTTATCCGACTCACTTAATCTAGGACGACATATATTATCATTTTCCAACTTATCAAAATAGTCGTAAATATTGTAATATTGTTTCATCTGATTGTCGTCGTATATTTTTATATAGTGGCTAAAGGTGTCTTTATAGTAAAAATCTTGTTTATCAATAAGCTCAATGCCATACTTTGTTCCATAAAATTGTTTTAGTAAAAATAATGTTAGTTTTTCGCGAATTAAATTTACAGCTCTGGATTTTCCAAAAATAAGGCACTTATACTTATAAAAGTAAACATCTGGGAATAATCTTGATATCTGATAACAATCATCTATATAAATACAACATAAGACACCTTGCGGATTACTTCTTCTAACCCAATCCAAGTAAAGAAACTGATGCCCAAAACTCCAATGGTAATTCACTATATACTTATATCCCCTTTTCAAGGAAAACCTATTCAAATAAAACTCAAAAACAAGAATTGGAACTAAAAAAAATCTTAATGATCTATAAATCAATCTTAATGATCTATAAATCAATCTTAATGATCTATAAATCATGCTTGATCTTTACATTTTTCATTGTTAAAAGTATTTGAATAGCCATTACAAGAGTCACCAGCCCTAAATATCCCTTATCATTTCCTTCGATAACAATGATCATTATTGGTATATAGCTTATTATGTTTATCGCATAAGCTCGTAATATTTTAAATTTATATACACTCTTAATTTTTAATTCTTTTTGAAAATACAATGCGTAAGTCATTAGAGCAAGTATATCAACTGCGACTAATATCGCAGCAATTTCGTATATGTTTATTTCAATATTTGTGGCGATAGCAATAGCAATAGCAAAAAGGTATAGAATAAATCTAAGCAAAACCATCCATGTAATTTGTAAAAATTTATTTTTTAATGTCAAAATAGAACTGAATGGAACTAGACCATACTTAATTACTTCTGTAAAGTATAAAATGATCAGAATCTCGTATCCTATCAGCCATTTTTGACCATAAAATATTGCTAATATATAATGGGTCGCTATTATGCTTATAATTGATAAGGGAGTGATGAGAGTTACTTGAAAATCAATTAATTGACTTATCTTGCTATTTATTTCTGTAATTCTTGACCTTAACATTGGGTAAATGAATGTGTATAGTGGGCTATATGTAAATGATATTATTAAATTCATTATATTTTTCGCGAAACCATATACGCCTATTTCATAATTTGTTAGAAAATGAGATCCAAATATCGCTATTGAGTTATTCATTAAATAATTAAGTAACGATAACGGTGTTAGATAGTACGCATGCTTCCAAATTAAATAAATTGCACGCCTGTTATATTTTATTGAAAAACTATAATTTTTCATTAGCGCTATTGAAATAATTAGCCCAACAATTGGTGGGTATATTAATATATTAATCCCCGCATCGTATCCAATCATTGCTAATGTAGACATTAATGTAGCCAGCCCGCCAACTACTCTACTTTTACCCAATCTATCTATTTCTTTCTGTGAAATAAGTATTGCCCCATACGTGGCTTGGGCAACAGTTAGGATCCCAATTGTATATGCTAATATTGCATATATTAGGTTGTTATATATATCTTCTACTAGTATGTATTCTATCGCAAGAACTAAACCCCCAATTACTATGCATACTAAATTTATAGCATTTACTGTAGGTGAAATATTTTTAAGTCTATTTTTTTTTATTGCATCTGTGATACCGCCGCCTATAAGAAATGTTATTATTGCGGAGAGAGCGTATACCTTTAACCACAAGCCATAGTCATCTACTTTTATATATAGTGCTATTACCCCTAACTTTATTAATGAAATTATTATCAATATAATTTCATATTGATAATTCTTAAGTATCTGCTTGCTGATCAATATTTTTGATTTATTTTACTTATTTTGAATTCTTTAGATACCAGGCCATTGCCTCCTCTAGTCCCTCGTTGATTCGATGACTTGGCGTATAACCTAATAAACGCCTAGCCTTACTAATATCTGCCAGTGAATGGCGCACATCACCAGGTCGAAAATCACGATAAATTGGCTGATTCACTTGAAGCCCATCAACCCTTTCTATTAATCGATCACATATCATTTTATATAGGGCATTCAAACTAGTGCGTTCACTCAAAGCACAGTTATAAACTTGATTCTTAGACTCTTCACTGTGCGTCATTGCACTTAAGATGTTCATCTGCACGACATTATTAATGTAACAGAAATCCCTACTAGTTTCGCCATCTCCATTAATAAAAACCCTATCTCCAGCCATAACGCTAGCAACCCATTTAGGTATAACAGCGGCATAGGAACCATTGGGATCTTGACGCTTACCGAATATATTAAAGTACCGCAAACCTATACTGTTAAAATCGTAATTACGAGAAAATACATCTGCATAAAGCTCGTTAACATACTTTGTTACCGCATACGGACTTAACGGGTTACCTATTTTGTCTTCGACCTTTGGTAGGTCTTGGTGATCACCATAGGTAGAACTAGAAGCTGCATATACAAAATTTTTAACTTTTCCATCTTTAGCCGCCACTAGCATATTTAGAAACCCATCTATATTTGCTTTATTTGTAAGTATAGGGTCTTCTATTGAACGAGGCACAGACCCCAGCGCAGCTTGATGCAATACAAAATCTACCGAGCAGCTGTTATCACCATACCCCCAGGTCATTGCCTTTTGGCAATCTTCTAGTTCTCTAATATCGCCTTTGATAAAGTAGAATAAAGCTGAACGATCTTCACCTGCAACTTGGTTAGCATCTTCAAGCGCTTGGTCTAAGTTATGCTGATAGCCGGTTTCGAAGTTATCTAAACCCACTACGCGTTGGTTAAGACCAATTAAGTTTTCAACAAGATTTGAACCAATGAATCCAGCAGCACCAGTGACAAGCCAGGTGTATTGCTTACCCCTTAGTTCGTTTTGTATTTCCTCGTAGCGAGTCATCACAGCCTCCCATCAACTTGGTCTGCTTTCAATATATATTTGATATCGAATAAAACGTGATTACTCTTACCCAAAGCTCGAATCGCTTCAGCACCCATCTGTGTGAATTGGGCATGTGCTACAGCAAGAACGATAGCATCGTAATAACCTTGTAAAGGCGCATCCACAGGAGTAATGCCATATTCATGCTTAGACTCTTCTTTTCTTACCCATGGATCATATACATCAACATTACAATTAAAGCCTATAAATTCGTCAACTAAATCAACGACTCGCGTGTTACGTAAGTCAGGGCAATTTTCCTTAAACGTTAATCCCATAATTAGAATATTGGCATCAACCACATGGATGCGCTTTTTAGTCATAATCTTTATGACTTGATCTGCAACATACTTACCCATATTGTCATTAAGGCGTCGACCGGCCAGTATCATCTCTGGGTTGTATCCTACTTCTGCGGCTTTATGTGTCAAGTAATAAGGATCAACCCCAATACAATGTCCACCCACCAAGCCAGGACGGAAAGGCAAAAAGTTCCATTTTGTACCAGCAGCTTTTAATACCTCTTCTGTATCAATTGAAAGCTTATTAAAAATCAAGGCCAACTCATTAATTAATGCAATATTTACATCGCGTTGAGTGTTTTCAATTACCTTCGCTGCTTCTGCAATTTTTATAGAACTAGCCTTGTGAGTACCTACAGAAATAATGCTGCCATATAAAGTATTAATCTTATCTGCAATCTCTGGAGTAGATCCTGATGTAACCTTTTTAATAGTTGTTACTCGATGCTCTTTATCGCCAGGGTTAACACGCTCAGGGCTGTAGCCGCAGTAGAAGTCTTGATTAAAAACAAGGGCTGATTCAGCCTCAAGAATAGGTACGCATACCTCTTCTGTAGCTCCAGGGTATACAGTTGACTCGTAGACAACTATGTCACCTTGCTTGAGTAATTTACCAATAGCGCGACTTGCTTTTTCTAATGGAGTCAGGTCTGGGCGCTTATGTTTATCAATGGGTGTGGGGACTGTAACAATGTATATATTACATTCGCGAATATCATCCACATTAGTTGTGAAAATAAGTTTATTAGCTTGAGCCAACTCTGCAAACTCGACTTCCAGAGTATTATCTCTCCCTGACTTTAGCCCAATAACTCGGGCTTCATTAACATCATAGCCCACAGTGGAATACTTCTTGCCAAACTCTACCGCCAGCGGCAACCCCACATACCCTAAGCCCACAATAGCGATTTTACATTCCAGCATAATCCCCCTTTAAAAAAACTTTAGTTGACTTTCAACAATATCTTTACATCTAATTTTACAATCAGACTCAGCATATATCCTAAGCTCTTGTATACGCAATGCAAACCTCATCAGTGAGGTTCTCAACAAGGCCACGTAGGCCGCTAGTGCCAAATTTAATATCCGAGCGTTGAGCAAGTTCCAGTATTGAGATTGTCATTATCGCCCGTACTTATCTTCAAAGCGCACGATATCATCTTCTCCAAGATAGGAGCCTGATTGAACTTCGATAATCTCAAGTGACGTTTTGCCTGGGTTGGATAGTCGGTGAACTTCGCCCAAAGGAATGTAAGTCGACTGATTTTCAGTAAGAGTCAGAACGTTATCTCCACAAGTTACCTCTGCAGTGCCTTTGACGACAATCCAATGCTCAGCACGTTGGTAGTGTTTTTGTAAACTTAGACTGGCACCGGGTGCAACCTGAATTCGTTTAACCTTAAAACTCTCACCCTGATCGATGCTGTCATACCATCCCCAAGGCCTGCAGACTTTACGGTGAAGATCGGATTCCTCTCGGCCATCAGTCTTAAGTCGCTCAACAATCTTTTTAACATCTTGACTACGTTCTTTATCCGCGACAAGAACGGCATCAGGTGTTTCTACGACAACAATATCGTTAACGCCGACCAAGCCTACAACACGTGATGAGGCATGAACGAAGTTATTACTAGAGTCTACCGATAACACATCACCCGATAGTGCATTGCCATCATTATTGGTTGGGCTGATTTTCCAGACAGCCTCCCATGAGCCTAGGTCATTCCATCCTGCATCTAGCGGGACCATATTGATGCTAATGTCACTGTTAGGTAGGTGCTCAATGACCGCGTAATCAACCGATTCTGCCGGGATAGCTTTAAATGCCTCTTTCTCAGGTCGCACAAAATGACTATCGATCATTTGATTACGCCAAGCATTATGAGTGGCATTTGCGATATCGGGACGGAATTGCTCTAGTGCCTTCAACCAGACTGACGCTTTGGTAACGAAGATACCTGCGTTCCAGTAATAGTTACCTTCTTGCAAATACTGCTCTGCAGTAGCTAAATCAGGTTTTTCGACGAACTGTGCAACTGTGTCACCATCAGCCTTGATATAACCATAACCCGTATGCACTGAGGTAGGTACAACACCTAAGACAACTAGCGCATTGTCCATGGCAAGCTTAACAGCACTTCTGGCGGCTTCCTGAAATGCCTCAGCATCCTGAATAGTTTGATCTGCCGGTGTGACAAACAAGATTGGATCATCATCTTCGGTCATCGCCTGAAGCGCTGCGAGTGTCATTGCGGGTGCTGTATTACGACCAACCGGCTCTAGCAGCAAAGAGGTATCTGTTAACCCGATTTCACGTAACTGTTCTTGCGCTAGAAAACGATGCTCTTCATTAGTCACAACAATTGCTGGCTTTATGTCACTGGCAATGGTGCTACAACGAAGGCAGGCTTTTTGGAAAAGAGTCTCAGCACCACCTAATGCTAAGAACTGCTTTGGGAATCCACTGCGGGATAGTGGCCATAAACGTGTGCCTGAGCCGCCGGCGATGATAACTGGCTGAATCATAATTACTCGTGATAGTCCATCGCGGCAAAGCCGTGCTCTTTGATTAGCTCATCACGCTGAGCAATCTTAAGGTCCTCGCGAACCATCTCGGCAACCAGTTCCTCAAAAGTCGTCTTTGGCTCCCAGCCAAGCTGTTCCTTAGCCTTGGTTGGATCACCGAGCAGGGTCTCAACCTCTGTCGGGCGGAAGTAGCGCGGATCAACCACGACGATCAACTTCTCGCCATCAGCCTGTTGCCAGTAGCCTATCGCATCAACGCCTGAGCCTTCCCAGCGGATCTTCATGCCAAGCTCATTCGCTGCGGCGTTTACAAAGTCGCGCACTGAGTACTGAATGCCACTTGCGATACAGAAGTCTTCGGGCTTGTCCTGTTGCAACATCAGCCACTGCATCTCGACATAGTCACGTGCATGGCCCCAGTCACGCTTCGCGTCCATGTTGCCCAGGTACAGTGTGTCCTGAAGGCCGAGGTTGATGCGTGCTAATGCACGGGTGATCTTGCGTGTCACGAACGTCTCGCCACGAATAGGTGACTCGTGGTTAAACAGGATGCCGTTACATGCATACATGCCGTAGGCCTCGCGGTAGTTAACCGTGATCCAGTAGGCGTAAAGCTTTGCCACTGCATAAGGGCTGCGTGGATAGAAGGGTGTTGTCTCTTTCTGCGGGACCTCTTGCACCAAGCCGTAAAGCTCTGAGGTGCTGGCCTGATAGAACTTGGTCTTCTTCTCAAGCCCTAAAATACGTATCGCCTCTAAGATACGCAGAGCGCCAAGTGCGTCAGAGTTAGCCGTGTACTCAGGCTCCTCAAAGCTCACGGCAACGTGGCTTTGGGCTGCGAGGTTGTAGATCTCGTCTGGCTGTGTCTCTTGGATAATGCGGATCAAGCTCGAGCTATCGGTCAGGTCGCCGTGGTGTAAAAAGAACTGCACGTCCTCATCGTGACGGTCACGGTAGAGGTGGTCGATACGGTCGGTATTGAACAAGCTGGTGCGACGCTTGATACCGTGGACTATATAATTTTTACCCAGCAGAAATTCCGCGAGGTACGCGCCGTCTTGACCAGTGATGCCGGTGATAAGTGCTACTTTTTGATCTGTCATTGTCGGTTATCTTTTTCTAAAAAATCTTGATACGCCACTTTAAGGCCTTTTTCTAGACTTATGGTGGCTTTCCAGCCAAGTTGATTCAGTCTAGTGCTATCCATAAGTTTACGCGGTGTGCCATCAGGTTTGGTCGCGTCGTAATCGATACCACCAGTGAACCCAACGGTCTTTGCAACAAAGGTTGCCAACTCTGCGATGGTGACATCGTCCCCATAGCCCACGTTGATATGACTTAGCATTGGGGAAGTGTGTTGATCGTAAAGTGACTTATCCAAATTCATCACATGGATGCAGGCTGCTGCCATATCATCTACGTACAAGAACTCACGGCGGGGCGTGCCGGTACCCCAGATGGTCACTGACTCGGCGTTAGATTCTTTCGCTTTATGGAAGCGACGCAGCAACGCGGGTATGACGTGTGAGTTCTCTGGGTGGTAGTTATCGCCAGGTCCGTAGAGATTGGTGGGCATCACGCTGCGATAATCAATGCCGTGTGACTGACCGTACTGGCGGTTGTAGCTCTCGCATAATTTAATACCAGCTATCTTCGCAATCGCGTACGGCTCGTTGGTGCACTCTAAAGAGCCTGTGAGTAGAGCATCTTCGCGCATGGGCTGCTCGGCAAGCTTTGGATAGATGCAACTAGAGCCCAAAAAGAGTAGTTTTTTAAAACCGTGCTTGAAGGCTGAATGAATAATGTTCGCCTCAATCATAAGGTTCTCATAAATAAACTCTGCTGGGTAGGTGTTGTTAGCATGTATACCACCGACTTTGGCTGCGGCGAGATAGACCTGATCGAAATTGGACTCGGCAAAAAAGGCATCAACAGCAGACTGATTAGTTAAATCAAGTTCGCTGCGATTACGTGTGACGATCTCAATGTTGGGATCCAGGGTGAGCATTCTGAGGATGGCCGAACCGACCATGCCGTGATGGCCGGCAATAAAAATCCTCATAAATTACAAGCCATTGATTTACATGTATTATTTAATTTCACTTAGGATCTCCCAACGTGTCCGAAAACTCTCGGTAATGACTATTATCGAAGGTCAATTTCCACCCGACAGAAATAGCTACCGCACGACAATTTGGGTCGAAATTGAAGCAAAAAAACATAGCTGAAATTATACATATTCCTTAAAAAAATAAGGTTTAATTTGAAATATAAGTGTGATTTATGTGATTTCTTTTAGACACTCTTTAAGTGATTTTTGCCATAATGGGATCTTAAGACTGAAGTGATTTTTGATTTTTTCTTTACTCAGAGTTGTATTTTGGGGTCTTA
>Ga0181566_10000503_pt1 | contig 30426 bp, 21 predicted proteins | sample 101ome_15_FD_133762 | JGI IMG/M metagenome (GOLD analysis project Ga0181566, IMG submission 133762) | Coastal salt marsh microbial communities from the Groves Creek Marsh, Skidaway Island, Georgia - 101402AT metaG (megahit assembly) | ecosystem: Environmental > Aquatic > Marine > Intertidal...
ATGGGCAGTTCCAAAACCTCAGCGACATTTAGCCCATCGAGGGTGATCTCGAGTAATTCCTCCTTAAACCTTTTGCCAGAGCAGGTTTGGCATGGCGTCGTCAAGTCCGGGAGGAATTGTAATTCAACCACTTGGTAGCCGAGACCCATGCATGCATCGCACCTGCCCTGTCCGGAATTAAAAGAAAAATCAGTCGCAGAAAAACCGGCACTTTTTGCCTTTTCGGTGCGGCCAAAAGCTTCCTTTATAGGACTCCAGGCATCAGCAAAAAGGACTGGATTCGAACGAGGAGAACGCGCCAGTGTATTTTGGTCAATCATTACAACTTCGGAGAAGACTTGCGAGCAAGAAACCCATCCATTGAGGGAGCTCTGGCTTATCTCATTGTAAATTAAGTCGTGCAAGAGAGTGGATTTACCAGATCCAGACAACCCGGCTATGCAGGTGAATTTTCCCAGTGGGAGTTTGGCATTAAATTTATTTAAATTATGAATTTGTGCTTTTCGTATATGAAGCCAGCCAGAAGGTTTAGTTAATTTACTGCTTCGGTCTAGGGTTGCTTTATTTTGACTTTGGGAAAGCCATTTACCTGTCGGGGAAACTTTTGACCTTAAAAGTTGAGGCACGGTACCTTGGAAGGTGATTGAACCTCCACAATTTCCTGGTTCGGGGCCAATTTCAATCACTTGATCCGCGGATTGAATGACCGATTCATCGTGCTCAACCACACACACACAATTTCCCGCATCTGCAAGATCTCGAAGAATTTTTATGAGACGGCCGATGTCCTGATGGTGCAAACCCACAGTCGGCTCGTCCAATGCAAATAATGTATCTGTCAGTCCTGCACCCAGGCAGGCAGTTAGGTTAATTCGTTGGGTTTCTCCACCGCTTAAAGTGCGTGCGGACCGATCGAGGCTTAAGTAGCCAAGCCCAACATCACAGAGGTATTGAAGCCGAGTGGAGATCGCATCAAGGGCCAGGGATGTATGATTTTTTCTTTTGGATTGGTAATCCTTGACAAAATCCAGCAATTCACTGACCGGCATGGAGTAAATTTCGGGAAGAGAATACCTCTTCCATTTCCACAGCTGAGGCTCTTTTTTAAATCGGTTCCCATTGCATGCAGGGCATCTGAAGTATCCTCGATATTTTGATAAAAAAACCCGCACATGCATTTTATAAGTCTTCTTTGCTAGCCATTCAAAAAAAGAGCGGATGCCGTACCAACGATCATCCCCATCCTTGTGATTGGGGTCTCCATTCCAAATAAAGTCCTTGTCGTTTTGAGGTAATTCTTTCCAGGGAGCAGTGGTATTGATTGCCTGAGCTTTACAGAAATGAAGCAACTCAGTGAGGCAATGGCCATAGACTTTGCCTGCGAATGGCTTGACCGCACCATCAGCTATGGAGAGAGAGGGATCGGGAATTACTAAGGAAGGATTTATTTCAATCACTCTTCCAAAACCTTTACACTCGGAACACGCACCGATTGGAGAGTTAAAAGAAAAAGACCCGGTTCCCAGTTTTTGGAACCGACGACCCGTCTTGCTGGACCGAAAACCAAGATGTAACTCTTTTAGAAGATATCCGTTTTCCCCTCTCGCCTCAGCCAATCCCTTGCCCTTTTCTAGGGCAATCGAGGTTGCTTCGACCACCCTCCCTTTGTTGCGGTCAATGATTTGAGTGCGATCGACCACCACAAAAGCAGATATTTCTTTCCAATTGGAGCCCAGTAATTCTTTGATCTGCTTAAATTTGCCGTCATGCAAAATCCTTGTGTGACCGGCTGCCAAAAGGAACTGTAAAAATTTCTTGGGTGGCAACTTTCCTCGATCGAGCCAAAATCCAAAAACGCCTATTCGGTTGGGGAACTTTTTAAGTAGGGTCTTGGTTAAACTGTTTGGGCTCTCATCTAATAAGACGGTATTTTCATCATCAGGATCATGCAGTTGAGCAACTTGAGGAAACCAGATTTTAAAGTAGTCACACAGTTCGGTCATCGTCCCAACAGTTGATCTTGAATTCTTGACAGAATTTTTTTGCTCTACTGCAATCGATGGACGGGCATTCGTCATAGATTGAATATTGGGCCGAGGTAATGCCTCCATAAACTGTCTGACATAAGGACTAAATGTCTCCACATACCTTCTCTGTCCCTCTGCGTGCAAGACATCGAAAAGCAGAGTTGATTTTCCTGTCCCGCTCAACCCAGTAATTACCACGAGTTGACCAGGGTAGATGTCTAGATCAAGATTTTTAAGGTTGTTTTCTTTAGCACCACGAAGTTGGATCGGGAGTAGTTTTTTGGACATCCGTAATTCCTAAGGGAAAAAAACGGACAGACAACCTGCAATTAAGATGGCGTCCCGTAGGGGATTCGAACCCCTGTTGCCGGGATGAAAACCCGGTGTCCTAACCTGGCTAGACGAACGGGACTAAACAACCATAATGGATCAATTGTAGGTTTTCGCAAGACGAATTTATTCATCTTTCCAAGTCCATGTCTCAGAGTTTGACATTAGCCCACGAATCTCTACTTTCTTTCTCTTGTCATGAAACCTACCTACAACCCATCTAAACTACGCCGGGCCCGAAAGTTTGGCTTCCGTAAGCGCAATCAAACAAGTGCCGGTCGAAAGGTGCTGCAGAATCGTCGACGCAAAGGCAGAGCCAAGCTCACCGCTTCTGTGCTTCCGCGCTTTCGTTGAGGAATTAGCGATTTAGGTTAGCGGCGTGAGCTCTGTTCTTTCACGCAAACAAAGATTGCAGACTAGTACTGAGTTTTTGAATATTAAAGCCAGCGATCTTTGCATTCGGGAAAACCATTTTTGGGTGCAATTTAAAAAATCCAATCGGCCCTTTTCCAGGTTTGGTATAATTGCGACCAAGAGAGTGGGTAATGCGGTGAAAAGAAATCGAGCGAAGAGGTTACTGAGAGAATTGTTTCGAATTCATCATCGCACTTTGGTCGTCCCTTGCGATTTGGTCATTATTTCTAGGAGTTCTCTATTACATGCACAGTATTCTGACTTGGAATCATCATTTATTACCGCTTTGAACAAAGCATCCACTCGTTTATGAAAAATTATCTCCTCGGTGTCACCTTTCTGATCGTCGCCTTTTACATGCTTTGGCACCAAGGCGCCCAACAAGTTGAACAGACAGAACGGAGTTTTCAGGAAGAACTTCATGAAACTCTTTCAGCAGAGAATCAAAGAGATGCAAATGTTTCGATTCATCAAGCGGAAGCAAGCATTACCGCCCGGGGGACTGAGGTTTCATCTGGCTCACCTTTTGTTAACGCAACGGATATGGGTAAGGAAGTTCTCACCGATGGATTGAGCACGAACCTCTCATCCCTAACTTTTTCTAATCATACAGGCAGCATCCGTTCCATCAATTTGCATGAATCAAGTCGCTTGAACAAAGCCTTTGCCGCCAATCATCCCGATGAACCTCTTTTGGGAATCTCCTTTGAGGACGATCAAGGCAGGCTTATTCGGGAAGCAATGCCTCAGCCAAGAGGTTTCAAACTTGTTGAAGAGTCTCAGACACGCTTCGTATACCGATCGGTTTCTTCCGGGGATTTACAAATAGACCGCATCTATGAACGTTCGGAGGAAGATGGTTATGTGATTAAGCATTCTACTATCTTTACCAATCTTAGGAGCAGTCCGATGGCAATCGAGCGGGTGAGAATGTCCTTGGGTTCCAGCTTCCAAATCCCCCGGATGTACAACCCATTTGATCAGGCATCCACTTACCTGAGTGTCGGATATTACAATGATGGGGCTCCCCTTGCTGAAGGATGTTCCTGTGCGACTTGCAGTGGGCGAATTGATGGGGAGAGAGAAGAGTTCTTTCACCTCAATGAATTGGGGCCTTCAGGAAGAATCGAGCCTAGAAGGCTATCTAAAGCAAAGTGGGCATGTGTAAATAACCAGTTTTTTGTCAATTTGCTTCGGCCCGAAACCGAGCTTTCGGATTTGAGGGTTTGGGGAGAATCCGTGCAAACAAGCACGGATGAAAACGGAGATGAAATTCTTGGAATCAGCGGTGCCATTTCTTTCCCTCTCGGGATCCTCAAGCCTAATGAACCCAAAGAATACTCCTTTATTCTCTATGCAGGGCCTAAGGATTATGTGGAACTATCAAAGCTAGCTCATGAGCAGAAAAAGGTTATGCAGTTTGGCGTATTTTGGTGGATCTCTGAACCTCTAAGCTGGAGTCTAAACAAGCTGAGTTCATTTTTTGGAAGCTACGGGCTCGGCATTATTTTACTGACTGTAATCGTAAAACTGATTCTGTGGCCGCTTACTGCTCAAGCGACCCGCTCACAAAAGAAAATGCAGGCCCTGCAAGGACCTTTGTCAAAGTTGCGGGAAAAACACAAAGGTAGTCCTCAGAAACTCAATCAGGAGATGATGAAGTTTTACAAGGAGCATAAGGTTAATCCCTTCGCAGGTTGTTGGCCTATTCTTATACAAATCCCAATTTTCCTTGGAATGTTTTGGATGCTTCGATCTGCAGCAGAGCTCTACGGTCAGGAGTTTCTATGGGCCAAAGACCTTTCTGAGCAGGACAGCGTTGCGATGTTGCAAGGATTTTCCCTGAACATACTACCAATTTTCATGGTGCTCACGCAGTGGTATCAGATGCGACTTAACCCCATGCAACTTGGGCCCGAAATGAGTGAAGCGCAAAGAATCAATGCCAAGATGATGCGCTTCATGCCCTTTATGTTTTTGGTGTTTCTCTATTTTTTCTCTTCCGCACTGGTACTGTATTGGACGATCCAAAATCTGATGACTATTTTACAGACTTTATTAACGAAGAATGTCACTCCCAACTTAGAAACTAAGGAGAACAAGGAAGACGATCAGGAGGAAAACTTTCAACGAATCTCTTCCCAAAAGGAGACCGAAGATGAACTTTCAGATCAAGAAATCAAGGATCGAAACTTACTCGGGTTAAAGTCCAAGGGAAAAATTGACTCCAAGTTACTTGATGAAAGATTCAAGGAAAGGATGAAAAATTATTCGCCCAATCGATTGGCCGAGATGACCGAGCAGAAGCGTTCAAGTGCAGAACGAAAACGGGATACTCTTCAAGAAGCCTACGAAAGATTACAGAAAAGCCTAAACAAGGATTCTTGACATCCACCTCTCTCTATTATTCGACTTAACAGATGTCAGGGCACAGTAAATGGGCTACAACCAAGAGGCACAAGGCAGCCGTTGATGCCAAGCGTGGGAAAATATTTAGTGTCATAAGCAAAGAAATTTCCCTTGCGACTCGAGACAGCGGAAAAGACCCCGAGTTTAACCCTCGCCTTCGCACACTAATTTTAAAGGCCAAGCAGGCAAACATGCCTGCAGATAACATTGATCGGGCGATTAAGAAAGGAGCCGGAGAACTCGGAGGCGTGACCATAGAGGAATTACTCTATGAAGGATATGGGCCCGGCGGGGTCGGGCTGATTGTGGAGGTAACTACTGATAACAAAAACCGTTCGGCTTCCGAGGTTAGGAGTACCTTTTCCAAAGGGGGGGGTAACCTTGCGGGTGTGGGTGCGTTGGCTTTTAATTTCAAACGCAAGGGACAGTTTCTCTTGTCTCTGGAAAAAATATCTGAGGATGCACTCACTGAGCTTGCCCTTGAGAATGAAGCGGAAGATGTTGTTATTGAAGAAGACCATTACGAAGTGATCTGTGAGGCCTCCCTGTTTGACAGGTTGGCTGAGGCTTTTGAGAAAAATGGAATCGAGCCGGAATCTTCCGAATTGGCATACCTTCCAAACAATTTAGTTCTGGTAGAAGAAGAAGACGCTGCCAGGAAGTTGCTGAACCTTATCGATGCCCTTGAGAGCCTAGAAGATGTTAAGTCTGTTCATGGAAATTATGACATAGACAAGGCTTTGCTTGAGAAAATATCTTCTTAAAATAAGCAAATCCACTCGTTTTCAATATCTTTGATCAATTAGACATGCCAGGTGCTATGCAAGCTGACTACCTAAGCGGTGATGGCGAAGTAGGTCTGGTGGAGGAAAAAACTTTCTTTTCGCCTAGCGAACTAAAGCTTACCAACGGGCAGATTCTTCATTCGTACCAACTAAAATATGAATGCTATGGTGAGCTTAATGAGAAGAAAGATAACGCTATTTACATATGCCATGCACTAACGGGCGATCATCATGTGGCTGGCGTTTATAATCAGGAGGACTCTAAACCTGGATGGTGGAACCATGTGGTTGGACCAGGGAAACCAATCGATACGGATCAGTTCTATGTAATTTCATCGAATTGCCTAGGAGGTTGCAGAGGCTCAACGGGTCCTTCAAGTGCTCTACCTGATGGAAATGAAACTTACGGGGCTTCCTTTCCGGAAATTTCAATCCTCGACATGACCCACGCCCAGAAGGAGCTCATTGATTCCTTTGGCATAAAAACGCTATTTGCCGTAGTGGGGGGAAGCATGGGCGGCATGCAGGCTCTGCAATGGATAGTAGAATACCCAGGTTTTGCTCGGAATGCGATTATTATTGCAGCCACCGCACAGCACAGTGTGCAAACTATTGCGTTTAATGAGGCGGGAAGAAGCTCTATACGAGGAGATTTATCTTGGAGTAAGGGAAATTACAAAAAGGGACACGGACCGGTAAAGGGACTTTCAGTGGCAAGGATGATGGCCCACATAACCTATCTTTCGGATATAGGCATGGAAGAGAAATTTGGGGGAGACCAGCGGTTGGACCCTCACAAAAATTTCGAATTCAGCGTGCAGGGGTATTTGGATCACCAAGGCAAAAAGTTTGTTGATCGCTTCGATGCAAATTCCTATCTAAGGCTGACGGAGGCCTTGGATCGCTTTGATCTAGTCGGTCATCAGGGTCTGGAGACATCCTTAGCAGAAGTGAAGACTCGGACGCTCGTTATCGCTTTTTCAAGCGACTGGTTATACTCCCCTCGGCAAAACAAGCAGATAGTGGACGCCCTGATCAAGTGTGGCAAAGATGCATCCTATTTGGAAATCAATGATTCGCACGGTCACGATTCTTTTTTGATCAATTCCCATACTTTTCTGAATGCCCTGAGGGGGTTTCTGCAACCGCATTCACCCCAGGCCAACGAGTTATCTGAGAGCGATGGATTTCGTAAATTAAGGAATCGCTACGAGGTCAAAAAAGAGGCGGACTTCCGGGCGATTGACGAATGGGTTTCTGAGAAGGAAAAAGTACTGGATCTGGGTTGCGGAAGAGGCTTGCTCCTTGAGCATTTAAGGGAAACCAAGAAGGTAAATGGTTTTGGAGTAGATTGGGAACTGTCAAAAGCGATCTCCTGTGTTTCTCGAAAGGTACCCATCTATCAGGAGGAGATATTGACCGCCCTTTCCAAACTCAATGACGATTCCTATGATTGGGTTATTTTCTCCAGAATGGTTGAATCCTTGCCCGAGCCTGGAAAAATTTTACAGCAGGCACTGCGGGTTGGACGCAAGGTTGCTGTTAGCTTTGTCAACTATGGCTATTGGAGAAACCGGTTAAACTTTTTGCTTCACGGAAGCCGAATATCCAATGAAGTCTATCCCCATCTCTGGGAAAGCAGTAATCTTAGCAACCATTTTTCTATTCTAGAGTTTGAGGATTTTTGCCTCAGATTAAAGCACGATGGAATCAATGTGCGACTGGGTAGAAAAGTTTTTTACCGAGGAGATTGGGTGAAAAATTGTAAAATCTTGCCCAATCTCAGGGCAGGAATGGCAATTTATGAGATTGAAAAACTTTAAGTATCCAACTGCGGGCAGAGATTCTTAGATGCTTACCCGCTTATCTGCCTCCAAGATTCCAGCGGAATGCAGAGCCATATCCCCACGCCAGTCCCACAGCCAGTCCTCCGGCATGGGCCCAATTGGCCACACCCCCAAAAACACCTGTAAAACAAATAAGGAAAAACCCGAACATGATCATTGCCGCAGCGGGATCAATGAGGAAGCCATCCCCAGGATCCAACCTGCTCTTGATCCACACATATCCAAAAAGACCGTAGATCACACCAGACATTCCACCGAAATTAGGCCCCGAAAAAGTGAATTGAGTTAAGTTCGAAAAAATAGCGACGAAAAGCAGAAAAGTCAGGAAAAATTTACCACCCTTTTTTCGCTCAATCTGACTACCAAGCTCATAGAGCCAGAACATATTAAAAAGGAGGTGGAGTGGGCCAAGGTGTAGGAAGATGGGCGTGATTACCCTCCAAACTTGACCAGATGTAAACTCACTTAATCTGCCATCTAATTTTTCTGATATAAAAAAAGAGCCTACAATTTCAGTGTTTTGCCCCATCCCCGAAACTAAAAAAACCGCGACAGAGGTAATAATTAAAGCAAGGGTAAATACACCCGGGGTTTTTTCACGGGACTGCCACCTTTCCCTGAGGTTGTACTCCTTAAAGTGCCTTTTTCCCTTTCGCGAAAAAGATTCATTTTCGGGAAGAACCCTCTGCTCAGAATTGAATTTAGAATCATTAGGTTTCTCTGCGAATTCCTGATAGTGCATCAATGCCTGGCCCAACTGATCTTCTTCAGAAATCCATATCTCCCAGCCATTGCCATCTTCTTTTTTTTCTAAATTAGAATCAATTTTCTCTTTGCAGAGAAAGCTCCAGAAGCGAAGAGCCTCTTTTTCAGCTTTGAAATCAGATAGTTTGCGCATTTTGTGGTGACAAAGGTTTAATTAACAATCCCTTTCATTAAAGTTATACTCTTTCAATTTTAAAATGAGCTACTTTATTCATTCGCGACCTGCTTCGTCTCCCTAAAATGCCAAATTCATTTGTCAAGCGGGCTTCAGGTAGCGCTCACTGTTAGTCGAAAGTGTTTAAAGAGGTTATCTTAATGGTTTTTGTTAGATATTCTTTCGTTAAGCCTTCCTTTGGCTTCAAGCAGTGAAGTGTTTTCGATCGACTCCAAAATCTCTTTTGCTTCTGCAGTGCGGTTCAAATCGATAAGAAAGTGAGCTCTTTGCAGATTGACATACTGTTTTTCCCTAGGGGTTAAGTGAGTAAACAGCGTATTTAGTCTGTTCCATGCATCGAGTGCGTGCAGTTTGTTTGAACGGTCCAAGTCATGGAAGCATTGGGCAAATCTAAGAGCGTAATTGAAATTTCCGGGCTCAAGCTCGGATGCTTTGTTAAAGCTACTTAACATTAAATCATCGAGGGCAGGAAGATTGCTGATGTTTGCATCAAGCAATGAAGTCTTGAATTTTTGCAAGAATTGACCAAGAGAAAAATGGTAAATTGGATGTTCGGGTTCAATCTCTGTCGCCATGAGCATGAAGGGCAGTGCATCGACCGCCCGATTAGTATGAATTAAGTGGTTGGCTATTTGTTGTTTGGTGACAGCAAGGTTGGGATTTAGTTGGTCGGCTTCAAGAAAGAGAGGAATTGCGTCCTCATGTTGACCGACCTTGATCAGGAACTTACCAAATAGAATTTTGCTCTCCACATGATCAGGATTGTTTTCGATTATGTTTTCGTAAAGATGAACAAGTTCTTGAGCCTGAGAGGCGATAAAATGTTCTTCCACTTCGTTCACATTGGCAAAAAAATTCTCTTCCAGCTGAATGATTTTCAAAAGCTTTTGTTCGACCAGGCTAATCTTTTCTCCCATTGAGGAGACTACAAAGAAGTGCAGGAATAGGATGGATAACAGTTTTCTGGGCATGGGTTTTAAGTTTTGCTCAAAGTATGTCCTTTCGAGCTTGGAAGGTCATCTATCGAAACTTAAGGTATACTTAAAATGATGCGATTTCTATTTTTGCTACTGTTGATCTTTCATGCCTTTTGCTGTGCTCTCTTTGCAAATTTGGTCTGGTCTCCAAGTATATCTTTTCAGGCAGTCATTAACGAGGCCCAAAAGAGATCGCCCTATCATATGGGTCTCTTAGCCATTTATTTGCGTTCTGGTGAGGAAGGTTGCGTGGTAGATTTACAGAAGTCTGCTGAATGGTCCACTGTGGCCTGGCAAGAGGGTCATCCATTTGGTGCCTATAATTTGGCAAATTTGGCGATGCTTGACGGGGATTTTTCCAAAGCAACTCAATACTATCAAGATGCTGCCTTGCTTCTGCAAAGAAAAGCATCTGAGGGAGATCCTGTGGCGATGTATTGTATGGGGGAAATCGATTTCCAAGTCATACCTACCAATGTTCCCCGAGCCTTGGATTGGTTCCTGAAATCTGCAGATGCCGGGTATCCTCAGTCACAGGCAACGATTGGTGCTCTTTTCCTAAAAGGGTTGCCGGGCCTTTTAGAAAAAGATTCAAGGAAAGGAATAGAGTATCTTACCAAGGCCGTTAAGGCAAAGTCACTTACTGCGAGATTCAACCTCGGTATGGCGTACTACAATGGCGATGGCGTTGGCAAAGATTCCTCCAAGGCCGTTCAGTGGCTGACTCTTGCAGAAAAACAAAATTTTGCCGAAGCTCAATATGTACTTGGACGGATGTATTTCGAGGGCGATGATCTTATTCGTAAGGATCAGTCAAAAGGAGTAAATTATTTGAAAAAAGCGTCTGCACAAAATCACCTCCTCGCGAAGAGATATCTCGAGGATATTAATGGGGAGGAGTCTCCTTCAGTACCTTTCACTAAAAGCCCAAGGCCGTTGCCTAAGGCCAATTCCGCGGCAAGCGATAATCATCTTGAGGAAGCTAAAATGTATTACACAGGTATTGGTAGGGATCAGGATTACAATAAAGCATTTGCCTTATTACTCCCTTTCGCTAAAGAGGGAAACCCAGAAGCATCGAGGTTGGTTGGGCTCATGTGTTTCACTGGAAAAGGAACAACTAAAAACATCAGTGCAGCGGAGAAATGGCTCCGGCAAGCTGCTGAAAGTGGCGATTCAATTGCCAGGCGTATGCTTTCGCAGTACCAAGCCCTTTTTAGGCAATAAAATTGATGAGTCCGTTGCCAGAAAAAGGCATGGGCATAGCGGACTATGGGGAGTTCACCAATCGGAAAACAGTAATGCAAAAGATTGGCTGGTCTAGGTTCCATACAAGGAACCAAAGAGTCAAAGTTCGATTATCATTAAATATTGATTGAAGAAAATTTCATTAAATCAGAAATTTAATGGGTGGAAGAAATAAATAACCTACCGATTACCCGGGAATTTCATCAAATTGCTGAAGCATGGTCGAGTTCATCACACTTTATAATTAAGTCACCGACAGGTTCGGGTAAATCTATCGCCCTACCAATTCTTCTGAAGGAAGAAAAGCTAGTTGAAGAACAAATACTGGTTTTACAACCAAGGCGTATCGCAGCCCGTTTACTTGCAAAGAGGGTGTCTTATTTAAAAGAGTCTCCAATCGGAGAGTATGCTGGATATCAGGTTCGTTTGGATGCAAAATATTCGAAGAAAACTGAAATCCTATATCTTACAGACGGCATCGCATTTCAAAAGATAACACATGACTCTCAACTCCGTGGAGTTGGTGCCGTAATATTCGATGAATTTCATCAGCGAAGTGTTTATGCTGATTATGCTTTAGCTCATTGTATTAAAATATGGAAGAGCTGTAGGCCGGACCTGAGAATATTTATTACATCAGCCACGATAGATTTAAATATATTACAGAAATATCTACCTGTTAGTAAAACAGTCGAACTTCAATCCAGAAATTATCCGGTAGAGATTGTTTACAAAAAATTACAACCTAAAATATATATTTGGGACGCTGTTTCCGAAATTATAAAAAAACTAATCAAGCAGACGGGAGGCAATATATTAGTCTTTTTGGAAAGTGTCATTCAGATCAAGAAAACTATTAAAGTGCTAACTCAGCAACCTTGGTCTGCCGGTTTTGAAGTGTTGCCACTATTTGGGGAAATGCCTGATATTGAGCAAGATAAAATAAATATAACCTCTTCTAAAAGAAAAATTATCGTAAGTACTAACATCGCAGAGACCTCGATTACAATTGAGGGTGTTTCCATTGTTATTGACTCCGGTCGAGCTAAAAAATCTAAGTTTGATCCAGGCCGGGGCATTAATTCTTTGCAGAGTTATCCTATTAGCAAGAGTTCCTCTGATCAGCGAGCTGGGCGGGCAGGTCGAACCGCAGATGGGTATTGTATTCGGTTATGGGGGAAGAATGAACATGAACAAAGAGATGCGTTTGAAACACCAGAGATTTTGTGCTCAGATTTAAGCCAAATATATTTAAATATTATTGCGAAAGGAGATGACCCAAGAAAGGTCAATTGGCTGGAAACTCCCCCTGCAGAAATTACTGATCAAAGCTATTCAACACTAGCGGATTTAGGTGCAATTGATCAACAAAGCCATATTACCAATCTTGGAGCGGAGCTTAGTCGGCTACCGCTTCACCCCAAACTATCTTATGCATTACTCATTAGTAGAAAGCAGAATTGTGCGCCAGTCATGGCTTTACTTCTGGCAATGCTTGATGATCGACTTCCCATTAAGCTTGAATCACTAGGCGACTTCTATCCAAGTCGGACAATCCCATCGGATCCTTACTGTCTCTTGCTTGCTTATGAGGAGGCGAGTCGCCGAAACTTTGATCATATTCAGTGCAAACAAATAGGTATACATGCTTCTCGTCTTTTACATGCAGAAAAAGTTGCAAAATCCCTTTGTTCCATTGTCTCTGTCCCATACAACTTAGTAATCCCAAGTGCAGAAAGTCTAGGAAAGCTTTTGGTTCTGTGTTTTCCGTCGAACTTAGCCAAACTATCCAGCATTGGCAGGTTAATATACCAAGGAATCAACGGAAAAAATCTTCATCTTTCTTCATATACTTCAATAAATCCTTCGGAGTGGGTCTTACCACTTCGAATAATAGAAAAACCAAAAAAAGGAAATTTGGTCAGAGAAATGGAATTAAACACTACAATAAGTAGTGATATTGTTCATGAATTATACGCCTCCAAAATTTTTAATGAAGAAGAGATACTTTTTGATCACACATCAAGAAATGTTATTAAAAGAAATTCAAAAAAAATTCGTAATATAGTCCTTTCTTCCCATGATGACTTTGATATTTCAGCCGATGATAGAGCCAAGGGCTTATCTCAAGCAATTTTAGATGGTGAGCTAACACTCAAACATTGGAATCACTCAGTTCTTTTTTGGATGCATCGGGTTATTTACCTTACAAAAAAATATCCTGATTTAAAAATTATACCTTTTGATGAAGAATTTAAGCAATTTATAATTGAACAAACTTGCCTTCGTGGCAGTACCTGGAGACAAATTAAGAATACTGAAATCATACCAATTATTAAGGAGTTTTATTCTCCAGAAGAACTCTGTTTTTTATCTGAGTATGCACCGCCTTCTATTCAGTTGAGTAATGGAACAAGACATTATAAAATTGATTACAGTGATTTTAACAATCCATCTATTCAAGTAACATTACAGAATCTTTATGATGTACATGACCATCCATCCATCGGGTATCCATCACAAAAATTATTAATTGAAGTTTTAGCACCTAATAAGAGGGTGGTTCAGAGAACTCAGGATCTTACCTCTTTCTGGCAAACATCCTATCCCCATATTAAGAAGGAATTAGCTGGTAGATATCCAAAACATGAGTGGCGATAAATTCTTCAGTTTTCTTGCTTATCGAACTGTTATTCGACTTGCTGCAATATTTCCATGGTTAATTTCAAGGAAATGTCTTAAACCAAGTATTGTTGGGAAGTATGGTGAGTACCTTGCAATAAAATTTGTTAGGTCTCAAAAATATAAAATCCTACATCAAAATTGGACGAGTTACTTTGACAATCGAAGAGAGATCGATCTTATTGCCATGGACCAAGATGTTTTGGTTTTTATAGAGGTTAGGGGTAGGTCCGTCAAATCATTGCAGTCAGGTTTCGAATCCATTGGAAAAAGAAAAAAATCCGTCTTAAAATTAGCGAGTAAAGATTATCTCAGACAGAATTCTAATCTACATTATCGATTTGATGTGATCGAAATAGATTTGAACCATTCCTTCAACCAAACCGATCTTATCTTCCATCATAAGAATGTTTCCCTCTTTTCATAGTGGGTTCCAATTGCTATAACGATCAGAGTTTATGACAAATTCATCAAGGCGGACTCTACCCCCCACAATTATAATCATATTTGGTGCATCGGGGGATCTTACTGCACGAAAATTGGTACCTGCACTCTTCAATTTAGGTATCGATAATCTATTACCAAAGAATTTTCACCTCATCGGCTTTGGGAGAAAAAGCATATCTGACGATGTTTTTAGGGAAGGACTTAAAAACTCTCTAAAATCTTACTCTAGGAGGGCAGTGCAGGAAGAAATCTGGTCAAAGATGGAGCCCCATGTTTCTTTTCATGCTGGTGAGTACAATGATCTCAATGCTTTTGTTTCTCTCAAGGAAAAGATCGATTTCATCCAGGCTGATCTCAATGAATCCGTCCAATGCATTTTTTATCTATCCACTCCACCCTCTGGTTTCTTACCGATTCTTGATAATTTAGGTAATAGTGGACTTGCGAGGTTGAACCAAAACACAGAGGCAGCCTCGAAGGTCATTGTCGAAAAGCCTTTTGGGCGTGATCTTTTGAGTGCGAGGGAACTTAATCAAGTCATTAATCGTCGATTTTCAGAATCTCAGGTCTTTCGAATAGATCATTACCTCGGTAAAGAAACAGTACAAAGCCTCTTGGTGCAAAGATTTGCAAATTCGATTTTTGAACCTGTCTGGAACCGAAATTATGTTTCCTGTGTTCAGATCACAGTGGCTGAAGATTTAGGAGTTGGATCCCGTGCTGGATATTATGACCGAAGCGGAGCTATGAGGGATATGATACAAAATCATGTCATGCAGTTATTGGCACTTACCACCATGGAACCCCCATCCTCTTTAAATCCAGAAGCTATTCGAGATGAGAAGGTGAAAGCACTACAGGCAATCAAGCCTCTTTCCCTCGATAATTCCCATGCAGAGGTGGTCAGGGGAGTCTACACGGAGGGTCTAGTGGCAGGCGAGAAGGCCATTGGTTATTTACAAGAACAAGATGTCCCATCCTCGTCTCACACTGAAACATACGCGGCCCTTTGTCTCCAGTTAGACAATTGGAGATGGAAGGGCGTTCCTTTTTACATTAGGTCAGGGAAGCGGTTAAAGCAGAAAGTAAGTGAAATTGTTGTTCAGTTTACCCGCCCGCCTGCCATCCTTTTCGGGAAAAATGCCAAACAACCCTTATCTCCAAATTTGCTTAAGATTCGCATTCAACCCGATGAGGGAGTGAGCCTGAGCCTTAACTCTAAAACTCCGGGGCTTGAGACTAAGTTGCAGCCTGTGAACTTATCATTCGGCTATGACACAACTTTCGGCTCAAACACACCCGAAGCCTATGAGAGATTGATTTTGGACGCGATGGCAGGAGATGGAACTTTGTTCATTAGGGGTGATGAGGCGGAACAGTCATGGGGTCTGCTTTCTCCGGTTCTCGATTCTTGGCAAATGCTAGGCAATCAAGGCTTAGAAAGTTATTCTGCTGGTACATGGGGGCCTCTTGAGGCCGATAAATTATTGCTCAACCGAGGACACGAGTGGATAACCAAGTAAAACATGAATACAGCCAAAAAGTTTCTTTTATCTTCTCTGTTTCTTTGCGTTCTTTCATTGATCGCTCATGGAAATCAATCAAATGCTAAAATGCCTCTTAGAACTACCAACATGATGGATGGAAATGTCACTGAATTTGCACTTCTTGGGGGTGGGTGTTTTTGGTGCACGGAAGCAGTTTTTGAAAAATTGGATGGAGTGATAGAGGTGATCTCTGGGTATGCAGGCGGAGAAACAAACAATCCAACTTACAAAGAAATTTGCACAGGTAAGACAGGCCATGCAGAAGTTATTCGTATCAAGTTTGATCCTCGGATAATTTCGTATTCGGAAATTTTACAAATTTTTGGCAATGCACACGATCCAACTACGCTCAACCGGCAGGGAGCGGATGTAGGCACCCAGTACCGCTCAACCGTCATGTTCTTCAACGAGGAGCAAAAAGAGATTGCTCATCTTTGGAAAGAAAAGCTTTCAAAGTCTCTTGTCGACCCCGTGGTAACAGAAATTGTACCTGCTCCTCGATTTTATCCTGCGGAGGAGTATCATCAGGACTTTTATTTTAAGAATCCAAATCAGGGATATTGCTCATTCGTAATACGACCTAAGTTAAAGAAACTTGGTCTCGAATAGCATTATTCGGACGACGCAGCACCCAATTTTTTAGAGGTATACAATTATGCCTTATCTGCACTTTTCTCCGATTTGCTCCTGCGCTATTGTTAGAAAAAATGTAAAAGGTTAAAATTAGGCGAACCTAACTTTTAGGATTATGGCCAGTGTTCTAGAGTAATTTGGAAATCCCAAAAACCTTGCACTAACAATATTTTAGTAATTATCTAAAATTATGCACGAGAGAGAATTTAATAAAAATGCCAATTCTATTGAACATGTAACTGATTGGTTTCAGAAAAACAGATGTAATTCCTTGTTGTTAAGTGGACTTTTTGATGATCTTCCGGGAGTTAGTTTTTTTGTAAAAGATCGAGAGCACAAGTTGGTGATGGTAAACTCAGGTTTCTTAAACCGTCTCGGTTTATCGCAGGAAGAATTGTTTGGTAAATCTGACTTTGATATATTTCCTGCTCGCCTGGCGGAACACTTCAGGCGTGATGATCGCGAAATTTTTGAGTCAAAACAGCCCAAATTGAATATATTGGAGCTTGTTTTTAACAGTCAGGGTCTGCCTGATTGGTACCTCACTAACAAGTATCCCCTTTTCAATGATCAGGGAGAGGTGGTTGGGTTAATGGGCACAGTTCGTCCCTACGGTGATGGTGAGAAAAAAGAACTAAAATGGGAGAGGGACGATGAAATAGGCCGTGCGGTCAATCACATACGCAATCATTTCCGTGAGGAGATTGCCATCAGTGATCTGGTAGAAGTATCTGGATTGTCTCACCGAAAATTGCATCGCGGTTTTGTAGAGCTTTTTGGAATTGCACCGATGCAGTTCATTACTCGGACTCGCATCGAGGCAGCTTGTGATGACTTGCTTTCCAGCAAAAAAAAATTGTCGATTATTGCAAAAGAGAACGGCTTTTATGACCAGAGTTCATTCACCCAGCTATTTCGCAGACAAATGAAGATCACGCCTCTGAAATACAGAAAACAAAAAGGCTTTGTCTAAAATCATTGGTCTTAAATTCCGTTCCCATAAATCTTAATTCTGCGGATAAATACTTCAGAGTTTTGGTCCGCAAGTTCCCACCAATGTTCTTCGTGAGATTTGCCACTTGGTAGCGGAATTAGCCCCAGTTCATAATTTGAGATAATTTTTGCACCCTCAGCAGTCAAAATTTTAAGCATTACATCAATGCAATCAGGGAAAGGGCCCTCGCTACTATTATTAGGGTTAGGGAAACGAATGGAGTAAAAATCATAAGACTGAAGCATTTTGGAGGATATGACAGGGAAAAGCTGAATAAAGTTACCCGTTCCGTCCTTCTTTTTCTCTGTTCGGTATGCCCTTACACCAAAATCAATAATGTTTGTAGCCAACGAAAATACAGAAGCATCAGCAAGTGAACTTCCGAGATTTATAATAGGGTTTATAATTGCACTGGGTACCCTAATTGGATCATTTTCTTCATCTTGGGAATTATTTGAAGCATTTTCAGAGTAGCCCCCTGAACTACCAAAGTCATACCCAGCTACATATGTATCTAAGGCAGATACATCAGTCCTGTAAAGTTGGTACCGGGGGATAGATTTCGTAGAGTTTGTAATCCCGTGCCTTATTAGCTGGTAAGCAATTGCACGAGCAGCTCCGGTATTTTTGGAATTTGGCTCTATCTCGGGAGCGTGAGAGAAGAACCTTAGCCATGTGCCGGCAACGCCAAAACGGGATTTTGCAAGAGGAGCCTGACTGGAGTGCGGATCGAAGGCTATGTTAGTGTCTTCCGACCAGTCGCTTTCAATTAATCTAAGAGAATGCATCTGGTCGGATGGCTTGGTGAGATCAGGCTTTGGCTCATCAGTCCAACTACCACTGTTTCCTTTATCTTCTAGGATTGAAATAGCCATCCAGGCATTGCCGTCATTTCGATATATGGCACATTGCAAGTCCTCTTGAATCCTGTCTAAAACAAATTGTGCGATTTGATTAGTTTCTAAACTGTTAGAAGACTGGCGTTGGGTGGTTAGGACATTAGTGGAAATACTTAAAAGCAATCCCACTAGAACTGCAGTAACTGCGATTGCAACAAGAAGTTCAATAGTCGTAAATCCCTTGTTTCTCACTCTCAAATCTTCGAATTTAGAATTTTGCTTCAACTAGAAAAGAAGAATCAAATAATTTCAAAAACTATATTTTGCCATCATTTCACCCATCAACCCGTATGTCTCAAAGCCCTCAGAGCTCTTTTCACAAAGATCAGCCCGAAATTTAATCGAGGATGAAGGAAAAATGGTGATCACACATGAACCACCAAAAGAAAAATATCCCTGCTCATTTCCCATTTGTAAATGATCACCAATTTTCGATGTCCAATGCACAGAACCAACACAGGTTGCCCCTACCATCAATTGCAGAACATCCCCTACTTTTTCATTTTGGAGAATAGTGAGATATCTTTTGTTTTCCCAAAACACAGATATTTTTTTTCTTAAGGCGATAGGATTGACCGAATAAAGAAAGCCATTGATGAGGGTGCGGGACTTTATAGTGCCTGCACAAGGGACATGAAAACGATGATAATCTACCGGACACAGCCGACTTATCACCATCGATCCATTCTTAAATTTTTCGGCAAGTGACAAATCTCCTAAGAGCGTGGAAAGACAAAACTTTTGACCTTTGGCATAAATATTTTTGGTTCTAGAAAGATCGGGCAAGACCAGATGGCGACCGTCTGCGGGGAAAACTATCGAATTAGAATCCTTTGAAATAGGACGTGCATTGGGCTTGAGCTTGCGGAAGAAGAATTGATTGAATGAGTTAAAACTATGCGGGGGTTCAAGGAATTCTTCTTTGTCTAAGCGGTACTTTTCGATGAAGGGAGCAATCTTAGATGCACTTTTAGGTGCATTCATTTTGCTCCCATACCAACTTGAAAACCAACCTCTCTTTACCATGCCCCACAACCCAATCCTACCAAAGGGATTATTGTAAGTAAACTTCAGCCACCTCTCACCATAAACCTTTTCTTCGTCTAGGGACTTCGTGAAAGGATTCCAAAATTTTATTTTGGAATCCATCTTATGTTAAAATACCCCGAGTTGGGCGGGATGAACTAGAACACTAGGCTTTTTGGATCTTGCCGGCCTTGATCGCCTTTACTGCAACCCACATTCTTTTGACTTGTCCGCTAGGAAGTTTAACGCGAATACGCTGAAGGTTCGGTCGAAAAGTCCTTTTATTATTCTTCACCAACTGCAAGCCGATACCGCCTGCTTTCTTGCTAACGCCTTTATGAATGATACGTCCGCCAACTTTGGGACGCTTTCCTGTAATTGCACATACTCTAGCCATATCAAATTATGAGGTAAAAGAATTAAGATGCCACAAAAGATAAATCTTACAAGGCAAAATCATCTATTCTTCTTTGATAATAGAATCTTCACAGTAGGTAAAATAGCGGGTATCCGATGCTGTTCTCAACAGGAAATGGACCTGTTCGGCTTTGTATTTGGTAAGTATAGGTATGGATGGTTCTAAGCCTAAAACGAGACAAATAGAGGCCAGAGAATCTGCAACCATACAGTTTGGTGCGACAACCGTAGCCTGAGCACCACCAGGCAAACCAAGTCCGGTCAATGGGTTAAGAATATGGGAGTACCGTCGACCTTCAATTTCAAGAAATTGTTCAACATCTCCCGAGGTAGCAACTGCACAGTTTGCCAAGTGTAGAATAGGGAGTTGGGGATGATTCCTTCCGGCAATTTCTACCCTCCACCCAATTCGGTCTTTTGGGGCATCCCCAATGGTTAAATCACCTCCGGCATCAATAAGACAGCGCGGGAAGCCATGTTTTTTCATCCTCTCTAGCATGCGGTCTGCAATGTAGCCCTTTGCAATGGCTCCTAAATCTATAACCATACCCGAAAGTTGGGCTAAGGCAGAGCGGTTTGCTTCATTCAGAAAGAGGTTTTGAAACCCGACTCGATCGAGAGCTTGAATGATCTTATTTGTGTCAGGGAGCTTTTTTTGGAAACGTGCAATTCTCCACAGCCGGGAAAGGGGGCCAACAGTTACATCAAATGCACCTTCACTCATCTTGGATAAATTTTGGGCATATTTTAGGAGCTCAAAAAGTTCGGGGGAAAGAAGAAGAGCATTTCCTGATCCTGAGCTTTGCGAAAGCTTGCTTACCTCACTATTTGCCTCATAGTCGCTAAAGATCATATTTAATCGCTCCCCTTCCTGATAGGTCGACCGAACCGCTTCCTCAAGAGCGTTGCTATCCTCCGCATCCACCAGAATCAGGACCTCAGCACCCATTAGCGTTTTAGAAAAGGTAGCGATCTCTGGCGAAGGAGTTTGCTCTGAGGCAAAAGCGACCAATCCTGATGCTAAGAGGGATACAATTCTTTTGGCAAGTGCGGGGATCATCAGCGAGCTGAGTGGAGAGTGATAATTGTGAATAAGGTTGAGATTAAAAGAAAATATCCCTTAGATGGGATATTAGTCTGTATTTCAATGAAGCTATTCAAGTTTGCCTGCAAACCACTACTTTTCTCTCTGATTGTCACGCCTCTTCTCTTCGGTGAATCTGCGGATATTGAATTCGCCCGTGATGTAAAACCGATCTTGGAGCACAACTGCGTTAGCTGCCACCGTAAAGACAACGCCAAGGGAGATATCCGACTGGATACAAAATCATCAACTTTGGCGGGAGATGAGGTTCTCGTGCCGGGCGATCCTGAGGCCAGCTCCCTTTATTGGACCACTACTCTTCCCGTCGATGACGAATTGTTCATGCCCCCGATCAAAAACGAGGAGAAAGACTACCCTCTTACTGATGCTGAAAAAGCGGTGCTCAAGCAGTGGATTCTAGATGGTGCGGATTGGCCCGATGAAATTGTACTTGAACCGCGAAAGCGACTTCCCAAGACCATTTCATTTGTTGAGCATGTGCAGCCCATTCTCGAATTAAATTGTGTTGCCTGCCACTATGAAGGGAAGGTGAAGGCGGATCTTCGTTTAGATATGAAGGAACATGCTTTTGCTACCGATTATGTGATTGTTCCAGGGAATGCGTTGGAGAGCGAGCTCTACTTCCTCTGCACTCTCCCTGAGGACGATGAAATGTTTATGCCTCCTCCCCCTGCAGATCCTCTCTCTTCTGGGGATCTTTACACGCTCCGCCGTTGGATCGACGAGGGAGCCGAGTGGCCAGAGAATGTTACATTGGCTCCTAAGAAAAAATCCCTTACCATACTGGGAACCATGCCCAAGGATCTCTATCGTGAGCTAGGATTTTCTGAGGGTGCAGTTCAGGATGATTTCTCCGAGTATGAAGAACAGATTACCACCTCCGATCTAATTTTCGAGATGGTGCCTGTAAAAGGGGGAGAATTTACCATGGGTAGTTCTTTGGAGGACCCGAATCGTGGAGTCGATGAGTGGCCAGCCCACCAAGTAGAAGTTTCAGACTTCTGGATCGGCAAGCACGAACTCACATGGGATCTTTATGAATTGTGGATGCTCAATATTGATCGCGATAATCGGGCATACAAGAAGTTGGAAGAAACTAAAGCCGACGCCCTCTCCGATGCCGTGACCAAGCCCACTGCCCCTTATACAGACATGACCTTCGGGATGGGAAAAAGTGGTTACCCCGCCATTTGCATGACACAGCTCTCAGCCAAAATGTATTCGATGTGGATGAGTGCCCGAACGGGGCGTTTTTACCGCTTACCTACCGAAGCGGAATGGGAGTATGCGTGTAAAGCAGGGACGACGACAGCCTACTATTTTGGAGATGAATCAGAAAAGCTAGGAGAGCATTCCTGGTTCTTGAACAACAGTTACTTCCAGTATCAGCCTGTTGGGCAGAAGCCGGCCAACCCTTTCGGGCTTTATGACATGCACGGCAATGTATGGGAATGGACATTGGATCAGTACGCCCCTCCGCCATCTGCTCCCCCTTCCGCCAAGCGAACCAATCCGCTGGCCATTCCTACCTCCCTTTACCCTCGCGTAGTTAAGGGTGGATCGTGGGACGATGGGGTAAAAAACCACCGATCTTCCTCCCGAATGGCCTCAGAGGAGTCTTGGAAACAGCAGGATCCGCAAATTCCTAAAAGTGTATGGTATCATACGGATGCCCTCTTCGTTGGCTTCCGCTTGGTTCGCCCTCGTGAAATTCCTTCGATTGAGGAGATTGAGAAATTCTGGCCGTCTGAAGAGGAAATCCTTGCTATTCCATCCAGATAGCTCATTTGGGCTAATTACGGTGCTTACCGTATATTAAAATTTGTTCCTAGCTTTATTGTCTGAAATAGATTGCCGAATTGCGAACATTGGATTCATCTTAATTGTATAAGATGAGCATGAATAAAGGTTCAGCAAAGAGCAGCAAGGGCAAGCCAAGAAAAGGATTTGCACTTATTCTTACTCTCGCACTTATAAGTTTTGTTTTTTTGCTCGTTATCACACTTGTTAATCAAGTTAGGACTGAACTAAGCTTTACGGACGCTCGACAAAACCAAATCCTAGCTCAGGCACATGCCCGTATGGGTATGATGATAGCGATCGGGGAACTGCAAAAGCACCTTGGGCCAGATATGAGGGTTTCAGCAACTGCTGACATTTATGACGAGCGAGTGGAATCCTCTCTTGATTATCTTACCAAAACATATCCTGCTACTCCTGTTTCAAATAAGTCAATCGATCTCGATGAAGACCTAACGGTTGATACGCTTCCACTGGGGCAGAGAATGTGGACAGGTGTCTGGAAACATAGGGGGCATGGGTCTGACAATTATTTAACGCTCGAGAAATTTGACGAACTGGCAACCCGTGACTTACCATTTAATTCGGATAAGGGGAATGCCATCACCCTCTCTTGGTCAGTTGATACCAGCTATGACCATCACCCCGCGGTGGAAGTTGCCTGGCTGGTGAGTGGAAATGAAGGGTGGAACCGTAAGTTAGCGATCGTTAATCCCAGCAATAAAATTGAGGATTTTATTGAAGTGCCGGATGGTATTTATGTGGATAATGGAGGGGTACGAGTGATTCCTGGATCTAGGGGAGCCTATTATGGAACAGATCCCAATGCTTGGATTGATCACCAAAATGTAATACAGGAGTATTTAAAAGATTACTCACACCCACTGGTTGAATTGCCTGATCCGCTTGAAGATGACTCAGTCACTTGGATACTTAAAGCTCCAGTTACGAAGGATAACGGGAATTTCTTATCCGAGCCCGTAAAAGTGCTCAAGACGAATGTCGCGGGCAATCTAAACAAGAAGAGCGGAAGTTATGCATACTGGGTTGGGGATCAAGGAGTTCTGGCTAAAATCAATCTTCCGGTGGTGCCTGATCTAAGTTATGAGAGCCGTCTCTCGGTTGCTTCTGCTCCTAATTTTGATTCCCTCGACCTAGCATTATCGACCGATGATAGGGAGAACCTTTTACATTTATCCTCAATGCCAGATCTTATTTTAGGGGATGATGTAAATGAAGATCGCTTAGGTGCCCTTTACCACTCCCTGACATGTAATTCTTTTGGTGTGCTAAGTGATTCTCGTACTGGCGGGATGAGAAGAGACCTAAGTATGGCCTTTGCTAAGGATAAGGATGATGTACTGTGGGAAACGGACTTCAATAACAATTGGATTTTTCGAGACCGTGCTCAATGTGAAAAAAACTATCCCATGTACTTGGACCAGAGCAAGAAGCACTTCGAAACCAGCAAGGCCTCCAACGTCATTCATAAGAACCAGTGGTTTGATGAGGAATCTGATGCCACTGTGCAGGATTACGAGGCACTTCTTGCTGGGCCTCAGTGGGCGGTATTGGCGGATTACCACAAATTGGCTGACTCTTTGGATGCAAATTTCACTGTGGATGTATCCCCCCCGACTCAGTTTCCTAGGTTAGTTGGTGATAATGCCCTAATTTTTAAAGCTGGCGAATCGCCAAATAGTCCGGGGAATGCATTTCCTAAAGTCGCCAACAAAGCCACCTTAAAATATTTCAACTGCTTTAAAGACGAGAATGAGAACTCGGTTAGGCCTGAGCCGTTAAACCATCCAATATCGCCGCTCATTACAAAGTTAAAATTTGGGATGTTCGCTGCCATTGCAGATGACACAACCAATGAAGTTGGCTATGCCCTTAACCCTCATGTTTCCCTTTGGAATCCTTACGATAAACCAATGGAATTGAGCAACTTATATATGTACCTGCCCTTGGTCTCTGTGAACATTAATGTTACTGAGTTTGACCCTCGTGAATATGATCTTTTTCGCAAGTGGTGGATGTATATAAGCGGCAACCAAGAAGACATGGCTCGTCCAGGCCGTCAAAGTCTTAGTCGTAAGGAAATGGAACGACCTTGGCCGCTGTACGCATACTCATTGTCTTCCGGGACAGAGAATAGCAAAGGGGGGGTTGAGCACGGGCTACTCAAAGCCCTGCAGGTAAATGATACGCCCTACGACAAAGGCCCACCTATGAATTTGGATACTAGGCAGCAGGTGGTGGATGGGCAAAGTCAGACTGTTTATGTTTATGTCCACCAAAACCCCAGAGTCGGTAGTGGTGAGTTTACCTTTACTAGTTGGAAGAGGAAGTCGTTCAATTTAGGCCACATGTACTTTAAGATCGAAAATACCGTCCTTGGTCCTGGCGAGTCAGCAAGTTTTAATGTTACATCCTTTCAGGAAGCTGACTTTGCTGACTTTAAATCGGGTACGATCCCGCAAATAACTTTAAGCAAAGGTGCAGAAGAAGAGACATTCTTCCTTAAAACTGGGATTCAGAATTTTATCTTCGGTTCAGTGGACCAAAGTATGGCTGGCGTTAGTGGGTTAGGAAACACCGCGTCGGATGACTTTATTATTCAAGGCAACGAATTTTCACAATCACCAGCATCCTCCTTCTTTAAATCTTGCGTCACTCTTTACAAGTGGGAAGGTGGTGGAGATTCCTTCGATGCGAAAGACCAAGTGCGTGCCAAAAAGCTTTTTACTTTAACTAAGGGCATGTCAGGTGCTTATGGAAGAAATGACCAAGTAGTTATGCAAACACGGGGCACTTTGACTGAAAATTGGGAAGACCGGAGGAAAAAGGGAAGACTTCCAGGGTTTGGATGGAAAATGGAGACTTTGATGCCAGGAGACCGAAGAAACGAACGAGTTACCTTGGTTGACTTCAATATGCGGCACCTTATCCACGGTACGCAACAAGGTATGGGATCGCTGATTTACTCTCCAAATGCTCGAGTTCATCAGCTTGGCCCTGGTCATACATCTAATGGTTCCGCGGACGAAGCGCATATGCCTTTTAAGCAGGGACGCGATTCCCTATCAGTCACACACCCAAAATGGGCTGCCGATAACGAGGATGATTTTCCTTTCACGAATAACTTTCAGATTCCAGACGAAACATTTCCACCACAGGGAGCTAAGGATGAACATCAAGCCCAAAAGGATATAGGATTCCCCGATCTCTACCAGTGGCCTGGTTGGCCCAATGGTAGTTTCCCGAACGATCCGAATTCATGGAATGCTCTAGAAATTGCCTTTAATCAGGTAAACAACACCGCTGATATTAACGCAAGAGCTGCGGCACTTGGCTTTTCCTTGGGGCCAGATTCTGGGCTTCTTACGGCCTCAAATTACCCAGATAGCCTATTGCGAAATTCCAACTGGCAAAGCCGGGACATTTACTATGCAGATATTCCAATCTGGGATAATGTGAAAAATAGCATTGGGTTTTTTCTAAATTCAAATTCCGCTTTTTCCGGGCAAACAATTCTACAGTCCGAGAAATCTGCTGTACTATTTGAGATTCCCAAAGTTAAGCCACTCTCCTTGATCCAATATAGGCATGCAAATTTAAATAGTTATTTGCATGGGCCCTCTTATGCTGTAGGGAGCTCTTATGCTTCTACGCAAGTCGCTCGACACCGGCCTTGGGGAAGAATGCAGGCAATTACAGCCCAGCCAACATCCGATTTTGGATTACGCAATGTAAAACAAATGATGGATTTACACGATCGCTATGTCTCTTCCTATGTTGGTTTTGAATTGCCTTCTGGCAAAAAAATTGAAGATGGCGGCCAAGCTTTCAATGAATTTGGATTACACGATTGGGGACTCCTCTCTCCCACCGGCGAAAATGGCCTTGGCGTTACCGCTCAATATCTCTCCATGCCCGGAGTTTCATTGGGGAATGGCAAACCTACTGAGGGGCATGGTATTGATCGCAACGAAGGATTTGCACCTTGGCGAATGAATGATTCGGGCAGTCAGTTCAACCACCAGAATACCACAATCGATCACTCCTACTATCTAAACCGAGCCTTGTTGGACGGGTTTTTCCTAAGCGGTGCAGTAGGCAATGGAAACCCAGCGGGAGAGGATTCCATGCTCGAGGGGCAGTTATACAGGCCTTTTGTGTACGACGATGGCAATGGTTTTAAGGTGGGCAATCACCGATACATCGCATACATGCGCCATGGAGATTGGAATGTAAGCTCTTACGGGTCCCAGAGCAAAGAGCTCGCAAACTCGACTTCACAGGATGATGAATTTAGGTATCAGTCGGTAGCGGGTGATCTACTTGTGAATGGTGCTTTTAATATAAATTCCACCTCCGTAGATGCTTGGGTAACACAGCTATCTTCTCTGCGTGGAGTAAAAGTAAAGAAAGCCAATGGTAACAACCTTAGCATGGACGCTAATGAAACAGCGGTAGTTCGATTCCTTGAGGAACCAGATGATCAAAATACATGGAACCATTTTCGTAAACTGAGCGATGATGAAATCTCTCTTTTGGCAAAGGCTATGGTGAAGCAGGTTAAGATGAGGGGGCCATTTCTTTCCTTTTCTGACTTTGTCAACCGTCGGCTGGCTCCCGGCCCTGAGGATCCAGACAAAGCTCCGGGCTCCCGTGTAAACTTTGTTACCCACGATGTTGCCCAATGGGCACAACAATTCCCTGAAACCCGTGAAACTGCTACCGGTCTCCGTGGTGCTGTGCAGGCAGCTATCGCTGAGGCGGGCCTAAATGACCCCAAGCAACCCTTGGGGATGCCCAATATAGACCCAATTGCTCAATCTATGCCTGGGTGGAGCCCTGCTGGGCTTATTCCACGGGCGCCAAGCAGTCGCTTCAGTGGATCGAATTTTAATATTTCTTCCTTTGGTCTGCATGCTTCAACCACCCAGACTAACCTCGGTCCAGGTGCTGGTATTAGATATTGGGGAAGTGGTACAACTCCTCCTAATCCTCAACCTCCAAATGTAGAGTATAATGGAGGAAATGTGGCATTTAGGTTTGATAAATACACCTACAGAGCCTCTCATTACGGCGAGGCTCCTGAGAATTTGTTGGCCGTTGAGCACTTAGCAACGGCAGCCAATAAGCCAGGCTGGGTGATGCAGGCAGACCTCCTTAGCCCGTTGGCCCCAGTTTCATCAGCACGGTCAGATACATTTACAATCAGGGTGATGGGGGAGACTGATGCTAAGTCCAAGGCGAAGGCTTGGCTCGAAGTGGTGGTTCAGCGAACACCTGATTATGTAAAGGCTGATTTGGATGCACCTCACCATCGGCCACACGAGCCTTTTAAGGACGAGAATTTGAATGGATATTGGGATAACGGATACGGAGAGGAATGGATAGATCTTAACCGTAATGGAGATAAAAAAAGTCATCCCGATTTAGCTGGAGAGGCATCATCTCGCTTTCGAGATGGAATGCCTTCGGATTTGCCACTGAATGTTGACCTACAGGAAGAAAGCGTAAGTTCTCAGTTGGGTCTTTCTTTTATGGGTATAAACCAAAGGTTTGGCAGAAAGTTTAAAATTCTGAGCTTTAGGTGGCTTCGGGAGCAGGATGTGTAGACATCTAGCTCACTCATCGAAGCACAATGCACCATCCTTTGTTATAGAACGGTAATAACAACCTTTTCTGGCAATCCCTTTTTCGTCCTTCACATGGCAGGCACCCTGCCCTTTTGGGCGAACGCGATAAAGCACTGAGTTTTGCTCGCAGTTTACACGGAGCTCCACGATTTCAAGATAGTCACCGGAGGTCTTCCCTTTGATCCAGAGCTCATTCCTGCTTGAGCTCCAAAAAGTGGCCATGCCCTCTTCTAAAGCCGTATCGAAGGCAAGCCGGTTGGCATAGCCCACAATCAGCACTTCTCCGGTATCAGCATCTTGGGCGACTGCAGGGATGAGATCCTGCCCGCAAGCAGCCACTTTGGCGAGTTTCTTAAAGTCCAGGGAAAGCTGGGTGCCTTTTTCCAGTTCGTGATGATCCATGCTTTTTGATTACAAAGAACCCAGCGTCTAGTCGAATGGGAAAAGTTCACAATTCCTATAATTGTTTGTAACCAAGGGATAAGTTGAAATATAGATAGTCATGGACTATGGACATAGATAACGAAGAGGGAATCGTGCTCTTTGATGGGGTGTGCCATCTCTGTGACGGTGCAGTTTGTTTTATCCTCAAAAAAGAAAGAAATGCGGAGCTGAAGTTTGCCCCATTGCAGTCGGGTTCCGCTAAGTCACTACTCGAAAAATATGGATATCCGTCGAACTATGTGGATGGATTGATCCTGATCGAAAACAACCGGGCCCATGATCGATCCTCCGCCTGTCTGCGAATCGCCGGAAAATTGAAATTTCCATGGAATTTACTTTTCCCTCTGCTGATCATACCGAAGCCCCTGAGGGATTTAATTTATGGAATCATAGCATCGGTTCGTTACCGCTGGTTTGGCAAAAAAGAAAGCTGCTCTTTGCCCCAGGGGGAAGCCCTTTCCCGCTTTCTCTAAAGATAGGCTAACCCTCCGCAATGGCGGGCAGGAGATGGGCGAGTAGGGAAGTCATATTAGGCAATGCTTTTTCCGATGTTTTTTGGACGTCTTCGTGACTGAGAACTTCGGTGGACCTTCCCGCGGCCAGGTTGGATATGCAGGAAATGGCTCCCACTTTTATCCCTAGCCCATTGGCCACCATGGTTTCAGGTACAGTGGACATCCCGACGGCATCCGCTCCCAGTTTTGCAAAGGCCCGGATCTCTGCAGGGGTCTCAAAGGCGGGCCCTGAAAGGGCAAGGTAAGTACCTTCATGAAGTTTCTGCCCAATAGCCTTCCCTGATAGATGAATTTTTTCGCATAAGTCCCGATCGTATACTTCCGACTGGTCGGGGAATCGGGGAATCTTAGGATGTAGAACCTCCCCAATCAGTGGATTGTTTCCCATGAAATTGAGGTGGTCGGACAGAACCATTAGGTCACCCGGGTGCAAGTCTTCTCTTATGCCTCCTGCTGCATTGGTCAGTACAATGGAGCGAATGCCCAATTCATGAGCAAGGAGTATGGGGAAAACTACAGGCCCCCACCCTACTCCTTCGTAAAAATGTCTTCTGCCCTGGAAAATGAGAACTTCCTTTCCTTCCGGCTTTGCTAGCCAAAGATTTCCTTTGTGTCCTTCCACTGTGGTTCTACCCATCCCGTCGAATTGCTCATAGGGAATCGATGACGCAGGAGATAAACCTTTTACAATTTCACTCCATCCAGAACCACAAATTAAACAGGCATGTGGCCTTATATCTCCCCAGTTATGATGCAAGAGTTCGCACGCTTGCAAAAGAGGGACATCGCGATCTTCAGCCATAAGTAAGCTTGATCTCGCCTCGCTGGATGGTCACATGATTGGATTGATCTGGGCGTTCGGAGGGTTCCGTTCGTCCGACCACTTGAGCATAAATTCCGAAGGACTGAGCAATTTCTATAACCAGACCAGCTTGATCCAGTGGGCAGTAGGCCTCTAGGCGGTGGCCCATGTTATAGACCTGATGCATCTCTTCGTCTGATGTGCCGGAGGCTTTTTGAATCTCGGCAAACAAGGGAGGTGCGGAAAATAGGTTGTCCTTGATATGGTGTACCCCTGTACCAAAGCGAAGGCATTTGGTTTGCCCGCCTCCCGAGCAATGGACCAAGCCTTTCAACTGGTCACCCAGTTGTTCGAAAAGGGTTTTGGCCACAGGCAGGTAGGTGCGGGTAGGGCTGAGTAGGGCCTGCCCTACCGAAAGTTTGGAGCCGGGTAGAGGATCGGACATGCGGTGGGGCCCGCAGTAAAGATATTCCTCCGGGGTGTTGGG
>Ga0181566_10000506_pt1 | contig 30355 bp, 29 predicted proteins | sample 101ome_15_FD_133762 | JGI IMG/M metagenome (GOLD analysis project Ga0181566, IMG submission 133762) | Coastal salt marsh microbial communities from the Groves Creek Marsh, Skidaway Island, Georgia - 101402AT metaG (megahit assembly) | ecosystem: Environmental > Aquatic > Marine > Intertidal...
ATTATCCAAGATAAAGAGGACATGTCCCTTTACTGGATTGGTGAGAATGGAAAAGAAGCTGAAAATGGACCAGGGACCGATTTTTACGCAATTAAGAACAATTTTGTCTCAATAACCCCATTACAAATTGATCTTACTAACAATGATGAAATAGATAAAGTTGATAGCTGGATTAGCAAAATTATCTAATTACACCATGTATCTCTGAGTGAAACAGTTTTATTCATAACCATCGTACCATCATTATCTTCATCTCTACAAAAATAACCATTTCTCTCAAATTGGTAAGATTTATAGAGTTCGGCGCCAATCATATTTCTTTCACAGAAACCATAAGTTGTCACAAGAGACTTAGGGTTAATTAGCTCATCAAAGTTCTCATGTTTGCCTGGATTTTCTGTTAAGAATAATCTGTCATAAATCCTAAATTCAGTAGGTATAGCTTGGGTTGCTTCAACAAAATGAATGACACCTTTAACCTTTCTTCCATCGGAAGGATTTTTCCCAAGAGTATCTTTGTCATACTCTGCATATACTGTTGTAATATTTCCATCAAAATCGGTATCAAATGTTATTGCCTTGATGATATATGCATTTCTGAGTCTAACTTCTTTTCCTATAGATAGTCTCTTGTATTTGTTATTGGGGGCAATTTCACAAAAGTCATCTCTCTCAATAAATAATTCCCTAGAAAAGAAAATCTCTCTTGTGCCCATAGCTTCATTTTGCGGGTGATTAGGTGCCAATATTGTCTCAATAGATTCTGTGGGGTAGTTTTCAATTACGACTCTGATGGGGTCAATAACTCCCATTGTTCTTGGGGCATTTAGATTTAAATCATCTCTCATTGCGTCCTCAAGAATCTTCATATCTGTCATAGAATCCACTTTTGATATACCAATTCTGTCGCAGAATAATGCAAGCGCTTGAGGAGTGCAACCCCTTTTTCGCATTCCAGATATTGTAGGCATTCTGGGGTCATCCCAGCCATTGACATGTTTATTTTTCACAAGGATACTGAGTTTTCTTTTAGACATGACTGTGTATTCAAGATTTAATCTTGAGAACTCATACTGATGAGGACGATCAAGTCTATTAAAATCATCTAGGTTTTCTAAAATCCAGTCATACAGCCTTCTATTATCTTGGAACTCAAGAGTGCAAAGTGAATGTGTCACACCCTCAATAGCATCTGATATGCAGTGGGCAAAATCATACATTGGATAGATGCACCAACTGTCTCCCGTCTGATGATGATTTTCGAATCTGATTCTATAAAGCGTAGGATCTCTCATGCAAATTAATGGGCTTTTCATATCGATTTTAGCCCTAAGAACACAGTGATTTTCTTTAAAGACCCCATCCCGCATTTGATGAAAATTTTGAAGATTTTCTTCTATTGAGTTTTCTCTATATGGACTATCTTTACCAGGATCTTTTAGAGTTCCTCGATTTTCTCTAGCTTCTTCAGGTGACAAGAAGCACACATAGGCCAAACCTTTATTTATTAATTCTATGGCATAGTTATAAAAGTTATTAAAGTAGTTGGAGCTGTATTTTTCCTTATCACTCCATACGAAACCAAGCCATTCAATATCTTTTTTTATTGAACTAATATATTCAACATCTTCTTTGATTGGATTTGTGTCATCAAATCTTAAGTTGCACAATCCACGATATTTTTTTGCAACACCAAAGTTAAGGAAAATTGATTTAGCATGGCCTATATGAAGATATCCATTGGGCTCTGGAGGAAAACGAGTTTTAATTTCAGAATGAAGTCCAATTGATATATCCTTGTCAATTTGATTAAGAATAAAATTGGTTGTGATATTGGAATCTGTATCTGACATAATATTTTCCGGAATTATATCATCAATGATGATTTAATGAATTAACAACATTTTTATCTTATATAGTTAAAGAAATATGAGAATTGCAATTGTAAGACTTTCAGCCATTGGCGATATCATCCAATCTATGATAGTCGTGCAATTTATCAAAGAGAGATATCAGAATTGTGAAATCCATTGGTTCGTCGATACAAAATTTTACGATCTAGTTCATGAGGGATTTTCTATCGATAAAACAATACCCATAAGTCTTAGCGCGATAAAAAAAAGTAAAAATCCATTTGCACTTATTAATTTATTTATAAATTTAAGAAGATTAAAAGAATATGATTATGTTTTTGATCTTCAAGGATTAATTAAATCTGCCTTGATTTCAAAATTTATACCATCTTCATATACGGTTGGCTTTAGCAAGGATTCAATAAGAGAGTCTTTTGCTGCATGTTTCTATAACCTTACTCATCAGATTCCATATGAAGAAAATGTAGTTGAAAGATATGTTGAATTGGTAAATAAAACTCTCGATCTTAATGTTTCCAAAAATGATATTCTAAGAAAAAATAAATTATTTAAAACTAATAACCTAAATAAGAAATCAAGACTAAGGGTAATTTTTATATCTGGCGCATCCTTCAAATCAAAAATTTATCCTCTAAAGAAATATGAACTTTTAGTTAATAATATTGATGCTGATTTTTTATGTTTATGGGGGTCTGATTCTGAATTAATTGAATCGAATGATTTTGCTAAGAATAATTTTAAAGTTATGGTCTCAAAAAAGACCACCCTTAATGACCTAATTCAAATAATTAATTCTGCTGATCTAGTCATAGGAGGAGATACTGGTCCAACTCATTTAGCTTGGGCCTTAAATATTCCCTCGATAACATTATTTGGATCTACTTCTGGTTTAAGAAACATGTTTGAGACAAAAATCAATCTAAAGATTGAGTCTAATTCGGAAGTAAGTTGTAAGAAAATTAATAAGAAGGATTTTAGTATTTCTGAAGTCGACCCGGAACAAATTCTAGAAAAGGCAAGGATTCTTCTAGAAATTTAGAGGTTGAGCTCATTAATATGTTTCAAACTGTTAATTATGAAGTTGGAGTTTGTGTTTTTTTCATTAATTTTGTGACCACTTCGCACCAGAACTTTATTAGATATACCGGATAGAGAAGCGGCTTCTACATCAGTTTCCTTGTCACCTACAGACCATGACTCTTCCATGTTAATGTTAAATTTCTTTTGACCTTCTAGAAATAGGCCTGGTTTAGGCTTCCTGCAGTTGCAATTTTCATCGGGTGAGTGGGGACAGAAAAAAACATCAAGTATCTTTACTCCTTCTGATTCAAATTCCTTTAACATCCAATCATTGAGTATTTCAAAGGTATTAATATCGTACATACCCCTCCCAATCCCTGATTGATTCGTAATGATAATTATCTCGTACCCCTTATCAATGATAGTTTTGAGACCTTCTATTGCCCCTTCGATAAACTCGAATTTTGAGATTTCGTGAAGATAACCTACTTCTTTATTAATTACACCATCTCTATCAACAAAAAAAACTTTCATAAACTATTAATAAAAAAATATATGTGTAACATTTAATCATATTGATAATTTTTTAGAAATTTTAGTTTCAAATGTTTGGTCAAATTAATCATTTCTTATTTTTACTATTTAGTTTCTTTTTTCCACTCTCTGTTGCTTTAGGAAATCTCTTAATAATAATAATCAGTGTTTTATGGTTATTTAGTGGCAAATTAAAAGAAAAGTTTCATTTAATTAAGGCTAATAAATTTGCTATGGCTTGCATTTATTTTTTTGTATTGCACATAATTAGTCTTCTTTGGACCGAAGATTTTTATAAAGGACTAGAAAGAACAAAGAAAATGTTGGAGTTTGGGATATATATACCAATATTGTTATCAATTATTAAGATTAAGAACATAGAAAAATATTTAACTATGTTTCTAATTTCTATCGGAATAATGGTACTTACATCTTATCTGATATTCTTTGAACTTATTGCACCTACCAAAGGCTCCACCATTAATGATCCAACACCATTTATGAGTCATATCACATATACCCCTATGATCGCTATAGGGTTTTATCTGTCTTCTAGGTTTTTGCTTTCTATGGATTCAATAAGTATGAAAAATAATAAAGCAATGACAATTTTTCTTGTGTTTATTTCCATCTCTTCATTTATCAATGTATTTATGACTGAAGGAAGAGCAGGTTATGTTATTTTGTTTATTCTGCTCTCTTTACTTTTCTTTCAAGCCTTTGGAACGAACTTGAAAGCTATATTTTTAAGCATTGTTTCTATCGCTATAGTTTTTTTCGCAGCTTACCTAAGTAGCCCAACTTTTAAGCAAAAAATCCAGAGCACTTTTGATGTAACAAATAACTTTTCTAATATCCAAAACTCTTCAATTGGAAAGAGATTAATAATGGCTGATATTTCGATTGAGATATTTAAGGAAAATTTCTTATTTGGAACTGGCGTTGGAGACTTTGAGGATGACTATAAAAAAATTATGCTCAAGAAGAAATTAAATAATGAAATCTATACAGATATTGCCTCTTCTACAAAAAATCCACATAATTTTTATTTATTAGTTGCTGCAGAATTAGGGTTTGTTGGCTTGTTATTTTTAGGGTACTTATTTTTCGCTCATTTTAAATTAGCCTTGGCCCACAAATCAATGTTTAAAAAAGATATATTGATTTCTATTGGAATATGTTTTTTAGCTCTAAATTTTTCTGATAGTTACTTCCTCGGACATTTCTCAAGTTTTTTATATTTATTTTTTGTAAGTTTATTGCTTTCTGAAAGAGCATGAAGTCCAATGTAAGAAAAATCTTATTAATAATTCAACGTTCTAACGGGGATGTATTCCTTAGTAATGGATTAATTCAAAAACTTTATATTAGTTATGATTGTCCTGAAATAGATCTTTTAGTAAATGAAGACACTCTTTCAGTTGCAAAATTAATTCCAAATATAAAAAATATTATTACATTCAGTTATGAAAAGAAAAGAATTGGTAGATTTGATCAAGAGACAAAAATAATAAAAACTATTTATAAAAAATATGATCTGAGTATTTGTCTAACAGCAAGTGATAGGAGCGTAATTTATGCTCTACTTTCTTCAAAATATTCAATTAGTGCAATAGAAGACGATGTTAAAAAATCATGGTGGAAAAGGTTATTGCTAAATAAAAGTTATATCTTCGATAATTCAAGACATATTCTTATTAATAATTTTCAGCCGCTAAGAATTCTAGGAATAAAATTTAGCAAATCTCTACCGGAAATTAATATTAACTTAGAAAAAATATATTTAATTAAGAGAAGACTAGAAATTTTAGGAATAGATAAATTTTTGATTTTCCATCCTTCTGCTCAATATGATTATAAAGTTTACCCTGAATCTTCCAGAGTCAGTCTATTGGAGCAATTATCATCCTTAGATGTTTCTATTGTTGTGACTGGTGGAACTAGCTTACTTGATCAAGCTATAAAAGATTCAATTCCTAAGCTTAATAATATCCATAATTTTGTTGGAGAAACAACACTTGAAGAATATTTAGCCTTAAGCTCTTTATCTTTGGGATATGTTGGAATGGATACTCTTAATATGCATATAGCCTCGAGTCAAAACAAGCGAATTTTTGCTATTTTTGGACCTACAAATACAAAAATGTGGTCTCCTTGGTCTAATTTATCAAATAAAAGTTCAAGATCTGATCAACTCACTCAAACATATGATAATGTCACAATCTTTCAAGCAAATATGAATTGCGTTCCTTGCGGGAAAGCAGGTTGCAATGATGCACATGGTATTAGTGAATGTTTATATCAAATAGATCCTAATTTAATTTATCAGGAAGTTAAGAAATATCTCAGCTCTATATAATTTTCATTGTATTTTTTGAGCGCTCTTTTAGGTATTATGAATACTTATTAAATTATTTCTTAACGGGATCGCAACTCGGTAATTGCCAGTTAGATTGCTTTTCATGGAGCTTCAAGTATCTGTAAAAAGTTCCCTCAAAATTTCCAAAAGCTATTACAAATCCTGGTCCACCATCTAAGATTCCAAGTTTAAAAATATAATGCTTTATGAATGCCCATAAGCCATGAAGAAAAGCCTTTAAAACCGAAGATTTAACATTTTTGATCTCAAGCTTTTCAACACCAAGTGTTGAATATTTGTTGGCCTTATGAATTAACTCGCCAGTGTTTTTAAAAGGAATTTGCCATATTGAATTATTCAAATACCCCAATTTTTTTTTAGATAAATTAATAAAACCTTCATGGACTGGCTTATTGTCATAGACCATAGCGCCTTTTTGAAAGAGCTGAGGTTGACGATAATTAGGATACCAACCAGAAAATTTTATCCATTTACCCATAAAGAAATTCCTTCTTGGAATGAAATAAATATCATGTTTTGGATTCTCCATAATTTGCATAATCTCATTCATGACTTCCTTTGTACATCTTTCGTCAGCGTCGATGCTCAAAATCCAATCACCATTACAATGAGTTAATGCCTCATTTCTCAAATTACCATAACCATCAAACTTAATATGAACAACCTTCGCACCCATCGACTCTGCAAGCTCAGATGTGCCATCAGTGCTATTAGAGTCAGCTAAGATAATTTCATCAGCCCATATAACGCTATCAATACATTGCTTTATTTTTTGTACTTCGTTGAATGCAATAATATAAACTGATAATTTTTTCATTAATTTCTAATTACTAGATAGATTAATTCTATTATAAATATGAATGTATCTTTAATCATAACAACTTTCAATAGATTTGACGCTTTAGAACTGGTCCTGAAGAGTATTGAATCTCAAGTAATAAAACCTCTAGAAGTTATAATTGCCGATGATGGCAGTGATGAAAATAATGTTTCAAAGATAAAAGAGTTTATTAATAATTCTCAGCTTAACATTATCCACTCATGGCAGGAAAATATTGGTTTTAGATTAGCTAGATCGAGAAATAAAGCTATAAGTTTGTCTACAGGAGAATATCTTATAGTAATTGATGGAGATATGATACTTCACCCTTATTTCGTAGCCGATCATATATTAGCAGCAAAAAAGAATTTTTTTATCCAAGGCTCTAGAGTCCTTATCAAAGAGAAACTTACTGAAAAATTACTCAATAAAGAAATTAGTTCGGTAAATTTCTTTTCAAGAGATATTGCAAATAGGAAAAATACAATTCGATCTAGATTATTATCAAAGTTTTTTTCTGAGAAAAATAACTCTCATAAGAGAGTCAGGGGTTGCAATATGTCTTTTTATAAGTCTGATTGTATTGCGGTTAATGGTTTTAATAATGAATTTGAAGGCTGGGGAAGAGAAGACAGTGAATTTGTTGTAAGATTTTTAAATGCAGGTTTTTGTAAAAAGAATTTGAGATTTTCCGCTGTCCAGTTTCATCTCTGGCATGGATTAGAGGAGAATAAATCACTACCTGAGAACGATAAAATATTAGACAATACAATAAATAAAAATCTATCCTGGTGTGAATTCGGAATTAATGAATTTCTAGATTAGTATGAAAGTAAGTGCATTTACATTTATCAGAAATGGCGAAATTTTGGGCTATCCATTTATTCAGTCTATAAAGTCAATACTGCCTATTGTTGATGAGTTTGTTATAAATGTAGGACCTAGCGAAGACAGAACTCTAGAAATTATTAAATCAATAAAGAGTAAGAAAATTAGAGTCATTAAGTCCTATTGGAGTGAAAAAATGACTAATAAGGGATATGTATATGGTCAACAAAAAATGATCGCCCAATATAACTGTACTGGAGATTGGCTTTTTTATATTGAAGGGGATGAAGTTTATCATGAAGATAATTTGCAAGATATTTTATCTGAGATGCAGAATCAACTAGATAATCGAAATGTTGAGGCGTTGGCGTTTAAATTTATTCATTTCTATGGTAATAAGAACACATATCTTGATTCACCTGGTTGGTATAGATCTGAGGCGAGAATTATAAAATCTAATATAAGGTCATATGCGCCTGATGGGCTTTTTTGGCTTATTTTAGAAAAGAATAAAGTGGGTCGTTATCCAAGAGCTAAACTTCTTGACATATGCTGCTACCATTATGGATGGGTAAGAACTGAACATGAGATGAATTTAAAAAGCAAAAAAGTTCAAAAATATTGGGGTGGAGTTCCACATAAGATAGATTACAAAAATATGGATGGCAGCATACTAAAAAATTTTCAGGGATCTCATCCTAAAGTAATTAAAAGCTGGCTGCCAAAAGTGGAAGGTCTGCAGGAGGTTAATAAGGATTATAGACTTTCTTCAAAACAGAAAAAACATAGAATAATGCGAGCTGTGGAGAAGTTTTTTGGTATTGACTTAAGTAAAAAACACTATAAGAAAATTTAGCATGAGAGTCTTGATAGAGCTCCCCTCTTGGATTGGTGATTGTGTTATGGCTACTCCATCCATAGAAAACTTAACAAAAATCTATCCAAAAATAGAGTTAATTTTTCTTGGTCCCAAAGCCTCAATTCAGATATTCGCTAATCATCCAAACTGCTTTAAAGAATTTATCTTTGATAGGAGGATCGGCTCTTTTCTTAAAATTGCAAAAGAAATTGGAAATGTTGATTTATTCATATCTTTCAGAGGCTCAATTAGGACAAGGTTATTAAGTTTCTTTATTAAGACAAATAGATTCTTTCAATACGATAAAAGAAAATTTGCCCTAGGTCATCAAGTAGAAAAATACAATAATTTCATGAACTTAACTCTTGGTATTGATTTGAAACCAAATAAACTGCAGATTTATTCTAACAAAACTAAATTAATCAATAATCTTAAGCCTTCTATAGGATTGAATCCAGGGGCTAAGTATGGAAGTTCAAAATGCTGGCCTCCAGAAAGATATGCAGAACTTGCCTCAATACTCTCTAAAGACTTTAATATTATTTTTTTTGGTGGAACTGATGAGGTAGAACTCTGTTCAATTATAGAATCCATGATTGAGAATTCATCAAAAAAAATTATCAACCTCTCGGGTAAAACTTCTATCCAGGAGCTAATAAACTATATTAAAAATTTAGACTTTTTTATAACTGGTGATTCTGGCTCTATGCATATAGCTGCAGCCTTTGGAGTTCCAACTGTTTCTATTTTTGGACCAACGAAAACTTTTGAGACCTCTCAATGGAAAAATAAAAATTCTAGAATTCTAAAGTTGGATCTTGATTGTCAACCATGCATGAAAAGGGAATGTCCCTTGGGCCATCATAAATGTATGAAGGATATTACTGTAAAGGATGTTCTAAAAGAGTTAGACAAATTAACTTGAGAAGTGCTGGTCAATTAAACTACACAATGTATGACCTACAAATATATGCATTTCTTGAATGCGAGGTGTATTACTTGAAGGTATAACTATGTTATGTGTGCAAACATCATTCATTCTCCCCCCCGATGACCCTGACAAGCCTATAGTTTTTAAATTTATTTCTTTAGCATATCGAAGAGCGTTAATTATATTCTCACTATTTCCAGATGTACTAATTCCAATGACAAGATCATTTTTTGATCCCAAGGCCTCAAGCTGCCTCTGGTAAATTAAATCAAATCCAAAATCATTGCCTATTGAAGTTATTGCTGAAGTGTCCGTGGTAAGAGCAATGCATGGCAAACCATTACGAACATTTTTGAATCTCCCAACCAGTTCAGCGGCAATATGCTGTGCATCAGCAGCAGAACCACCATTACCAAAAATAAGAATTTTTGCACCTTTTTCTAGGGTCTGAATGGCAAGCTTCGAAACTTTCTCAATTTCAGGAATAAGGTTTTTTAAAAGTTTTGAGGTTTCGATGTGTTCGGAGAGTTCTTGTTCAATGATGTTTAACATGAGATTTGTATCTTTTTTATAATTTCAGAGGTGCTCTTTCCGGCTATAAAATCAATCAATATAAGTTCGTCTACGATATCTTCACCCACAACTTTCTTGCCTTTGTAGTCGCTACCTTTGATAAGTTTATTCGGAAGTATAGCTTTAATAAGTTTTAAAGGAGTATCTTCTTCAAAAGGTATAACGTAATCTACCGATTCTAAACCTGCGATGACACAAGCCCTGTCTTCCAGGTTGTTGATTGGTCTTGAGCTCCCTTTAAGTTTTTTAATGGATTCATCTGAGTTAATACCTACAACCAATATACCACCGAGTTTTTTTGCCTCCTCTAAATATTTAACGTGTCCAACATGAAGAATATCAAAACAGCCATTTGTAAAGATAATCTTTTCATTATTCTCTTTTAATTTATTAACAATTGGAAGGAATTGTTCAAGGGTTTTTATATGGTCACTGCAACCGCTAAGGTGAAGGGACGACTCATAAGTAATTATTTCATCAAAATTTACTGTAGCTGAACCTACTTTACCAACAACAACACCTGCGGCAAGATTGGCAAATTTAACCGCATTATCAATATCTAGATTGCAGGCAAGTGCATAACCTAATGACGCAATAACTGTATCTCCTGCACCGGTAACGTCAAAAACCTCTTTAGCAACTGTGGGGTGCCTTCTTATTTTTGAGTCAAGAATTGCAATACCATCTTCACTAAGAGTGATCATAGAAATAGACAATTTAAAATCCTTTTTTAATTTATTTAAAACTTTGTCTATTGATTCAGAGGATTTAATTTCTATACCCGTAGCCTGAGCAGCTTCTTTCTTGTTTGGGGTAAGTAAATATGAATGAGAATATTTTGAGTAATCAAATCCTTTCGGATCAACAATAACTTTTATATTTTTTAAATTGGCTAAACTGATTAACTTTCTAGTTAGTCTATCAGTAAGTACTCCTTTGCCATAGTCAGAAAGGATCACCAGATCGAACTCATCAATTAACTCTTCATATTTATTTTGTAATGCCTCCTCAGAAGATGAATTTATATCGTTAGTACTCTCAATATCGTATCTGACAACCTGTTGCTGCGAAGAGATAATTCTCGTTTTTTGACTTGAAACTCTATTTTCTTCTCTGATTAGATGTTTCGTTTCAACATTTATTTCTTCAAGTAATTTCTTCAAAAGACTGGAAATATGGCAATCGCCAATAACACTCAAAACTGAGACATAGGCTCCTAAAGACTGAAGGTTATTTACAACATTGCCAGCACCACCTAACAACATAGTCTCCTTTTTGACATCAACAATCTGAACAGGGGCCTCTGGTGAAATTCTTGAACAATGTCCAAATAGATATTTATCGATCATAAGATCGCCAATCACAAGAATTCTAGGCTTTTTATCTTGAATATTTTTTATCATCAAACTTTTGGAAAGTTGTGCATCTTCTTAATCTCACCAATGTAGTCATGAATACCATCTTCTAGAGAAAATTTTGGATCATAATGCAAATATTTTCTAGAGAGTGAGATCTCTGCTTGAGTATGCATCTGATAACCACTATAAGGATTTTCAAAATATTCTGTGGTGTAGTTGGTTCCCAACTCTAATTGAATAATATCAACTATATCTTGAAAGCTTCTAGCTATTCCAGTACCGACATTATAAGCGCCGTTTCTTTTTGCGCTACAAGCTTTAATATTTGCCTGAATTACATCCTCAATGTAGACAAAATCTCTAAAAATTTTATCCGAACCTTTAAAAAGCCTAGGAGCCTTATTGTCCAATATTTGGTGGGCCAACTGAATAACCATAGAAGAGGTTTTATTTTTGAAATACTCATTAGTGCCATAAACATTAAAGAATCTTAATCCAACAATCTGCATAGATTGATTTTCATCAGAAAATTCCTTGGCTATATGATCCATAGCGAGCTTACTATAACCATAGGGGTTTTCAGGGGACTCATAGCCTATTGTTTGAGGCGATGGAAGGCTTCCATAGGTTGCTGCAGAACTTGCATAGACTAAACATGCATCATCATTTTTTGCCTTATTTAGAAACCAATAAAAGGAATTTACATTTGTGCGCATGACAATCTCTTGGTCATAGACCCTAGTATCAGAAATAGCTGCTTGGTGAAATATATAGTCAAATTTATAATCATTCAACTTAGATAGGTCATTGGAGTTATTAATATCCCCACATATCAGATTGCCTTTGTAGTTAAGGAGGTTATGAAAATGACCAAAACTTTTGAGGTTACCATTTGAGAATGTTTCTTCGCTTCTGAAGCAATCAAAAATGACTATTTTTGAGTTAGGATAATTTTTTTCAAAATATGTTGCAAGATTACTACCAATAAAACCTGCTCCACCTGTGATTAAGATAGTTTTGTTGTTGAAATTTATATCATTATATTTCATAAGCTTAATTATACATTTCGTATGCTCTTATAATACTTTTGAATATTTTCATAGAAAATCGAATGAAATACGAGAGAAATTTTTATCAAATAAGAGGCAACAAAGAGATACTTCAAAATTTAAAAGATGAAACTCAGTCAGTTGGTTATTATTCACTTCCTTTTCAGGATACTGATTCAATTACCAATTATTCAAGAAAAATATCTCAAAATAACATTTACATTATTGGCATTGGTGGATCTACTCTAGGAACCAAAGCAATCTATACTTTTCTTCGTAGTAATATTAAATTTAAGAAAAAACTATTTTTCTTGGACACCATTGACCCCTTAAGAATTAACTATCTTCTGTCACTGTCAGACTTGGAAGATTCACATTTCATAATTATTTCAAAGTCAGGGAATACTATTGAACCAATAAGTATTCTAAAATTTCTATCAGAAAAAATTGAAATTTCTAAGAGAAATTCAACAATTATTGCTGGCCCCAAAACCCCTTTGATGGATTTTGCCAACACTAAAAAAATTAAAGCTTTTACGATACCAAACAATATCGGAGGAAGGTTTTCTGTTTTTAGTTCAGTCGGATTAGTACCTCTCAGCATTATTGGGGTCGACATAAATGCTCTTTTAAAGGGGTGTCGTGAAGTCCATGAGAGTTTTTTTAATGAAGATTTTTATTACGATCTAATAATCAACAAAGCACGTTTTCTGGTTGAGAACAAAAGTCGTTTCACTATGAATATTATTTTTTCCTATTCTTCAGTCTTTAAGGACTTCAACAAATGGTTTGTGCAGTTATGGGCAGAGTCCTTGGGTAAAAAAAATATTAACAACACTAGACAAGGATTAACGCCTATAGCACTTATTGGGCCTGATGATCAACATAGTTTCCTACAGCTAATTATGGATGGCGTCAGAGATAAATCAGTCACTTTTTTTAAAATTAATAATTTTCAGGACAATACAGTTATCCCAGATAATGATGATTTTTCTATTTTTGGATTAAATTATCTAAACAGAAAAAGTTTTAATGAATTGATAAACATGCAGGCTGATTCAACTTATCAGGCGATTATTCAAGAGAAAGACATACCATGTGATAAAGTAACAATATCGGTCATTGATGAAAAGAACATTGCAATGCTTATGTATCGATTTCAACTTTTAACTTCATGTGTTGGGGCATTTCTTCAAATCAATACTTATGATCAGCCAGGCGTTGAGTTGGGCAAGAAAATTCTTAAAAAAGGCCTAAGTAAATGATTTCCAATTGTTTATTTCCTGTGGCCGGTTATGGAACAAGGTTTCTTCCTGTAACAAAGTCTATTCCTAAAGAAATGTTGCCAGTTCTAACCAAACCTCTCATTCAATTTGGGGTTGAAGAGGCAATGAGTGCAGGCATAACATCTATGTCTTTTGTAACTAATGAGCATAAAAATGCTATACAAAAATATTTTGAAAAATTTGATGAACTTGAATGTTTGATTAAGGGCACCAGCAAAGAATCATATTTAGATAAAACCAACGAAATAATAGATAAATGTCAGTTTAGATTCATCGAACAAAAGCAAATGTTAGGACTCGGGCACGCAATTCTTACTGGTAGGGATTTGTTAAAAGATACAGATGCTTTTGCAGTAATCCTACCTGATGATTTATGTGTTAGTGATAAATGTTCTGTGCTCGGTCAGATGATTGCAGTGCATAATCAGTTTCCGGGTTCATGTGTAGTTGCAATAGAGGAGGTGCCATGGGAAGAAGTAAATAAATATGGCATTATAACTGGCAAAGAAATAGATAATTCAAGGCAAATTTTTGAGATTGATGAAATGTTAGAAAAACCAGACGTTGATAAAGCGCCAAGTAATCTGGCTATTATTGGAAGATACATACTTACAAATGATATTTTCACTATACTTGAAGACATTCCTCCTGATCACAATGGAGAAATACAAATTACAGATGCTTTAATGGAATTGGCCAAAACTGGAAAAGTATTGGGTTATAAATTTAATGGAACAAGATATGATTGTGGCTCTGTAAGAGGTTATCTAAACGCAAATAATTTTTTTGCAAAGAAAGATTTGTAGTCTTCAATTTCGTTTTCAATATATCCTTTTCTAAAGTCTTTCATTGTTAAAATTTATGAATATATTTTCTTAATTTATAACATTTGAGTAGAGAAACTATACAAGTCGTCTTAATGTGTAGAGATAGAATTGAGTATTTTAAGGATGCTTTTAAATCTATTCTATATCAGGAAGAATCAGATATTGTAGGCATGAAAATTTTAGTCTCTGATAATTCGATTGGAAAGGACGTTGAAAATTTTTTAAAAGATAATTACCCCAATGAGAATTATCTATATATTAGAAGAAACCCACCAGTCTCAATAATGGAACATTATCAGTTAATCTTTAATGATATAGATGAAGAATACACAATCATGTTTCATGATGATGATCTCATGAAGCCATACTTTATCAAACATATTTCAAATTATTTGCCAAAGAATGGAATTGCTGCAGTTTCTTGTAATGCAGTAATTTGCAAGAGAGTCATAAAAGAAAGTGGCATAAAATCATTTTCAGATTCAGATAACATTCTTTTTAATACAAAAACTGAATTTTTTAAAAGATATCTACCTGGGTCTAGTGGTCAAGCGCCATATCCAGCGTATCTGTACAATTCCAATTATCTTAAACAAACAAAATTTTTACCCCTCCCAAATGGAAGTTGTGACGATGTAGCCATGATAAGTTCTATGTTGGATTTTGGTTCAATTTTGTGGCTTAAAAATGATTTAATGTATTATCGTGTTCATCAAAACAGTAACACTGAGGTTGAAGGCATCATGGAAAGGATAATTCTTATGAGGTATATGATCAAGAATGGACTCGATAGAAGTTTGGATTCAATAGCTTTGTTTCGATGTGAATATTGGGCCAGATGGATTTGCAAACAGCCTCTATCAGAGCTAAGCCAAAGAAAGAATAAAGTAGTGGCTATTCATCTTGTCAAAAAATTAATGTTTTTTCTTAGAAAAAAAATCTTCTGGCGTGTTATTTTTACGAGAATTTTTAATTTTTTCAAGGGCTAAGAAATATGAATAATGGTGAAAAAATTGCAATAGTTGGCTTAGGTTATGTCGGTCTTCCTCTAGCAGTTGCTTTTTCTAAAAAATTTAAAGTTTTGGCTTTTGATATAAATAAAGACAGGATTAGTGAATTATCAAATGATTATGATAGAACCCTTGAGTTGAATTCTTCTCAACTTCAAGATGCAAAGAATAACATAGTTTATTCATCAAACATCGAAGAGGCTAGAGATTGCAATATATTCATAGTTACTGTACCAACGCCAATAAATAAAACTAATCAACCTGATCTTTTTCCCCTTATAGACTCTTCAAGAGCTATTGGATCTATTCTAAAAAAAGACGATATAGTAATCTATGAATCTACAGTTTATCCAGGTGTTACGGAAGAGATTTGCGCTAAAGAGTTAGAGAAGTCATCAGGACTTACATTTAATAAAGATTTCTTTTGTGGCTATTCTCCTGAAAGAATAAATCCTGGAGATAAAAAGCACACCGTGGAGAAAATTCTTAAGGTTACATCTGGTTCAAACCCAGCAATTGCAAAAAAAGTTGATGAGCTTTACCAAGAAATTATAAGTGCTGGAACATTTCTGGCTTCAAGTATAAAAGTTGCTGAAGCATCAAAGGTTATCGAGAATACACAAAGAGATGTTAATATTGGATTGATTAATGAGTTGGCAATAATTTTTAATGAAATGAAAATTGACACAAATGAGGTTATAGCTGCAGCCTCAACAAAGTGGAACTTTATAAAGTTATCCCCGGGACTTGTAGGGGGACACTGTATAGGCGTGGATCCTTATTACCTAACCTATAAGGCTGAAGAATTAGGTTATCGACCAAATTTGATTCTTGCATCCAGACAAATTAATAACGGTATGGGTAAGTTTATTGCTGATCAAACCATAAAAGAAATGATTAAAGTTGGCAAGATAATTAAAAACTCTAATATTCTAGTTCTGGGCCTGACATTTAAAGAGGATTGTCCAGATATCAGAAATACTAAAGTAATTGATATTATTGAGGAAATGAAAGATTTTGGCTCAAATGTGGATGTTTTTGATCCCTGGGTTGATCCAAACGAGAAAAAGAAGTCATACTCTCATGGACTCATAAGCAATCCGCTTAAAAATGAAAAGAAATATGATGCAATAATTGTTGCCGTGGCACATTCAGACTTCAAAGAATATACTCACGAAACATATTTAAAGCTCTCGAAAAAAGATGCTGTCATTATTGATGTTAAGGGGATTGTTCCTAATCCTTCATGGAGACTTTGATGGAGCAATACCAAGTAATAACAGATAGGAAAATCAAAGTTGGCATTGTTGGATGTGGGCGTATTTCTATAAACCATTTCAAATCGATAGAAATTCATAATGATTCCATTGAGTTAGTAGGTGTTTGCGATAACGATATCAATGTTTTGAAAAGGCATATCATTGACTATAAGGTTAACGGATATGTGGAGTTTGAAGAGATGTTAAAAGCAGAAAATCTAGATGTAGTAGTTATTTGTACTCCATCTGGGCTTCATGCTGAGCAGACAATTTTGGCGGCAAAATACAAGGTTAATGTGCTATGTGAGAAGCCAATGTCAACAGATTGGAATGATGGCATAAAAATGGTCGAATCTTGCAGGAAAAACAGAGTTCGACTTTTTATAGTTAAGCAAAATAGACGCAATACTACTCTTCAATTATTAAAAAAAGCAATTGAAGAAAATAGATTTGGAATAATTCATATGGTTAATATTAATGTGTTTTGGACCAGGCCACAAGAATATTATGATCAGGCCCCATGGAGAGGTACTTGGAGCCTTGATGGCGGAGCTTTTATGAACCAGGCATCTCATTATGTAGATTTGCTAGATTGGTTGATTGGACCTGTGTCAGAAGTGCATGCTTTTTCTAGTACTACCAGAAAAATCGAGGCTGAAGATACTGGAGTGCTAAACATAAAATGGAAAAATGGCACACTAGGTTCAATGAATGTAACGATGTTAACTTATCCAAAAAACTATGAAGGTAGTATTACAATCATAGGCAGAGACGGAACTGTTAAGATTGGAGGAATAGCAGTAAATCAGATAGAGCATTGGGAATTTAAAGATTCCAGGGAATATGACCAAGAAATTAATGATTCAAGCTATGAAACAACATCAGTGTATGGGTTTGGGCATCCACTGTATTACAAGAACTTTATAGAAAGTATGCGTGGCGAAGCATCACCAGAGACTGATGGAGAGGAGGGCTTAAAATCTCTCGAGTTAATTATAGCTGCATATAATTCAGCCAAGAATGAACAGGTAGTTAAATTACCTTTGCCATTTAAGAGTCATTAGATAAATTCAATGGTATCAGAAAAAAGCTCAGTATTTGAAGTTGAATGGGTAAATCACGCGTCTTATGTAATTAAGTTCCAGGAAATTCAATTATTAGTTGATCCATGGATCTTTGGAGATTGTTTTGATGACAGCTGGAGTTTGTTAGTTGATAGCGCATTTACATTAAATGATTTTGAAAGAATCACCCATATTTGGTTCTCTCATGAACATCCTGATCACTTTTCTCCTTGGGTTTTATCTGCCATTCCAAAAAAATATAGAGAGTCAATCACTGTCCTATTTCAAGAAACTTCCGATAAAAGAGTCATTAATTTTTGTAAAAAACTATTCTCTAAGGTTGAAGAACTTCCTGACAGAAAAAGTTTTTTATTGTCAGATGTTTTCAAATTAACATGTGGAAAAATGATGAATATAGATTCATGGTTGTTGGCAGAAATAGATAACACCAAGATTCTAAATTTAAACGATTGTGTTATTGACTCACCACAACTTGTTAAAAGTATAAAAAAAATTACTGGTGAAGTTGACATTCTTTTAACTCAATTTTCTTATGCTAATTGGGAAGGGAATCCGGAGGAAACTGAAAAAAGACTTGCATCAGCAAGTGAAAAACTTGAACGTGTAAACATACAAGTTAGAGGATTTAGTCCTAAATATGTAATCCCATTTGCAAGCTTTGTATATTTTTCTCATTCCGAGAATCGATATATGAATGATGCTATAAATTCAGTCGACAGAGTCAATTCATTTCTTTTAGAGCAGACTAACTCTAAGCCATTGGTTTTTTATCCTGGAGATAGATGGTCCTATGGAGAAGTTAGATCCAATACAGAATCCTTAAAAAAATATAAAGAACACTACGAAAAAATTAATAAGAAAAAATTTAAGAAATCTAATAAACCCATCACAAATGATATTCTCGGTTCATTGGCTGAGAACTATATTAGAAACTTAAAAAAGAAAAATTCTTTATTAATTTTAAAGTTACTTAATTCATTCCCAAAGAACTTAGGATTCAAAAGACTCGTTATAAAATTGTCTGATACAGGACAAATATGTGAATTCGACCTAATTAAGGGACTAAGTTTTCATGAAAGAGGAAGCATAGTTGGAGCAGATGTTGAGTTATCTTCAAATAGTTTAAATCAGATATTAAAATTTGAGTGGGGAATAGGCACAGTTCTTATAAACGCAAGATTTAAGGCTACTGAAAAGGGTTATAGAATTTTTAAAAGGATTTTTGTTTTTGGGATATGGAATAGTGTTGATAGATACTTGTGTTTTAAAACTATCTTAAAATTAATGCTTATGTTTCTTTTCTTAGGAAAAAAATTAAAAACATATAACGACTTTAGTTTTTATAAATCATGGCAAATATGAAAGACCAAAATATTCATAAAACTGCTATTATTGATCAAGGTGCTTCAGTTGGTGAGGGTTCAAAGATATGGCATTGGTCACATGTGTGTGCTGGAGCAAAAATTGGCACTAATGTTGTCATTGGTCAAAATGTATTTGTTTCATCTAAGGCAATAATTGGCAACGATTGCAAAATTCAAAACAATGTTTCAATTTACGATAATGTGAGACTGGGCGATGGAGTTTTTTGTGGACCTAGCATGGTTTTCACAAACGTTATTAATCCCAGAGCAACAATAAATCGAAAAGATCAATTTCAAGATACAATTGTTGCGGATGGGGTTACATTTGGAGCAAACTCTACAATACTTTGTGGTATCAATATAGATAAATATGCTTTTATTGGTGCTGGGTCGTTCGTTAACAAAGATGTGAAAGCTTATGCATTAGTGGTTGGTGTACCTGCAAAACAAATTGGCTGGGTAAGTAGTCACGGAATTAGATTAGATCTGCCTTTGGATGGAAATGCGGAGACAATATGTACTGTTTCAAATGAAAAATATATATTAAGAAATGGACAGATTGAAATTGTTGAGCCAACTTGAAAATAATGATAGATTTTGCAAATTTACAAATTCAATATCAAAAATATAAAAAATCTATTGATTTTAATATCGCAAAAGTATTGGACTATTCCAGCTACATAATGGGAGAAGATATTTCAACCTTAGAAGATCATCTTGCAGAATATACTGGAATCAAAAATGTCATAACATGTTCATCTGGAACCGATGCTTTGTTGATCGCCCTTATGGCAATTGGCACTAAGCCTGGGGATGAAATTATAACAACCCCTTTTAGCTTTATCTCAACTGCAGAGGTTATAGCTCTTCTGGGCGCAACACCTGTCTTTGTTGATATTGAGTTTGATAGCTTTAATATAGATGTTAGTCTCATCGAGAATGCAATTTCTAGCAAAACAAAGGCGATTATTCCTGTAGGACTATATGGACAACCAGCTGACTTATCAGAAATTAATGAACTTGCAATCAAGTATAACTTGAAAGTAATCAATGACGGAGCCCAGAGTTTTGGTTCAGTTTATAAAGGCTCCTCAGAGGCAGAATTTGTGGATATTTCTACTACAAGCTTTTTTCCATCTAAGCCTTTTGGATGTTATGGCGATGGTGGAGCGTTATTTACTAATAACGATGATTATGCTGAGTTGGCCAGAATGATAAGAGTTCATGGGCAAGTGAAAAGGTATCATCATCAATATTTAGGAATAGGCGGAAGATTAGATACTATCCAGGCAGCTATTTTGTTAGCTAAACTTCCTTATTATCAAGATGAATTAAATACAAGAAATAAATTGGCTGAAAGATACAATAAAGGTCTTTCTGAAAAATTTATCATTCCAAGAATAAAATCTAATCGATCTAGCTCCTGGGCTCAATACACTATTAGAGTTAAAGAAAGAGACAAACTTGTTGAATATTTAAAAAGTAAAGGCATCCCATCTGCCGTTCATTACCCTATCCCACTTCATCTTCAACCATGCTTTTCGTACTTGAATTATAAATTGGGCTCGTTTGAAGTATCTGAAAAGGCATCTCAAGAAGTCCTAAGTCTTCCAATGAATGCTTTTATTTCTGGCGAAGAATTAGACTTTGTATGTAAAGCACTGACTAGCTAAATAATTTTGAAAAGTTCAGAGTTTAAAAAAAATGTACTAACTCTCATGACGGGAGCATCAATTGCAGAGGCTATACCAGTGGCTATCAGTCCTATTCTAACTCGACTATACTCTCCAGAAGATTTTGGAATTCTATCAGTTTTTGTTGCTTTCTTGACATTGATGGGTTATGTAGTTAATGCGAGATATGATGCAGCAATAATGCTTCCTAAATCAGATAAAGAAGCAATCAACTTATTTGCCCTGGGTATGAGTATTAACTTCATTATTTCTCTGTGCTTGTTGATTATTATATTTCTTTTCTCAAATGAAATTGCCATAATACTTGGGAATGAGAAAATTAAATTTTGGCTATATTTTCTTCCAATCTCAATTTTCTTAGCTGGCGTGTTTAATATTGCAAATTACTTTAACAACAGAAAAAAGGAGTATTGCAACATTAAAAATGCCTATCTTTTTAAATCTATAACTCTATCTTCAATCCAGGTTCTTATGGGTATATTAAAAAGTGGTGCGTCAGGCTTGATTTCAGGATTAATAATTTCTCAAATTTTTGCAAATGGGAGATTAGTTAAAACGGTAATTAGAGATAGAACAAATATTTCGTTAATTTCAAAAAATGAGATAATTAAGGTTGCAAAAAAATTCAAGAAATTTCCCAAGATACTTATCTGGGGGGGTGTTTCAAGTATTTCATCAACCCATATCACAAATTTATTAATTTCTTCATTATTCTCTCTGTCCACCCTTGGTTTTTATGCCCTAGCGCAGAGATTACTTGCTCTGCCAAGTGCATTAATAAGTGACCAAATTGGTAAGGTTTTTTTTCAGACTTATTCAGAGAGCTCTAATGAAACTAAATCAGGATATGATATTTTTATTAAAACATTTAAGAACTTAATATACATCGGAGTTCCAATTTATCTTCTCATTTATATCTTCATCGAAAATATTTTTGCAATTGTTTTTGGTGAGGAGTGGAGAATTGCTGGAAGTTATGCAAAAATTATGGCACCAGTATTCTTCTTTGCCTTTATTCTTGATCCAGTTTCCTTGATTAATCAAGTTAATCAGAAGGGCTCTATTGAAATTTTTTGGCAATTTGGGTTACTTATTCTCAATATAACAATCTTAACAGTTGGCAATTTTTATTCTCTGACATTTGAATCAATTCTGATAATCCTTTCTTTATTAATTTCAGCCTATTATCTACTGTATTTTTATCTAATTAAAAAAGCAAATTTTGCTCAAAATTCATGAACCAAAATATGAAAATATGGATTTTACAGACCGCAGAACCAGTCCACTCTGACCTAGGTTCACCTAGGCCAATGAGGGCAATGAATCTTGCAAATAAGTTAATAGAAAATCAATTTAAAGTAAGAATTTGGACATCTGACTTCTTACACCAAGAAAAAAGGCATAGAACTAAGACTTTTAGTGAATATCAAATTAGTAGAAATTTGACTATTAATTTAATTCCAAGTAATGGGTATGAAAAGCATATAAGCATTAATAGGTTGCACGATCACTTTATTCTATCTAGAAATCTAAAAAAAGCATTATTGAAAATCACAGAATTGCCAGATTTGGTTTTTATCGGATACCCGCCAATTGAAACTGCTTATGTAATGATGAAATGGCTTAAGAAAAGGAATATTCCATATGTTTTAGATGTTAAAGATCAGTGGCCAGTTATTTTCTATCAAAGAATGAATTTTTTTATCAAACCTTTTGCATTTTTTATGTCACTTCCTTATATCTCGGTTTCTAAGAGTATTTTTAAAAATGCTATAGCTATCTCTTCAATTTCTGATGGATTTCTAAATTGGTCTATTGATTACGGCAATAGAATAAGAACTGAAATCGATCTAGTTACACCTCTTACTTCACCAACAATAATCTACAATGAGCATGAAATAAAAGAATCAATAAATTGGTGGGTAGATCAAGGTGTTAAAGTTAACAAAAACTTTAAAATAATATTCGTTGGAAGTATGTCAAAAGTTTTTAATTTTGATGTGATTTTTGATGCTTGCAATCTTCTAGATGATAAAAAAATGGCCTATGAGTTCATTATTTGTGGAGACGGTGAACTAAGACCTTATATTCTCTTGAAAGCAAAACAATACCCAAGAGTAAAGGTAATAAAATGGATTAACCACAAAAAAATGTTTACCTTATCAAAAATTGCATCAGCCTATATTGCACCATATAACAATACACCTGATTTTAAAATTAGCATACCTAATAAAATTATAGATGCATGTAAATTTGGATTACCGATATTAACCTCTCTAGAAGGTGATGTTTCCAATCTAATTAACTCAAAGAAAATAGGTATGACATTCAATGATGGTAGATCACTTTCAGAATCTATTGAAGAGTTAATTGGAAACCAAAAAAAATATGAGATATTTTCTGAAAATTCAATTAACACCTATAGAAAATTATTTGATAGTAATATAGTTTATCAAGAATGCGTTAAAAATCTCAATAAGATAATAAACGGAGATAAACGAGTAAATTGAAACTTATATTTTTAGCCACTTCCGGATCAATACATAGTTATCGCTGGGTTGATTTTTTCTTAAAGCAAGATTACGAGGTGATTTGGATTTCTTTTGACAAGAAATTATATGATCCTCCTAAACATGTTGAGTATATTGAAATTAATCACAATAGAATTATTTCTCTTGTTAAATGTCTTTTTAAGATAAGATCAATTAAGCCATCACTTATCCATGCTCATTATGTTGGTTATTATGGACTTGCGGCTCTTCTATCAAAATACAGATATATCATCACTCCATGGGGGTCAGATTTATTACTAAACAAGACTAATTTTTTTAAGAAATTATTTATTAGTCTTATTCTCAGAAATTCTGAATTAGTCACTTATGATGGAGAAAATATAAAAAGGGAAATTTCGCAATATGGAATTAAGGAAAGAAAAATACGAAATATCAAATTTGGCATAGATACTAAAAAGTTCTCTAACATCAATACTCAAAAAACTAATCAATTTCGTATTGTTTCAACTAGGGTACTGGATGATATATATGATTTAAAGACGCTGATTAAAAGTTTCGCTATTGTTTTGAGAAAATTTCCAAATTCAGATCTGTTTATAGCAAATGATGGGAAATTAAGGAATAACTTACAAAGACAGGCAGCAAAATTAGGCATTAAAGATAGAGTATTTTTTACTGGAAAGGTGCCAAATGATAAAATGCCTGAATTTCTTTCTGAGATGGACATATACGTTTCAACGGCATTATCTGATGGCGGTCTATCGTGCAGTACAGCAGAGGCAATGTCATGTGAATTGCCAGTTGTAATAAGCAACTCTTCAGACAATGCTCAGTGGGTAAAAGACAAATATAATGGCATGTTATTCGATTGTAAAAATCATGAGATGTTAGCTGCTAAGATAATATATCTTTTTCAAAATAGTGAAATTATGAGGAGTATTGGGCAGAGAGGCAGGAAGGAAATTGTTTCAAAGTTTAATTTAACTAAAGAAAAGAAAAAAATGATGGATATCTATGACGGATTTTTAATAAAACCTATAAGTTGAAGTTATGATTTTTGCATTTAAGAGATTGTTTGATATTATTTTTTCGTTAATATTTCTTGTATTGTTTTCTCCATTGTGCTTGATATTATCAATGTTTATCAAATTTGATTCCAGGGGTCCAATTTTTTTTACTCAGTCAAGACTAGGGAAAAATAAAGTTGTATTTAAGATAATAAAATTTAGAACAATGATTGTTGGTGCTGAGGAAATGCAACAAGGAATCTTTAATGAAGAAGATGATCCAAGGGTGACGAAGATAGGAAATTTTCTCAGAAGATATAGTCTTGATGAAATACCTCAGATGTTTAATGTTCTTATTGGAAATATGTCTATTGTTGGTCCAAGACCAGCAGTGACCTATGAACTAGGCAATCTGGATGATCTTTCTGAAGAATTTGAATCAAGATTCACTGTAAAGCCAGGAATTACTGGTTTGGCTCAAATTAGTGGAAGAAATGAACTCTCGTGGGATGAAAAGATTAATTTTGATAATAAGTATATTAATCAATTATGTGCCAAAGGCCTAATTATTGATATTAAGATAATATATGCGACTATATGGAAAGTTTTTTTGGCTGAGGGCTCCTATGAGAAAAGAGATAACATCTCAAAGGATCTAAAGAGGATAAATAAGCAATGATAATGGATTCTGACTATCCACTATTAGATGATATGTCTTCTAAATTTGGAGACTCTTTTTACCTACTCCAATCTGATAGGTTTAGCAAGAATTATGATGATTTTCTCGATCTTTTTAAATCTATATATCCAAAAACCAATATTGGTTATTCATATAAAACTAATTACACCCCAAAACTCTGCAAAATAATTTTGCTCAAAGGCGGATATGCCGAAGTAGTTTCAGATATGGAGTATGATCTAGCCGTTAAATTGGGTGTAAAAACTTCGATGATAATAGTCAATGGACCCTATAAGTCTAATGACTTGCTTGAAAGATATCTTCTTGGGAATAGCATTGTAAACATAGACTCTTATAGTGATTATGAGTCTTTAAAAGCAATATCTATAAAGTTTCCAAATAAGAAGTTTGAAATTGGAGTAAGGTGCAATTTTGATATAGATAACCAGACTATTTCTCGTTTTGGATTTGATGTAACAAGTGATAATTTTAATAAATTAATTGAAAATATAAATTCACTACCAAATGTCACGCTAAGCGGCATTCATTGTCATTATCCAGATAGGGACTTAAAGTCATTTAAAGTAAGAGTTGACAAAATTCTCAGTCTTGCAGAAAGACTATTTTCTACCCCACCGAAATATATTGACATTGGGGGTGGCTTCTTTGGAAAAATGCCCCTTTCCCTGAGTTCTCAATTCGATTGTCAGTTTGTTACATACTCAGAATATGCCAAGACAATAGCGACAAAATTTAGAGATTTCTTTCAAAAATATTCTCTAGATGATTCCCCTATTTTGATTCTTGAGCCAGGAAGCGCTATAGTCGCTGATACAATTCATTTTGTTTCCAGAGTTATAGATATTAAAGAAATTAGAGGAAAGTTTTTCGCTACTGTTTCAGGAAGTAAATTTAATATTGGTCTTCTAACCTCTAACATCAATATGCCAATGCAAGTTATTAGATCTAACGATTCAAAAAAACAAAATAACCGCTATCATGCTATTGATATAGTTGGTTACACCTGTATAGAAGGTGATTGTTTAAGTAGGGACTATGAAGGCAATATAGGCGTAAAGGATTTTGTAATTTTCAGCAATGTTGGATCATATTCCTTAGTATTTAAGCCTCAGTTCATTTTGCCCAATGTGCCCATGATTGAATATATTGATGCTCCTGGAAAATACGAAATAGTTAAAAGGCAAGAAAAAAGTGAAGATGTTTTTTCTACCTATATTTTTTAAGTGAGAAGATGAAAGATAGATTAGTTTGGTTTAAAGAGAGAGTAGTTCCACTGCAACAAGCAAAAATTAATGCTTTGTCTCCTTCTGCCCAATTTGGTGCCAATGTATTTGAGGGTCTAAGAGGCTACTGGAGTGAATCAGAATCCGAGCTCTACATTTTTAGGCTTAAAGATCATATTAAAAGACTTCAAAAGTCAATCGAATTAGTGGGTTTTGAGTCGGACTTCACTGACACATATTTATATAGCGCTGTAATGGAAGCTGTTCGAGCTAATAAATTTAAAGAGGACATAGTTTGTCGTCAAATTGTTTTCTTAGATGGTTTTGGCAGCTGGTCCTCAAAATCACCTGTAAATATGCTTGTAGCTCCAATGACAAAAGGAAGATATATCGGGGCGAATGAAGGTTTAAAAGTTTGTATAAGTTCTTGGGAGAGAATTAATGAGCGCTCATTACCGCCATCAATCAAAATGGGTGCAAACTATATGAATAGCCGTTTTGCGCAACTAGAAGCAATTAGAAAGAATTTTGATTCTGCCATTTTTTTAAATAATCAAGGAAATGTATCTGAAGGTCCGGGAGCATGTGTTTTTATTGTTAAAGATAAAAGATTAATTACTCCCCCTCTGACAGCTTCAATTTTAGACAGTATAACTCGTTCAACAGTTATTCAAATAGCAGAAGATCTTAAGCTGGGTATTGATATTAGGGATGTAATCAGAAGCGAATTGCTTGAAGCAGATGAAATTTTTATGTGTGGAACAGCTGTAGAAATAGCACCAGTTTTTTCTATTGATGGAGTTGAAGTAGGTAATGGTTTAATTGGGGAGTTAACAGAGAAAATCAGGTGTATGTATTTTGAAATTATCTATGGCAAGAATAAACGATATCTTCATTGGTTATCACCAGTTTATAAAATTTAAAATGGATTATATATTTATTACCAATCAACCTGATGAAGTTGTCAGAGCTGAATCTGCTGGCATTAAACGAATTATGATAGATCTCGAGATAAATGGCAAACTCGAAAGACAAGTGGGCCGAGACACACATATTACAAATCATTCAATAGACGATATTGACGTTATCAGGCCATTAATTAATTCTGCAGAATTATTAGTAAGAGTTAACCCTTTAGGTCCAGATTCTTTTGAAGAAATAAATCATGTAATAAAAAGTGGTGCTGATATAGTCATGTTACCAATGTATAGAACAATTAATGAAGTTAAAGATTTTTTGAATATCGTTGATAGCAGGGCTAGAACATGCCTTCTATTGGAAACCAAAGAAGCTTTATCCAATGTAGACGAAGTTCTTCATATTAACGGAGTAGACGAGGTCCATGTGGGCTTAAATGATCTTCATATCGAAGTTGGAAAGAAATTTATGTTCGAATTTCTTATAGATGGAGTACTGGAAAATTTAAGTAAAAAAATCCTAAATAGTAAAATTAAATTTGGTTTTGGCGGTGTTGCACATTTTGGCAGCGGGCATTTAGATTCTTCTTTAATAATTTCAGAACATAAAAGGCTGGGGTCAACTATGGTGATTTTATCCAGAGCATTTAGAAAAAAGACAGTTAATTTGTGTGATGAAATATCAAAAATTAATAAATTTATTAGCAACTTGACACCAAAAGACTTACTTCATAATAAGCAAAAGTTAAACCTTGAGGTACAAAAAATTATCTCGGATATGCAATGAAAAAAAATTTATTAGATCTATCTAGAAAAAGTAAAAAAATTACTGTTTTTTTGTCAGATACATTTATTGTATTGTTTTCGATTTTTTCTTCTTTTTCATTGAGACTTGGATCAATATATATACCTACCAAAGAACACATAATATTTATTCTTCTTGCGCCAGTTATTGCGGTTCTGTTCTTTGAAAAATTTGGGTTATATAGGGTTGTTAATAGATATATAGATTTACCTATTATTTACTCAGCAGCAAAGGCTGTTTCAATTTATTCATTTATCTGGGGAACGATGATTTTTTTATTCTCAATTGAGGGCGTGCCAAGGTCAGTTATATTAATTAATTGGGTAATAAGTACTTCGCTAATTGTTGGGGCAAGAGTTTTCATTGGTTTGTATTTTAATAAAGCAGATCAACCACTCAATCAAGATAAAAAGAGAGTAATTATTTACGGTTCTGGTGAGGCAGGAAGACAATTATTCAGGTCTCTTAAAGCCTCTAAAAAATTCACACCAATCTTTTTTGTTGATGATGACAAGAATTTATATGGAACAAATATTTTCAATGTTGAGGTTATCCCAGCAGAGAGAATTCAACAGAATATTCTAAAATATGATATTTCTGAGATATTTCTTGCAATCCCATCACTTGAACCGATAAGAAAAAAAGAAATACTTAATTCCATAGAGTCATACGGCATTCCAGTTAGGTTATTACCCAGTCTTGATAAGCTTGTCAGTGATGATATTTATTTCGAAGATTTAAAACGAATAAGTCTTAATGATTTACTAGGAAGAGAAAGAGTATCTCCTGATAAAAACCTTTTAACAAAAAATATAAAAAACAAAGTTGTTTTAATTACTGGTGCTGGAGGGTCTATTGGATCAGAGTTATCAAGACAGATATCTAAACATGGGCCTGATAAAGTAATTCTTTATGAACAGAATGAGTTTGCACTTTTCAGTATTCATAGCGAATTAATTAAAAATAATTCTAATATTTACCCAGTTCTAGGTTCAGTTAATAATTTAAATAGATTGATAAAAATTCTAACTAAATATAAGGTTAATGTAATTTTTCATGCGGCAGCCTACAAACATGTCCCAATGGTCGAACATAACATTTCTGAGGGCGTAATGAATAATGTATTTGGGACACTAAATTGTGCAAAGGCTGCAATTAATGCAAAAGTCGATACATTTGTTCTAATATCTTCTGACAAGGCTGTGAGACCAACAAATATTATGGGCGCAACAAAACGAGTTGCTGAAATTATTCTTCAAAATTTTTCCAATGAGAATACTCCAACAAAATTTTGTATGGTTAGATTTGGCAATGTCCTAGGATCTAGTGGGTCCGTTATCCCTCTTTTTCAAGATCAGATTAAAAATGGTGGTCCAATAACCCTAACACACAAAAATATTACTCGTTTTTTTATGGCTTTATCTGAGGCAGTTGAGTTGGTTATTCAGGCTGCTTCTTTAAGCAAAGGCGGCGAAATCTTTTTATTGGATATGGGAGAACCTGTAAAAATTTATGATTTGGCTAAAAAAATGATACATTTATCGGGCAAGACTATCAAAAACTCTGAAAATCCTAATGGTGATATAGAAATAAAAATAATAGGTTTAAGGCCTGGTGAAAAATTATTTGAAGAACTTTTAATTGATAGAAATGCACAAAAGACTGTTCACCCATTAATTATCAAAGGTTCTGATGCATCAGAAATGAGCCAAAGTTTTAGTATGCTTATTTCTAAATTAGAAGAATACTTATTAGATAATAATACTAAAAAAATTATTGAAACTCTTTCCCAAATAGTTCCAGAGTATTCCCCAAGTTCTAGAGTTGTTGATTTTTTGAAAAATTAGAATTCAAAATCCATTTCTAACATTGGATTATGTAAATTATTAAATTGGTGAAAATTTTTGGAATTTTGTTTCAATTTAATTATCTCATTTTCCTTGATTTGATTGTAAATTTGGAAAAAAAGTATCAATAAAGCATAAGATTTTAAGGACCCTAAATAATTTATGATTTAGGGTCCATTTTGATGATTATTTAATACCAATCATCGTCATTGTCATCATCATAATCATAATCTTTTTCATCATCATCATCTTCAAATTCATCATAATCATAATCATCAGTGCTCATTTTTGTCTCCACAAAAGAAATAAACAAAATTAACCAAAAAATCATTATTGGTTAATTTCGAAATATACTCTTTTTATAGAAATTGTAAAGACAAATATATTTCATTTAAATTGTTTAAAAATCAGTCATTTATATACATATTGTCTTCACACATACACTATGAAAGTTTTTTAAATAAAAGAAAAAAGTCTACTTTGATTGTTATAGATTTAAGTAGTATTACAACTTGAGAGATGTTAATTGTTTGTTAGCGTTAAGTACGAATTTGTAAATTCATCTACTTTATCTTCAACTTCTTTAATGAGA